>Ga0116188_1002282_pt1 | contig 15285 bp, 10 predicted proteins | sample AD_JPNTR2_MetaG_FD_89807 | JGI IMG/M metagenome (GOLD analysis project Ga0116188, IMG submission 89807) | Active sludge microbial communities of municipal wastewater-treating anaerobic digesters from Japan - AD_JPNTR2_MetaG | ecosystem: Engineered > Bioreactor > Anaerobic > Digestate | place...
AGCCAGCCGAACTTGTTCGACAACGCCATGAGCAGGTTGCCGCGAATGCGGGCTTGAATGTTCTCTTCGGCTAGGTCCGGCGGACGTCCCTCGAAATGAGGTCGCAACTCCTCCTCGAACACGTGGTGGATGGCCCCGATGGCGATGGTCTTGAACGTGATGCCCAGGTTTTGAGCCAATAATTCGGCATCCGTGCGGCTGTGGTCGCTGCTATACCGCGACGGCATGGCCACGCCGACCACGTTCTCGGGCCCCAGCGCCGCCGCGGCCAGCGCCGCCGTCACCGCCGAGTCGATCCCGCCTGACAAGCCCAGCACGACCTTCTTGAACCCGCACTTGCGAACGTAATCGCGCGTACCCAGCACGAGCGCATCGTGAATCGCCGCGATGTCCTGCGGATACGGCTCGATTCGGCCGGCGGGCCGGCCGTCAAGGTCCACCACCAACAGGTCCTCGGTGAACGGCTTGGCCTGGGCGATCACCTCGCCGGAGGCGTCCAAAACCATCGATGCCCCGTCGAAAATCAGCTCATCGTTGCCGCCGACCTGGTTGACGAAGACCAGCGGCAGGCCGTGCCGCCGTGCCTGGTTGCCGAACAGGCGGCCCCGGAACGGCTGCTTGCCCCGCTCGAACGGCGAGGCCGACAGATTGATCATCAGCTTCGCGCCGGCCTCGGCCAGCAGGGCCATGGGCTCGCGCTGGTACAGCCGCCGGCCGATCATTTGCTCGTCGTTCCACAGGTCCTCGCAAATGGTCACACCCAGCGGTTGGCCCTGATGCTCAACGATCGAGACCTCCGGCCCCGGCTCGAAATAGCGCTGCTCGTCGAACACGTCATACGTGGGCAGGAGCGACTTGTAACGAACCTGGCGAATCTCGCCCTCGGCGCAGTACGCCGCCGCATTGCGGAGCCGCCGCCCCACCAGGTCGGTGTTCACCTCGGCAAACCCCACGAGAGCGGCAATCCCCGTGCAGGCGCGGGCGATGCGAGCGACTGCCTGCACGTTGGCTTCGATGAACCGCGGCTTGAGCAGCAGGTCGCGAGGCGGATAGCCCATGACCGACAGTTCAGGAAAGATCACCAGCGAGGCGCCGGCCGAGCGGGCCCGCTCGATGAACTGCAGGATCTTCTCCGTGTTTCCGATGATGTCGCCCACGACCGGGTTGATCTGGGCCAAAGCGAGTTTCATACGAGTTCCAGTCGCAGCAAACAGACCCGGGCCGCGGCGGTCGGCGCGTTTCCCGCATTTGGCCGTTGTCCTTGTCGATTCCCCCGGGCGGGCACGCGCCTAATCTTCGTCCCAACGATCGAGGGCCGGCTCCTGGAGGTCCACCGAGTGCACGACCCATGCCGTGCGGGTCAGTTCCACGCCCCGCGTTTCGAACTCCCGCAGCATCGCCTCCCCTCGTGCCTCGTCGATGGCCGCCACCGCGTCCGCTACGATGGAGACCTTGGCCCCCCGCCGCAGCAGCCCCTCGACCATCGTGGCGACACAGAAATCGGTGGCCACGCCGAACACGATGTATTCGCCCACGAGCAGCGTGTCAACCAGCGCCCCCAGATGCGGGTTGACGAACACGTCGATGTCGGCCTTATGGAAGATCAGTTGCTGGTACTCGTCAAGGAGCGGAGCCGGCCCCGCAGGCAGGCTGTCGGCGGGCCGGATCACTCGCGAACGGGGCATGACCGTCCAGACCAGCTTGCGCTGGCCCAGCGTGCCCGCCTCGCAATGGCGGCCGAATCGCTCGAACTCCGGATCGCGGGCTCCATGCTCGTCAGCCGTGCTAATCACCGGCACCTGGGAACGCCGGGCGAAATCGAACAACCGCTCGAGCGCCGGCAGAATCCGGGCCGCCCCCGGAATGTACAGGTCGCCCCCGGGGTCCAGGAAGTCGAATTGCGTGTCGACGTCGACTAGAACGAAGTCGTGCATGCGCATGGCGTCACCTGCGCTGCATATTGTATGCCCAAATCGAAGCTATGAGCTATGAGCTGTGAGCCATGAGCCGGACGAGACCGCCCAGCGGGCGGCGGGGTTTGACCCACCGAGCTCTCTTCCCCTGTCAGTGCGGTTTCGTTTCGCCCTCGACGTCTGTTCAGGTGGGTGCGCCAGACCCCGTCGAACTGAGTCCGCCGGGACAAGCCCGGCGGCTCGCCGGTCACGCCACGGGGCGTGTTGTGGTGCAGGCTTCCAGCGTGCACATGCAGGCAGGATGCCCGCCCCCCGAAGTGTCAGAACGTCGGGTCGCAGGCCGGTGAGGCCGCGACGCCCGGGTTGGTCTTGCAATCGATGAACAGCGTGATGTCGGACGGGCCCACGTCGCCGTCTCCGTCCAGGTCCGCCACGTCGCAGTCGGGACTCGGGATGGGCATCCACTCGCCGGCCAGACACGCCTGGACGTGCGCGAAATCTTCCTGGTCGACGTCGCCGTCCTGGTCGAAGTCGGCCCGGACCGTCTTTACCACCAGCGTGACGGGCAGCGTCACGGGTGAGTTGATCGCCGGCGGCACGCTGCCGGCGTCGCTCACGATGATGTTGCCCTGGTAGGTCCCTACCGCCAACCCCGAGCAATCCAGCATGACCGTGATCGTATCAGCCTCGTCGGCAGCGGAGCCGCTGGTGGGCGTGACACTGAGCCAGGGTTGATCGGTCTCGATGCTGTACTGCAGCACGTCCACGCCGCTGTTCGTGAGCGCGAACGAGGTGTCGGCACACTCGCCGCCCAGGACCACCTTGGCCTGCAACGCCGTCGGCTGCACGGCGATCACCGGCGTCTGCAATGGGACGATCTCGATGTTGCGGACGATGCTGGCCTCGTTCATCATCGCGTCGTATACGCTCACGCGAGCCTGGTAGTGGCCGAGCGGAACGGACGTGGCGTCCCAAACGATGTCGAAGTTGGACGGCGGGTCCAGAACCGTCGCGACCAGGATCTCCTCTGGATCCGTCACCTCAGTCAGCGACACTTCGTCAAACCAGACGTCGGCCTGGTTGGTCCCGCAACACGAACCGGCCTTCAGCACGACGGTCATGTACTCGCCGGTGGCCACGCGGACACCGTCGCGATCGTTCCAGCAATCCACCGGTTCATCGTACTGCGTGTGCGTCCACGTCCAGTCGAAGCTGGCGGTCAGCGGGTTGCCGCCCGGGCAGTTGGGCGAGCTGTTCGTGTCGTAGGCGAACATGTGGTTGTTGAGCACGACCGACTCGCCGGTGTCCGCCTGGAACACGTCCCACGGCCCGTCGATCAGCATGATCTCGTACCACTGGTTCACGCCGTAGCGATTGCCTTTCCACATCGCGTCGATGCGATAGGCCTTGCCCGGCGTGACAGGCACCTGCTGATATACGGCAAAGCTGTCCTGCAAGCCGGCGGGAATCGACAGGTGCAGGGCGTTGTTGCCGACGCGGCCCGCCACGGTGCTGGCGAAGTTCACCTGGCCGCTCTGACCGCCCCAGTTTGAATGATACACGCTCCAGCCGGTCGCCCCCTCCTCAAAGCCGCCGTTGATCAGCAGGTTCGGCGGAGCCGCCGGCTTGAGAGTCAGTTCGGCCTTGATCACACCCACATTGTCGGTCACGCCCGTGCAACTGACCACGGAACCGGGCTGAGCGACGACCTTCTGCCCTTCGACCAGCGAGATGCCACCGAGCGTCGGCGGAATCGACTCCGCGCGGTACGGCGTGGCGTAACCCTTGGGATGCGAGAGCGAAAAGTCCACCCGCACGTCCTTCACGTGATGATCGCCCACCACGCGGATCAGCCGGCGATCCATCACCCCCAACGCCTGCGTGTTGTTGGCCATGTTCAGGCACGGAATGCGGTCGGGATCGTATCCCATGACCAGCGCGCCGATGGTGTCCAGAGCGAGCGAGTCGCGACTGGCCATGATCGACTTCACCCGCGTACTGGGCTCGTCATAGTTCAGCGGACCCGATTCGCAGCCGACCAGCGCGTCCAGCACGACGAAGTCATGCGGCCGCACCAGGTTCAGGTCCACCAGCGAACGCTGCACGCATTCCGGCTCGCTGGTCGGCTTGGTTCCCACGGTCCACGGGAACCGGACCGAATCCACGTTGTGCATCTCCCAGCGAAGATACGGCTCGTCGGAGCAGCCCAGCCAGGGCGCGAAGTAGATGTCCTGCGGGGCCGTGCCGATGCGCATTTTCAAACCGAGCGTCACCGTGCCCAGATCGTGGTTCTTGATGCAGGGTATCACGATCATCGCATCCGTCTTGAGCAGTTCGTTGTGCACCCAGTAGCTGGTGCGGGCGACGGCAGCACCCGGGCCGCTGGTCGGAAGCGTGATCTGCGTCACGTTGTTGTACTGCACGAGTCCGGCACACGCGCCCGTCGTGCCGGTGTCGTTCAAGTCGATCAACTCCACGCGCGGGTCGTGGTCGAGCAGGCCGTCACCGTTGGTGTCGTAACCTTGCTCCATGAAAGCCGTCCAATTGTCACCCGTCGCCGCCCCGCCGAGTTTGACCGACTGGGCGCCGGCCTCCCAGGCCATGTCCACGATGGTATGGGTGATGCGTGGATCGGTGTTCAGACCGGGCTGCAGACCGGACATGTTCGGGATGATGATCACACTGAGATGACCGTCCGGGCTGTCCCAGGGTGCGTCCCCGCCACCGCGCTTGTCCACGATCACGGATTCCAGCCCCCCCGCCAGCGCGACCGCCCGCCGCACCATCCGGTCCAGCTCGGCGTCGGTGTACACGCCGTCTTCGTCCTTGACGATGGAGACCACCGCCGGCACGCCGGTTCCGGAATTGGCGGCGGCCAGTTGCGGCGGCTGACCGACATTACCCGACGAGAAGAACGCGATTCCACCCGAGATCAACGCCGCCGACATGCCGGCCAGGCAAACGCCGCCCGACACCACGGCGAACGCCCGCCGCCGCGGATCGGCATGCCGAGAACGCAAGCGCGCAACGCCCGGGATGAACGGGATGGCGAAGATGCCGAGGTTGGCGGCCGCCGCCTGCTGACACGGATACGACAGCCGCCGAGGCTGCGAACCGCTCCGCCAGATCAGCCACACCAGCGACGCCAGCACGATGGTGCCGCGGTTGTGGAATGCGAAGTAGCACAGGTATCGCAGTGCCCACACCGCACGCGCGCCGATTCCGCCCGCCGGTCGTTCGGGCGGGGCCGCCTGAAAAGACCCGCCATGACCCGTGTGGCTGCACGAACAGCCGGACTTCCTGCGTTCCGAATGCGAGTGCGACATGGGCTTCGTTCCTCTCTCGCAAAAGGTCTCGCGCGCCGCCTTGCCGCGCGACCGATCATGAACTGTGCGACTGGAAAGCGTCCCCGTCAGATGGTACCAAGCGTACCATGATTCTCCACGGGCGGGTAGAGGATTTTGATCGAAAATCGCCGATTTTAGGCTTTTAGTTGCGTGCCACGGCGCCCGGCAACAAACAAAGCGCCACGATATCGCGACAATGCCCGAACATCGGGCGACGCACTATAATGTGCATCCCGATCGGGCCAGTTCAGGAGTCAGCATGAAGATACATGAATACCAATCCCGTCGTCTGCTCGCCGATGCCGGCGTGCCCGTTCCTCCTGCCGACGTGGTCGAGTCCGTCGCCGACGCCGTCGCCGCCCACCAGAAGATCGGTGGGCGAGTCGTCGTCAAAGCGCAAGTGTTTGCCGGCGGCCGCGGCAAGGCGGGTTTCGTGAAACTCTGCGACACGCCCGACCAAACCCGGCAGGCCGCCGAGTTCATGCTCACCAACAAGATGGTGAGCAAACAGACCGGGCCGGCCGGCGTGCCGGTCTCACGACTCCTCGTCGCTGCCGCTGTGGACATCGCGCAGGAATACTACGTCGGCATGGTCGTCGATCGCGCTCGCCGCTGCCCCGTGATGATGGTCAGCCGTGAAGGCGGCGTCGAGATCGAAGAGGTCGCCGCTCGTCATCCCGAGGCCATCATCAAGGAGTGGCTGCACCCGCATCTGGGCTTGCAACCCTACCAGGTGCGCAAGCTCACCCAAGCCTTGGGGTTCACCCGCAAAGAGCACGTCCAAGCCGCGGCCAAGGTGTTCCTGGGGCTGGCCGATGTGTTCCTCCGCTACGACGCCTCGCTCGCCGAGATCAACCCGCTCGTACTCACCCGCGACGGCGAGTTGATGGCCATCGATGCGAAGATCAACTTCGACGACAACGCGTTGTTCCGCCATCCCGATGTGCAAGCCATGCACGACCCGACGGAGGAAAACGCCTCGGAACTGCGGGCCAAGGCCGCCAACCTCTCGTACATCGCGCTGGACGGCAACATCGGCTGCCTGGTCAACGGCGCAGGCCTGGCCATGGCCACCATGGATCTGATCAAGCTGCACGGCGGCGAACCCGCGAACTTCCTCGACGTGGGCGGCAGCGTCACCCGCGAAGGAGCGGTGTAAGCCTTCCGCATCATCCTGGCCGATCCGAAGGTCAAGGGCGTGCTGGTCAACATCTTCGGCGGCATCGCCAAATGCGACACCATCGCCGAGGCCCTGGTGGCCGCCGCTAAAGAGGTCGGCTTCCGCGTGCCGGTTGTGGTGCGTCTGGAAGGAACGAACGTCGAAAAAGCTCGGCAGATTCTCTCGACCGCCGACGTGCCGGGCCTCATCACTGCCGCGGATCTCACCGACGCGGCCAAGAAGGTCTGCGCCGCCGTCTAACCGGCTCGAATTGAAGCCCGCAAGCGACGGATGTGATGCAACTGCACGGCGGTGGAAAGTCTTCCCAGACCGTCCAGCAAGGCATGCTCGGATGGCAAGGGCGCTAAACCGTATTGGTGCAGGCCGTGCCGGCACAGACGATGATTGCGAACGCGGGCTCGGCCGTGCAACCGATGGTCGCCATACTCGAGCCGGAGTTCCACCACCTCCCCGGGCAGATACTCGGCCGACGTGATGACGCTGAGTCCCGTCGCGCTGACATCGGCGAGCGTACCGACCGTCCCGTCGCCCAATTCGACCGGGAGTTGTGCAGCCAGAATGACGGCCCGATACGATTCCCGCTTCTCCGCGCTCCGAGGAGGCGAGCAAAGCTTCACGCGAAGCAGGTCGCTCGGCCTGGATGCCGCATAGCCCTGAACAATCCCTTCGGCCTGAAGAAACTTCCGCCCCCTGAAGTACTCGATTTGGACCGAGGTCCCTGTCTCCGGGCGGATGGGATACGCGAGTCGAAGAAGCACCCGTTCATTGACCGCCGCAAGCACCGTTGCCTCCATACGCCGGGCGTTGGGTGACTCGGTCGGGATCACCACAAAGGCATGAGCACCGGCTTGGGGCATGGACGGCCTCCTGTCAAGTCGCTTCTGACGCCACCATGCGGAATCGCACTAAGGAAGATGTACAATACGCATGAGGAGAGATACCAGGAGGTATTTGCCCCATTCGAATGGTTATTGAGCCGCCGCAAAACGGTGCGGCCCAAGGAGCCCGTATTAGACGAGCATCTCTCTCCTCTCGGATTGGTCGTGCCAATAATAATGCACGTGAGCCAGTCCTGTGCCGGCGCGAGCCGCCAGGCTTTGGCCCGACGGCGGCACGCCCCGCCGTTCATTAGGAGACGTGGAATCGATTGAAGGAGCGCGATCCCGTCCACGAGGCGGGCGAGACACCCGCCCCCGCAAAACCGCCGCCCGCAGAAGATGGAACAAACTAAGCTCTTTCCGAGGCTGAGTTCTTTCCCAAGGGCCCAGCCCCCAGTCCCCAGCCCCTAGCTCCAGGCCCTCTCCCCACGACCCCGGCGTTTCCAGAAGCGGGCCTCGCCGTTGACAGGTACCCCCACCGGATTTATCATCCGTCCTTGGTCGATTCCAAGGGCGCGGCCTGCGCCGGCGGAGATACTGTGACCCTATCCGGCAGCTGGAGCGTAAGTTCATGGCCCAGGTGGTCTTAGAAAAAGTCAGCAAGATCTACCCGGGTAACGTGAAGGCTGTGAACGGGGTGTCGCTGGAGATCCGGGATCAGGAATTTGTGGTCCTGGTCGGGCCCTCGGGGTGCGGAAAAAGCACCACGCTGCGGATGGTGGCGGGGCTCGAGGAAATCAGCGAGGGCACGATCCGCATCGGCGACCGGGTGGTCAACGACATCCCACCGAAAGACCGCGACATCGCCATGGTGTTTCAGAACTACGCCCTGTACCCGCACATGACGGTGTACAAGAACATGGCGTTCGGTTTGAAGCTCCGCGGCGAGCCCCGGGCGGAAATTGACCGGAAGGTACGCGAAGCAGCCAAGCTTCTGGGGATTGAAGGCCTGCTGGACCGCAAACCGAAAGCTTTATCGGGCGGGCAGCGGCAGCGCGTGGCCGTCGGGCGAGCCATCGTGCGAACGCCCAAGGCGTTTCTGTTCGACGAACCGCTCAGTAACCTCGACGCCAAACTTCGCGTGGAAATGCGGGCGGAACTCAAGCGGTTGCACCGGCGGCTCGCCACTACGACGATCTACGTCACCCACGACCAGGAAGAGGCCATGACGCTGGGTGACCGCGTGGTGGTCATGAAAGACGGCGTGGTGCAGCAGGCGGCGGCTCCGCTGACGATCTACGACTATCCGGCCAATCGCTTTGTGGCCGGCTTCGTGGGCACGCCGCCCATGAACTTCCTCGACGGCAAGATCATGGGCGAAAACGGGCACCTATACTTCTGCAAGGGAACGGCTCGTCTGCGACTGCCCAAACGCCTGCATCGCTGTCTCGCCGGCCGGGAAGGAATGCCCATGGTCCTGGGGGTGCGTCCCGAGGGCCTCTCCGACACGGCGGAAGGCCGATTTGCCGGGGAAGAAAACGTGTTGACGGCAACGGTCCAGGTGACCGAATTCCTGGGCGACAAGATGGACGTGTTCGCCCAAACCCCCGACCACGATCGCCTCGTGTGCCGGGTCGACGCCCGACGGCCTCTCCAGGAGGGCGCGCGGGTGTTGTTGCATGTGAATATGGACCAGGTTCATCTTTTCGAGCCGGGAGACCAGGGTGTGAACGTCAGTCTGACCAACGTTGGAGATCGGGCCAGTGCAGCCTAATCGGTTACAGCACTGGACCCATGGTCAGTCGGCACGCCGGCACGCAGTCGCCAGGAGGATCGCGATGCGTTGACCGAAAGTCACCGCACCTTTGCGTTCGGTCGGGCTCCGCCCTCGCGGACCGCCCGGCCACCTCGAAAAGTGGGCTTGGAATCCCACTTTTTTGTTTGCCCAAAAAGGCATGAACGCCGTCGCGTGCGTTCGACGGTTGAGGAAAGCGGCCGCGGCCGTGGCAATCCGCGGGACATAGGGACGAGCACAAGCGATCGGCGGAACCGGCCCCGAGCGTCCCGTACGAAAAAACGAGGCAGTGATATGAACGCTGAATTGATTCGCATTGTGGACAGCATCGCCCGGGACAAGAACATCGAGAAGGAATCGGTGCTCTTGGATCTGGAACAGGCCATGGTTTCGGCCATTCGTAAGGCGTACGGCCAGTTGGATGAAGTGTCCGTGAGCATCGATCGGCTGACCGGCGACATCGAGGCCACACGCAACGGCACGCGAATCGACATGCGCGAACTGGGGCGCATCGCCGCCCAGACCGCCAAGCAGGTGATGATCCAGAAGATTCGCGAGGCCGAACGCGGCAGCATCTTCGACGAGTTCGCCGAGCGCAAAGGCACCATCGTGACCGGGACGGTCACCCGGTTCGAAGGCGGCGCCCTCATCGTCAACCTGGGCCGGGCCGAGGGCTTCCTGCCCAAGAGCGAGCAGATCCCCGGCGAATCGCAGCATCCGGGCGAGCGGATCCGGGCGTTGATCCTGGACGTGCGCGAAGCCCCGCGTCAGGTGAAGATCGTGCTCAGCCGTTCGCATCCGGACTTCATCCGCCGGTTGTTCGAACTGGAAGTACCCGAGGTCGCCGAGCGCATCATCGAAATCAAAGCCCTGGCCCGCGAGGCGGGCTACCGCACGAAGATCGCGGTCTCGTCCATCGACATGAAGGTGGACGCGGTGGGAGCGTGCGTGGGCGTGCGAGGCAGCCGCATCAAGAACATCGTGGTCGAACTGGGCGGCGAGAAGATCGACATCGTCCGGTGGAACGAGTCGTCACAGATTCTCATCGGCAACGCCCTCAAGCCGGCCGAGGTGGCCGAGACCGCCCTGTGCTTCGAGCTGGGCCGGGCGACGGTGGTGGTGCCCGAGGACCAGTTGTCGCTGGCCATCGGCAAGCGCGGCCAGAACGTCCGGCTCGCCGCGCGGCTGACCGGCTGGGACATCGATATCCTCACGCCCGCCGAATACAACCGCAATCTGGAAAGCCTGGAGAAGGTGCTGTCGGCCATCGAGGGCGTGGACAACGAGAAGATCGACAAGATGATGGCTCTGGGCATCGTCTCGCTCATGGACCTGGAGGAGATCGGTGTCGAGCCGCTGGTTAAGGACGTTGGGTTCGACGAGGAGACGGCCAAGAAGGTGATCGAGATCGGCACGGCGGAAGGCAAGAAGCTCGCCGCCGAGGCGGAGGCGGCCAAGGCGGCCGCGGCCAAGGCCAAGGCGCTGGCGGAGGCGGAAGCGGGCGAGGCGTCCGGCGAGGAAGCCGGCCCCGCTGCAGTGGCAGCTGCTGCCGTGGAAGCTGACACCGCCGAACAGCAGGAAGCTTCGCCACAGGCCGATACGCAGCCTGAGCCGCCCCTCGAGTCACCTGAGATCAAGGACGAGGCGACAAAACCTGATGAGGCTCCGCCTGCATCGGCGGCGCCCGAGCAACCCTGAGGATGTACCGTCCGGCTCCGAGAGAGCCGGACTTTCGAAATGTGATGAGCCTGGTCGCGTTCGCGTGAGAAGGTGGCGGGCCGGATCACGCGGGTAAGTAATGACGACCTTTGAGGCCATGGAGGTTTGGTTTTGGCGGAAAAACTGCGGGTTCACATGCTGAGCAAAGAGCTGGGCGTCACCAGCAAGGCGATCCTCGACAAGTGTTCGAGCGAGGGCGTCGAAGGAATTACGAACCACATGTCCACGGTCTCGGCCGGCTTGGCGGAGACCATCCGGGAGTGGTTCAGCGAGGGTGCACACAAGACGGCGGTCGAGGAGTCGGCCCCGGTGGATCTGAGCAAGGTCCGCGTCCGCCGGCCGCGCAAGAAAGCCGAAGCGCCCGCGCCGCCGCCTGCCGAGGAAGCCTCGGTGGCGGTCGCACCGCCGCCTGCCGAGACGCCGGCACCGGCGGAACCCGCGACGACGCCGGAGCCGCCGGCTCGCGCGCCGGAAGTCGAGACTCCCGCGGTAGCAGCCGAAACGACGGCTCCGGTGGAGCCGCCGGCCGTGGCAGCGGAGAAGGCAAAGCCTGCCGCCGCCGAAAAACCGAAGGCCCCCGCAGCAGCGCCGTCCGAAGATGGCAAGGCTGCGGCGGCGACTGCCCCCGCCGTTCCGGCCGTCTCCGCCCCGGCCGCACCCGCAACGCCTCCGCTTCCGTCCGCTCCGGCCGAAACTCCGCCCGCCACGGAGCAGCCGGCGCTGGCTCCGGCCGCCAAGGCTCCCGAACCCAAGAAGGAAGTTATCAAGCCCGCCGGCCCGCAGAACATTCCCGCGCCCGTCCAGATGCGCGGCCCCAAGATCGTCGGCTACGCCAAGCCCGACCCGATCCGCCCGCCGATCTCTCGCGGCCCGCGTCCCGGCCCGGGCCCCATCTTGGAGCCGGACCTCGAGGGACCGCGCCGAGGTCCTCGGGGCAAAGGCGGCGGTGCGGCGGCCGAAGAAGCCCGGCGGCGTGCCCGCGCCAACCCGCGACGTTCCGGCCGGTCGCTGGAGGAAACGGGTGAGCGTCTGTGTGAGTGGAACGATCGCGATCTGCTCGAGCGTCAGGAACGGCTTCTGGCGGCCAGCGGTCAGGGCATCCACGCCCGCCGAGCCCGCGAAAAGAGCGCGTCCCGACCGTCCACGCAGGTCGCCCCCCGCAAGACCAAGGCCCAGATCCAGGAACCGATCATCGCCCACGAACTGTGCGCTGCCACTGGCATCGGGCTGCAACAGTTGTGGCCGAAGTTCAAGAGCGAGCACAATCTCATGGTCACCCGCAACTCCGTCATTCCGGCCGAGGTTGCCCAGATGGTCCTGCTCGACTTCGGCGTCGAGCTGGAGGTGATCAAGCCCAAGACGGAGTTGGAAAAGGTGGTCGAAGAATTCGCCAACCGGCCGCGCAAGAACCTGCAGCCGCGACCGCCGGTCGTTACCATGCTCGGCCACGTCGACCACGGCAAGACGAGCTTGCTCGACGCCATTCGCAAGACCGCCGTCGCGGCCGGTGAGGCCGGCGGCATCACGCAGCACATCGGCGCCTACCAGGTCGAACGTGGCAACCTGAAGGTCACGTTCCTCGACACGCCGGGTCACGAGGCGTTCACCGCCATGCGGGCCCGCGGCGCGAACATGACCGACGTGGTGGTACTTGTGGTGGCCGCCGATGACGGGCTCATGCCCCAGACCATCGAAGCGATCAACCACGCCAAAGCCGCCAAGGTCACCATCGTGGTCGCCCTCAACAAGATCGATCTGCCCGGCGTGGACGTGAACAAGATCTACGGCCAACTGTCCGAGCAGGGACTCGTCCCGAGCGAATGGGGCGGCGACGTGGACGTGATCAAGACGTCGGCCCTCACCGGCGAAGGCGTCGATCAACTCGTCGCCCACCTGGCCACGCTGTCGGACCTGCTCGAACTCAAGGCCGACCCGACGGTGCCCGCCACCGGCACGGTGGTCGAGGCCAAGATGGAGGTCGGCATGGGGCCGCTGGCTCGCGTGCTCGTGCAGGAAGGCACGCTCAAGACGGGCGATTTCCTCCTCTGCGGCAGTGCGGCCGGACGCGTCCGGTCGATCAAGAACGACCGTGGCAAGACCATCAACAAGGCCGGCCCGGGCATGCCCGTGGAAGTCGCCGGCCTCGACGAGGTGCCCAACGCGGGCGACAAGTTCTACGTGCTCAAGTCGCTCCAGCAGGCCAAGCAGGTGGCCGAGGACATCAAGGCACAGCGCCGCCAGCAGACGCTGGCCCAGGTGGCCAAGGCGACCAGCCTCGAGGACTTGTTCCAGCAGCGCGAGAGCGGCAAGCTGCCCGAGCTCAACCTCATCCTGCGGTCCGACGTATCCGGTTCGGTGGATGCCATTCTCAAGATGCTGCACGAGATCCCGGACAAGGAGGTCAAACTCAACATCCTGCATACCGGTATCGGCAGCGTCTCGGAGAGCGACGTGGTCCTGGCCATGGCCAGCAAGGCCATGATCGTCGGGTTCAACGTGTCCGCGGAGCCGGGTGCCCAGAAGCTGGCCGAAACCTCGGGAGTCGAGATCCGGCTGTACCGCATCATCTACGAGGTGATCGACGACATCCGCAAGGCCCTCGAAGGTCTGCTCGCCCCCGACGTCACCGAAGAAGTCCGCGGCAAGGCGGAGATTCGCGAGATCTTCCACGTGTCGCGGGTGGGAACGATTGCGGGCTGCTTCGTGACCGACGGCGTGATCGCCCGCTCGAACAACGTGCGCGTCCTGCGCGACGGCAAGATCATTCTCCCGACGGCCGAGGACGTCAAACACAAGCGTCACCGGACGATCGCTTCGCTCAAGCGATTCAAGGACGACGCCCGCGAGGTGCGCCACGGGATGGAATGCGGCATCCGCATCGAGGGCTTCGACGACGTGAAGCCGGGCGACATCATCGAGTGTTACGAGGTCATCGAGCAGGCGAGAAAGCTGTAGTTGAGGGTCTGGGGTTCGGGGACTGGTGGCTGGTCAGGGTGTTTGTTCCAGCCTACTCGGTCTCCTGCGGCTCGGACGGGCATCTTGCCCGCCTCAGCGGCGCGTGGCCGGTGACCGGGCGTTAGGAGCGAGTGGTTCGTTGTCGGCACTGGTGGCCGGAATGTTATGTCCCGGATGGTAATAGGCGCACTGCGCCTGAGACTGGTGGTGTTCGGCTCGGTTTCGCTCAAGGACAAGCGACGAGCCATCAAAAGCCTCAAGGAGCGGCTGATCCATCGATTCCACGTGTCAGCCGCCGAGGTGGGATCCCTCGACCATCACCAGCATGCCGAACTGGGCGTGGCCATGGTCGCCAACGACAGCGCGTTCGTAACCCATTCGCTGGACAAGATGGTGGATTACGTGCGCCAGGATGCCGCGGCGTCGCTGGTCGATTACGAGATTGAGGTGTTCTGAACACGGAGCGGTCGCGGTCGCCGAAAAACGACCGGCGAGGTGGATTCCCCCACCATCAGCGGGGCCAGGCCCCTCCGCTCGTGCGGCGTGCAACCGAGCACCTGTTGACGACGTAGATATGAAGTCATACCGACCCGAACGAGTAGGCAACGTGATCCGAGCGGTGGTGAGCGATGCCATCGCCAACCGGCTGAACGACCCTCGCATCGAGCCGCTGTCCAGCGTCACGCGCGTGGAGGTCACTGCGGACCTGGAGTATGCCAAGGTCTGGGTCAGCGTCATGGGCAGCGAGGGCGCCCAGCGAAAGACGCTCGCCGGCCTGCGGTCGGCAGCCGGTTACATGCAGAAATTGGTCGCCGGGGAGTTGAACATCCGGACCTGCCCCCGGCTGAGCTTCCATCTGGACGAGTCGATCAAGCGAGGCGAACAGACGCTTCGGCTGATCGAGCAAGTGATGGCTGAAACACGGCCCGGCAACCCGCCCGCGGAGGGGGAGGAGCAGGCCGACGATTCGCAAGAGCAGTCTTCGAGGGATACCCAATGAAGCGCGGCAGCGAGTATGCCAAGCGCGTCAAGCAACTGTACCAGCAGATGGTCCGAAAACACGGCAAGCCCGAAGTGGGCCCGCCGACGGATCCCATTCACCAGCTCGTCGTCGCCATCCTGTCGGAGAACACCGCCGAAGCCAAGGCGACCGCTCTGTTCAAGCGCATCTGCGATCAGATGGTGGACCTCAACGAGCTGCGGGTGACGCCGCCCATGGAACTGGCGGAACTCATCGGCAACGCCGTGCCGCAGGGACGCGAGAAAGCCCACCGCATCACGCGCGTGCTGAACGAGATTCGCGCTCGCCAGGACTCGCTCGACCTGAGCTTTCTCAAGCAGCGCGGCCGCCGCGAAGCCCGCGAGTATCTCGAATCGCTGGAAGGGGTCGGCCTGTATGCGGCCGCGTCCGTGATGGTCTACAGCCTGGGCGGCCACGCCATCCCCGTGGACTATCTGACCATCTACGTCCTCCGCAAGGAAGAGATCGTGGACCCGTCCGCCAACCAGGCGGAGGTGCAGGGCTTCCTCGAACGAAACGTCGCCGCAGCGGATGGGC
>Ga0116188_1002284_pt1 | contig 15280 bp, 14 predicted proteins | sample AD_JPNTR2_MetaG_FD_89807 | JGI IMG/M metagenome (GOLD analysis project Ga0116188, IMG submission 89807) | Active sludge microbial communities of municipal wastewater-treating anaerobic digesters from Japan - AD_JPNTR2_MetaG | ecosystem: Engineered > Bioreactor > Anaerobic > Digestate | place...
ACCCATCCATCCGCCCACGATTCGTGAGTTGTAAGGTCTCCACGGCGCAGGACCTAACCACAAGTCCCAATCAAGCCAATCCGGAACTGGTTCACCGGGCAAGTCGCAATGACTTATGCCACCAACGACATCTGCGGCAACGGTTTTAACCTCCCCAATGTAGCCATTGCGAACAAGTTCGCAGGCAAATCGGAAGTTGTTCATTGAACGTTGTTGCGTCCCGATTTGATAAATTACACCGTATTGCTTGACTGTGTTGGCAAGAACCCTCGCCTCATATACGGTTAATGACACTGGTTTTTCACAATAGATATCTTTTCCAAGTCTTGCGGCATAAGCTCCGATATAAGGGTGCCAACGTTCGCCGGTGGCTATTAACACTACATCAATGTCTTTGCGAGCGAGGAGTTCGCGAAAATCGCGATAAACCGCGCAATCAGTATTGCCATATCTTTGATCTACAATTTTCTTTGCTCGTTCAACGTTGTTTCTGTTGGCGTCGCAAACCGCGACGACTTTTATTAAAGGTTGAGAAATGAATCCGCCTTCTGGCGCCCAGATTCCACCAGCCATCTGACGTGTTCCCTGACCACCAACGCCTATACATCCCATATTCAGGCGACTGTTTGCAGAAACGATACCATTCAAGCCAAGCGCAGATGCCTTGATAATTTGCGGGATGCCACAGATTAATGCTGTCTTCTGAATGAACTTGCGCCGTGATTGGGGTGCCGATTGGAAATATTTTTTGCTATTTTTCATCTTTAATTATTGCTTATTTATCTACAATTACTATAATCCCTTAAAAAATGCAACCACAACTACAACCGCAGCAGCAAGCGCCTCAACGGTGTCTGCAAGAGATATTCTGCGACCATTTCAAATGTCCTGCCGAAGAATTTGAAAAACGGATGTTTTGGATGTGCGTAAGACCTGATGTCATTCCACTGGCTCGAGTAATTTGGGCAATTCATCGGAAATTCTTTTATAACGACCTTGAAATGTTGCGCCAATTGGGAAAAACATCCAACACGCGGGAGTTGCGGTATGAGATTGAAAGTTTTAGACATTATAACCCGCCGCGCGGATTCATAAGAAGAAACTTTAAGGTGAGAGTATCGGGCAAGCGATTGTTAAAAATTGCGTCAAGATTGTTTGGATTAGAAGCCGCAAGGCACGCAAGAAGTTTAAGGATTTCACAACCTCCCACTGAATTATCAAAAACAACAACAGATACTACGCAGCAACAGCCTAAAAGCCCTGAAATTCAAACCCCACAGCAGGCTCAACCTTCTCAATCAAATACATAATAGGCGATGCGGTTTGATTAAATATTTGGCAATCATTATTTAAATTGTGAGGTTGTTGCGAATATATATTGCCGTTAGTAGAGCTTCATATTGACTTGGTTTTTGGTTTCCGATTAGTATTCAATTATGAGCGGGAGAAAAATATCAGTTGTTGTCATTACGTATAATGAGGAACTAAATATACGAGCATGCCTTGAGAGTGCTAAATGGGCTGATGAGATTGTAGTTGCTGACTGCTTTAGTTCAGACCGAACTGTTTCAATAGCCGCTGAATTTACCGATAAGATATTTCAACATAAATTTTCCGGGTTTGGGAAACTTCGTAACGAGGCGGTTGCTCATTCATCAAACGATTGGGTATTTAGTCTGGATGCTGATGAAAGGTGTACACCAGAACTTGCCAGAGAAATCCGCGCTTTACTAAGCGAAGAACCGTCTGCTGCCGCATATTTTGTCCCGAGAAAAAATTACTTCTTTGGCAAATGGATAAAACATTGCGGCTGGTATCCGGATTATCGTCAGACACAATTATTTGACCGTCGTCGGATGAGATATAAAGATGCCGATATTATTCATGAAAATTATGAAGTGGATGGAAAGCGGGGATATCTTAAAGAACACGTTATTCATATTTCATTTCGCAATACGAAACAGTTTCTTGATAAAATGGAAAGGTATTCATTTTTGATGGGGAAACGACTTGTTGACAATGGCGTAAAATTTCACACTCATCAACTTTTAACGCATCCAATATTCACTTTTATAAAGATGTATTTTCTCCGTTTAGGATTTTTAGATGGGATACGCGGTTTTATTTTGTCCGGATTATATGCCTATTACACCTACATTAAATATGTCAGGGTTTGGGAATTAACAAAGACCTCACAGGTTGCAGAACCTCCTCAGCAGTCTGGTTCGTCGAAATGATATGATATTTATCTGTCCATGGATGCCATATTACAGGGTGGGAAGTCTTGCCAAAAATCCCGACGACTGGAATCTCCATTGCCGCCGCAATATGCATCGGACCGCTATCGTGTCCAATAAATCCAAGAGCCTGACGCATTATCGCCGCGCTTTGCAGTATTGTAGTTTGCCCTGCTAATGAAACCGAATAAATTTGAAGGGCGGATTGTATCTTTTTTATGGAATCAATATCATCGGCAGTCCCTAAAAAAACGACGGGAAAATTGAGGCTGTTTAGCAATTTTATCCAATTTTCATAATCCCATCTATTGTGAGGATAACGGCAGACGGTATGTGCAGCGATAAAGTTTTTTTCTTGTAGGTTATTTTTGCGGAGCAATTTTTTTGCAAATTCGACGTCGTTTGAAGAGCAGTTAAGTTTTAACTTTGTATTATCCGGTGTGATTTTATTTTGCTTAATTAGTGGTGCCTCAGATGCAATTGCAATGTATAGTTCAACTGTGTGGAAGCCGTTAATCCAATTTACCTGGACATTATTTATCCAGCGGCGGAATCCTTCGTTTGATGCCAGACCGATTCGCGGCGATGCGCCGCTCCATAAAGCAAACCATGCTGCCCTGTCTCCACTCGCAAAATCCGCTGAGAAATCATATTTTCTGCTCTTTAATTTTTTTAACAGGAAAAGAAGATTTTTATATTTGTGCGTTTTATCGACCGTTAAGATTTCGTTTAAATCGGGATTATGAACAATCACATCTTCCGTCCCTTTATTAACAACCATAGTAATATGGGCATCGGGATATGCCTTTCTCAACAGGCTGATTGCTGGCGTTGTCAGCAATACATCGCCAATATATCTTAGTTTAAACAAAAGTATGTTCATTGTTCCATATCGTCATTAAACAATATTATGGAAAATAAACCAGAAAAGGCATGTTGAACAATAACTATTTGTGGAAACCCAATTATTCCACAGGAAGAATCCAACCTGGAAATCTTTCTGGGTGTTTAAGAATGTAATCGGGAAAACGATTGTCAAGCGGAACAACTTGTAATTTTGTTCTATTATCGAGCAGAGACTGTCGATTTTGTAATGCTTTTAAAATATTCTTTTCATCAAGATACTCCGGTTTGTTATACTCACTATGTGGGAACGACTGAAGTTTTGTGCGAATTCTTTCAACTCCCCCCATCCAGGTAAAATGCCAACCGCCATCTGGTATTTTTTTATAACCTGAATACCTTATTTCATCGGCAAATGTAAAATCACGATATAAACAGGCATGTGTTCCATACCATTTAAAATTTTCAATAAAAAGATTAAGAAAATGAACAGCCTCATACTGTTCAAAAGCATAAACAAACGGGTTAATTTTTCGCAAAGATTTGCGAAATAATTTCTGAATTATCTTTGATTTAAAAAAACTATGACGAATATTTGCAATGAACCCCGCATCTTTATCCAATAATTTTGGCAGGTTCCTTACTGTTTCTGCTTTGGGTATTTCATCAGCATCAGAAACCATAATAATATCATCTGGCGCTGCACCGGTTAGACCTCTAACTATGCAATTCCTTTGAAATCTTTCAAGAACCCACGGATTATCTGAATTTGGTAAATCATCTACTATAATGTGTATGATTTTGTCATTAAATTGCGAATATCTTTGTTTGTTTTCAGCATAAAATAGGGGTTTTGGTTTATTTGTAAATGTGCGTGTGGCTTCAACGAGGACAAATTTATCGACTACGTCATTAAGTTCATTAAGCCGCGGTTCAAGCAGCTCAAGTTCATTAAAGAACACGAATGTATCGTATATCATAAGATATTTGCCTTTTTTGATACCGCTAACATACCTGTGCCAGTTTTTAAATGTCCAAGCAAGCCTTTGGTTAAAGAGATGATTGGAATTTTACGCAATCTATCACGTATATACTTTGAAGAATCAAATCTCCAGAAAATAGGTTTAAAGCCTGTTTTTGTTAAAGCCTTTGATAGAGTATCCTTATCAAAATGCCAGAAATGAAATGGTAATTTCCATCCATCCCATTTAATGTCAAAACGCTGTGCATCATAACTACCGCAGTTCGGAACTTCTACTAATAAGATACCGTCTGAATTTAAAAAACTTGATAACCAATTCAACGCATCGATGGGATTTTGAGTATGTTCTAATGAATGGAAACAGGTTATAATGTCAAATGTTCCCTTTATTGGCGCCTTACACATTGGCCCTGTGATAATTTCAAATTTAGCCTTTTTTCAGCTTCTTCTGATATATCAAATCCAGTCACGTCATAGCCGTGCGCCTGCGCATTTTTTAGCCAATCGCCTTCGCCACAACCCGCATCCAATAACTTTCTACCTTTTGAATATCGCAGGATAATATTAAGCCTTCTTCTAAAAGAGCGTGCCATTTGTCGAGATGCCTTTTTTGATTCTTGAGGAATTCTTTCTTGAAAATAACTTTTATCATATAATTTTGTTAATTCTAATTCCGCAGGTCTTGGATCTAACCTTTTTAAACCGCAACAAAGACATTGGCGAATCTCCCACCGATCAATTCGCTTATATAAATTCGAAGTTTTATTTGAGCAAATTGGGCATTGTTCAACTTTTTCTAAAATAAGATCCATATAAAACATTTAAAACGATAGTAATTTGGCAAATAAAACATTATTTGGCAACACCGCCGATTGTTTCTCTATTTTTCTTTTTAAAGTGGCTTGGTTAAACTGCCTGATAGCCCTGATTGTTCCAAGCAAATAGCCTTTGTCAAACGATATCAAGCGAAATGGCATTATAAGAAGAGTCCAGAATAAATATTCTGAAAGCCTAAATTTATTGTGAATGTGTTTTATCATAGTTAAATGGCGGTTTTTTACTAACGATGCCCTTCGTTCATAATGCATAACTTTTTTGCTAATTGTGGCGCTGCCGATATGGTCGGCAATAGCGGATGGTTCAAAAAGTACAATCCATCCGCGTCTATAAGCCCTGATGGTTAAATCCATTTCTTCGCCATATATTGGAAATAACAAATCATCAAATCCACCCATCGAAACTAATTTTTCCCTGTCATACATACCAGCAGAAGTTGAAGCGGTTGCAGTTAAGCCTTCATTGTAATCCACAACTTTATAAAAAAATCTACCGAACGACCAATATAGTTTTGTTCTACCATTTTCTGGGATATCTCCGGGGTTTAACACAAACGGCGCAACCGAGAAGACTGATGGATCGTCAAACTTGCTTAAAAGAGCGCTGATACAGCCTTTTCTAAGAATAACGTCGTTATTAAGTATAAATACATAAGGATGTTTGCATATTGCAAGATATTCATTGTAGGATATTAAAAATCGGTTTGCTGACGCTTCAAACCATTTTACTTCCGGAAATTCGTTAAGCACTATCTTTTTAGAATCATCGGTGCTTTTGTTGTCAATAATGACAACCTCATTGCCTGTGTTTGATAGGTTTGCGTCATCTATTAAGGATGGCAGGCATTTTTTAAGTAATTCAGCCCCATTATAATTCAAAACAAGCAAAGCGCAGGTTTTATTCATATCCGAACCAGTTTATAACTTTGTGTGAACCATTGATCGCCTAATCTTCTGATTAGCCAGGTTTGGATTAATTTTTTGCGTTCATACCAGGATAATTTTGTCCTCCATTCGGGTGAATTTAAATCAAGTTTTATCGGGTATTGTTCAATTCTTTTCTGCATTACTGATGGATGGTTACCTTCGTATCTTCCTATAAACTGGCGTGGAAACCAGCTTTTATAATATGAGCGCGTTAATTCTTCCGCTTGTTTTTTTTCTAATTGATCGGACCAGTAATTAAAAACAGTTTTATACTTTTCTGCAAGCGCTGATAATGGTTTAATGAATGAATAATGAAAAACTCGCGCCCCAGAATCGACTACACGAATTCTTCTTCCGCGTTCTTTATATTTAGGATGGACCGTAAAACCAGAGGCGTCTCCCCTTGACAATACAAATTTATGCGGTTTAACAATCCAACAACGGTGACCATATCTCCACGGGTAAACATTTATTATAGTGTTATAATCGCCCCAAAAAGTTAGTTCATTAAGGGCAAGCCCTTCTATGCGATCATCATCCTCGCATTTTTTCATTAATTCATCAAGAACGGGTAGGTCTTTATCGTGAACAACTTCATCGGCTTGTATGTAAAAAGCCCATTTTCCCATACAATTAAATAGCGCAATGTTTGTTTGTTGCGCATAAATGTAGCCTCCCTGAACGAGATTAGGATTCCATTGGCTATGGATAATCTTAATTTTTGGGTCATTGATGCTTCGGACTAAATCTTCTGTTCCATCATCCGATGGTCCAATGTTCACGATAAATTCATCAACAATAGGTAAAACAGACCGAATACTTTCAACGGCTGGATAATCAAGTTTCACAGCATTTCGTAAAAATGTAAATCCTGAGGCGCGAATCGTCATTGTTCATTCTCTATTGCGGTTAAAAATTTTTCGATATCTTGACTTAACATCAAGGGTATATATTTTTTAATTGTTTTCATATCTTTGTTCCACCATTGAACAGCAAGCAATCTTTGTATAATTTCATCAGAAAACCGACGTCTTATAACTCTTGCTGGATTTCCAGCAACGATTGTATATGGATCAACATCTTTTGTAACAACGCTGCGAGCGGCAATCACTGCGCCGTCCCCAATTTTAACGCCCGAAAGAATAAGAGATTGATATCCAATCCAGACATCGTTTCCAATTATTACATCACCCTTAGTTGCGGGATGTCCATTAATCCAAATAAAATCATGCATTAATTTGTTAAATGGATAAGTAGTAATCCAATCGATTCTATGGTTTCCCCCAAGAAAAATAGTGACGTCATCAGCTATAGAACAGAACTTTCCAATAACAAGATTCCCTCCTCCTTCTTCCTTTCCATACAGCACATTAGGACATCCATAAGTATACTCGCCAATATTATAGTTTTTAAAACGTGACAAATCCTTTGTGAGTTGCACTTTTTGAATGGAACGAGTTTTCTTAAAAAGCCGCATTTTTTATTTTTGCTTTTTCGAACTTAACCTTTTTAAATATAATCTTAAAACCCTATGCGGGGTTGCAAGATACATCTTTCTTATTATCTCAAATTTTTCCCACGCATCAATCTTTGGTGGTTGAGCATCAACGGGAATATACCAATTATTAAGTCCGGTTCTTCTTACAAGTTTATAATTCTGTTTTTTTAGATAAAAATGTTTTTTTAACGAATGAATTTTATCTTCGATTAATAACAATTTGGGTTTCCATCTATTTAATGAAAAACCCTTTAAAACATCCAGTTCAGTTCCTTCGGTATCAATAGACACGAAATCAACTCTGCTAATTTTTGCCTCATCTAAAATGGAATCTAATGTCATAACTTTGACTTTTATGGTTTTTACATAATTCACATTTGGATCGTCTACATACTTTTCTAATGAAGAAAGTTGGTCTGCCTCGCCTATATAAAAATCTATCTCGCCGACATTTTCTGGGGAACCGCAAGCAACCTGAAAAACCTGAGAGTTCGGGCGGTTTTTACGCAGAGCATCGGCGCGTTCAGGCAATGGCTCAACTAAAACACCTTTCCAACCTTTCTGTTCAAGATGCCAGGTTTGTGATAATGAGAATGGATCATTTGCGCCGACCTCCACAAAATATCCTGGACTCAAATCTTTAATATATTCCCAGACTAATTCAGGTTCTTTAAGTTCAAGCTCTTTTTTGTTCATAAGATATTAATACAAAATATATAGGTAAATTTAAATAAATAAACTGTTAATCACATTATTGTATTTCTATCTCATACCACAATGTCTTCCATTGCGGTTTGATGGAGAATTGGTGATTGCCATCTATGGAAACAACGGGCAGTTGTTCTTTTCTGTTTCCTTTTTCATCCAGAGCCCAAACATTGACTTTTGCTTCCGGTTTTACAAATGTAATATTTGCGGGGATACCTTCCACCAGAGATGGCGGAGAGCCCCAGTCCCGACCAACGCTTGTTTTTTCAGGATTTTTCCATTTCATTCCTGTGTTTTGCGCATAGCCGGTTGCGGTAATCAGCCATCGTTCTGTCTTTTTTGATTTATCGGCAACCTGGGTTGCGGTTATTGCAGACCATCCATTTTGTATGCTCTTGCCGGGTTCAATCGTGAATTCGCCGAGTTTAAAAACCCGCTCGTATCCATAGCCTATAACAGCCTTAGTTTTAGGCGAATTGATTGTAACTACTCCTCGACCTGGTGTTGACAAATCCCATACAAGTTCGCCTGTGTCTGACACAAATCGGTTCGTGTTGACTGAAACTTTATCGGGCGTTAGGGAGCGCGATGGCGCTTTTATGCCTTCGGTTAGCAACGCTACTCTATGGATAAGAGAGACAGTGGAAGGCATCAGCCAGCTGCCATCAACCAGCGACCAGGAGTGAGCCTTGAGCAGCATTTCAATTTCTTGCTGCAATGGAAGCGATGCCACCACAAGTTGATTCGCGGGTTTTATGTCTTCTCTAAGGAACATCGTCGATGCTGGAACAACCGTAGCCATCTTGGTTGGGTGTTGAACGATATCAAAGAAACTATCTATTTTTCTCGAATCCCATCCTTTATCTCTTGTATGAGAGTAAGCATAAGCATAAATTGCGTCCCAATCCTGCAACGATGCATAAGCGGCTAACAGCAAGAAGCCTTCGCTTGAAAATGTGTTTGGGGCGGGGTGATTATATTCAGTGCAGGCGTGAGGCTTGCCGTAAACCCGTTTCAACGCAAGACCGGGCAGAGTCCCGCCGCGTTCATTGACCATAGTGCGGTTTTCAACAATCCAGTTTTCTGAATCCCACGGACGTCCCGGAAATCTTGGATGTTGCCAATAAGCATGGGTATCAACCCAATCCATTTTTGCCATTATATTTGCGGGTGAGCACCCAACAATCGTTCCTGTAACAAGAGCCCGAGCCTTTAAATCGTTTTTGATAAATTTGTATAGGCTCTGCCAGTAATTATCCTCCGTATTATGCAGAAATGTCATCCAATCCAATTGCGCCTGTTTAGTCCGTTTGCCGCAGATTGTTTTTGTAAAATAAGGGATAGACATTGCCTCAATGGTTTCACCTTCGTTCAGGCCATAAACACCGCCCGGTTTTAGCGAAACAGCCGCAATACTTATTTGGCTGCCAGCGTCGCCAAAGCTGCTAAATCCAACCCTGCATTGGTTATCGGTTTTGTTTGCAACGAATGCCAGAGAATATTGTTTCCATTCTGTTGACAGGTTAACGTTTATGGACAAGCCCATATTTCCCCACGGGTCGTGGGCTTGCGAAGCGCCAACAGATATCCGACGCGGTTTGTTTGCTTTTGCCCAGAACGATAGAGTGTATGACTTGCCTTCTTCAAATTTTAACTGGGATTGATTTATTTGAATATGCCAATTTTCCTTTCCAGGATTAACCACTTCTATGACAAGCGCTTTTCCCGTTGGCGAAACTGCCTTTGCCTGTTGCGGAATGTCATCGACAAATTTACACAACGCCTTTGCGCCGGAGTGTTGCTCCAATATCCATTTATCCAGTCCATTTTCGAACGTGTTATTGCTCAACATCTCTGCGCCAAGCGGCACTTCGCCTTTGCTCCATGCGGATTTCAAGGAGGCGGTTTTGCCATATTTATTTTTTAGCCATTGGTTCCATTGCTGCTTGATTTCGTTCAGAAAAACTTCGGGTAAATTGTCAACATTGTTCCCGAGCCAAGAATGGATTAACCCCTGTTCATTATTAATTTCAACAAACGCAACAACAGGGTCTTCGGTATATGTCATCTTTGTATATGGATTGCGATGAGTGAGCAACTTGCGGGCATATTCTTTTTGCAGTTCAATTTGTTTTGCATCAAAGAATCCAACTATATGTCTGTCTTTCGGGTCCAACTTTTCAATTTCTGGCGGCAATCCATCAGCGGCGTTAAATGGACGGCCAACAACCAGGTTAATATTTGCGTAAATTCCTCGTGATTTAAGTTCATTGATAAAATAATCCATCCTGTCCAGAGCCTCCGGGGAAAGTTCGCCTGAGGTTTTTGCTTTTGGGTCGCGAATCCCGTTAGGCCAGGCGCCTGTATCCATATGATGAAACCGCGCAACGTTTATGCCGAACTTAGCCAATCGTCCAGCAACACCGGGAGCATCTTGATGACTGGGCATTCCACCAGCAAAACTTAAATTGACACCGAAAAATCTAATCCTTTTTCCGCCAGTATAAAAATGACCTTCTTTGCCAACTGTGACATAACCGCTTTTGCCTGCTGGTTTGTTTAGCAGATATGAAACATCGGTGATTGACGGAGAATCATCATTCCACGGTAGGACAAACGGGAACAAATCAGGCTGGTTATCATCTTGTTGCGCTATTAAAGAATTTGCGGCGACGATAATAGCAATAGCAATTATTTTCCTTATCTTCATAAGGGAGATTTTTGTAATTTTTAATTAATATATCAAGCCTATTTGTCAAATTGAGATGGGAAATAGTTTCAGAATCTGCGCGCAAATAATAAATAAAATATTAATAACGATATGCATTATATGAGATATAGGGTTTAGTAGATATTATAAGGATTTGATTCCTACCTATAAATGGATAATTATTTTTTTGCGACTTTAAGCCAGTTTTTCAGTCCATCAATAAGACTCAACTTATCTTCATAATGGATTAAATGCCCCTCTTTAAACAAAACGCCATACCCAACACCATAAGCCGAACCGTTTAAAACACAACCATCGGTTTTGTTTTCGGTAATCTGTTTTTTGCCTGCTTCAACAACTGTGGTTTTTGTACCATCAACCTCATATTTCCACCCCATAATCAGCGCATCCGGATACCACCGTCGTAAAAGGGAAATAATCTTTTCAGTAGGAACGAGTTCAACCAACAAATTTCCCAGAGATGTTTGATATTTACCAGATTTCAATCCCGATAAATTTCCCTCTGCATCCTGCAAATAAGTCCTGCCAAAACGATAATCACAAACGGCTGCGCAATGAAAAATAACTTTAATACTTTCTGCTTTTAACTCATAAAAAAGATTCTTTAACGATTCAGAAGTCGTAAATTCGATGACATTTTTCACATTATCGGCTTTTCTATAAGTTGCCTGTTTTCCCAACAACAAAGTTACATAGTTGCCTGATTCAGCAAGGGCATCAGCAAGAAGACAACCGAGTTCACCGGTTGAAAAATTTGTCAACCTGCGCACCTCATCAAGCGGTTCATAAGTTGGTCCAGCAGTAACAATACATCTCATAAGTTTTAAGAATATAAATCATCAGCCCAATAGATACAAATTACATTAGGACAGATTTGATTCAGAAGAGTTTATTGCACGGGCACAAAAAATTAACAAGATTAAACAGAACCAATACTCATCATTCTGTCTATTCTTGTTGATACTTTTTCCATCCTGTTAAAAAACACCGATTTCCTTCACGCATTTGGATTATAAACACATTGAGTTGTTTAATTTCTCCGAGACCTGATTCTTATAAAAATAAATAATAGTAAAACCGAAGAAATTATTAATCCAAAAATGAAATAGTTATCTTCGTATTTTACCTCAATAAAATGATGTCCCGGCGGTATTAATACTGCCTGGAAGGCGTAATTTGCGCGCAACAGCGGCGTCTTTACATTATCAATATAAGCATTCCATAATGGATAATAACTTTGAGAAATGACGAGAACAGATTGCGATTTGCCCTCATATTCAGCAACGACTTTATGATTCGATATATGGCTGCTAATAATCCGTACATCGGATTGAGAAATATTAGTAGCCAATTTGGTTTGTTCCGAATCTGAGATAAACACCGTAGTTGACGGGTCAAAGTCTGCCGAAAAAAGCCGATTTGTAATTTCATTATCCGTCATAATTAATACCTGTTGTCCGGCGGTGATAATCGGGAGTGAATTGGTAAACTCAATCCATTCTATAACGGAGCCTGGTTTCGTTATCCATTTTACGCCGAGAAATCTTAATATGTTAACAGTGTTGGTGATAGATTTAGTATACAAAAGATTTTCTATTTCTTTTTGGTATTTTATCCGCAGTGTTAATGCACCGTTAACTTTCGGTATTTGTTCAAGCAAATTAAGGTTCGACCACAAGGCAAGACGTTTGCCTGTAAAGTTTGCGCTCCAATCAGAAACCGTGCTCCGCAATAATTTTTCTTCTGCCTCAGGCGATATAAAAACGCGTCCTTCATTAATAGTCGGTTTTCTTGCGTGAACTGCGGCTTCCCATAAACCGGGCGCAAAATGTTCAGACGACAATTTTGGATGAAAATTAGGGATATGTTTTACCGCATCAAAACAGAGTAAAAAGAGCGCCAAATAAATTAACGGCTTTTTATTTGTAATAGATATTGTCAATAAGATGATAAACAAGGCGAGTATCAAAAATCTTACAATACAATTTTTAAGCGTTAATTCAAACTGGTCATACGGAAAAGGATGGCTGTAATTGAACCATAAAATTAACACTGCTGCCGCCATTAAAACTAAACCGATAATTAAGGCTTTTATTCCAAACCTTTTGTCTTTGCAAAAAGTTGAACCAAAACCAGCAAGCAACGGTATAGTAAACGATGTCAGCAAAATGAATTTTACAGGATACCTAATTTTATCAAAAAAAGGTAAGTAGTTAGATAAAAAGTCAAACAAATATCCATCTTTACCCAATGAAAGAATTAAGGATAAAACGGTTAATAGAATCAACAACAAGATTCGTTTGTTCTTAATCTTGAATAGCGAAAATATCGCCAAAAATATTAAGCCAAGCGGATAATAATAAGAGGTAATAAAGGCTTGATTTGTTTGAGTAAATGTATGCTGGTATGTCTCGTAATAATGGAATAGAGGAACTATAAAATTAGCCCAGCCCCACCCCGGCATTGCCCATTTGTCGATGCCAATTCCTGTTTGTCTTTGAGAATGAAAATAAAGATGAATAAAAGGCAGTAGTTGAATCAAACATAATGCAATCGGCATTATAATAATAAATAAATAGCGGATTAATTTAGTCTTATCAAAAGTCAGGATAAAAACACAAAACAGAATAATTTGGGTCATTAATAAAAGTTCTGGAACGCCTGTCAGATATTGTATGGAGGAAAGAATTATTGCGTAAATTAGATATTTGCCGCCATTGTTAAGCGCTAATTCCGACGCGCATATCACCCAGGGAAGCCAGCCCAAAGCGGCAGTGTAGTTAGGCCACATAAGGCAGGAAAGAACCGTCCCATTAAAAACATAACCAACTGCTGAAATCATAGCGGGCAATTCTTTGCCTATCCACCTGTTCGCAATAATATACATCCCTACTCCACCTAAAATAAGGTGCAAAAAACAAAATAGATTCAAACTGAACGGCAACGGCAGCAACAAATAAATAAACGAAAATGGATAAAGGGCCATAGTCCCCCACTGCGCTAAAAATGGCACACCGCAATGACTCAATGGGTTCCACAATGGCAATTCAGGCATTGATTGTTTTCCGTGAAAAATTATTGGATAAGCAAGAACCCCAAAATCCCGATAAAAAAAAGAGTCAATCCCAATAAAAACGGTCGGAAAAAATATAATAAGAGAGACGGTTATCAGCAGGACAACCTTTGTTTTACCCGATATTTCCAATAATCTTTTCACAGATAGAACTCACCCATAAACCAAAATTAGTTGAAGATTGCATTTATTCAACTTTAACATTGTATAAGATTAAAACTATTCTATTGGCTTTTACATAAAAAGCAAATTACTTGAAAAGATAACTAAAATTGGTTAAGTTAAGGAACGGATGAAAAAATTGATTTTACTATTGGGCATTGCAATAGCTTTTAATTTTGCAATTCAAAATAAGGCTTATGGACAGATTGCTTCGCCAGTACCGGGAACAGATCCGATTCTATTAAGTATATTTAAAGAGGTAAAAGGGTTCAGTTCACCTGCCACAATTACTATCAAAAGAGGCAACGATACGATGAATGGCGATGTCGATTTTGCTTATAGCGATGGAAGGGTCAGAATCGGTCTGGATATGACAAAATTCAAAGGCGAGGCTATGGCTGCCGAAACTATCAATATCCTTAAACAAATTGGAATGGACAATGTGGTTTCTATCGCCGGTACTTCGTCAAATGCAAATTACATTATTTATCCTTCGCTAAAATCTTATGTAGAAGTTAGCTACAAAGAAGGTGCTGCGGATGAGAAAAAAATGAAATTTGAAAAAACAGACCTTGGGGAAGAGTCTGTTGCAAAGCAAAAATGTAAAAAGAATAAAATCGTAGCAACTGACACAACGGGAAATAAACAGGAAGCGATTGTTTGGAATGCCACTGGTATGAAGAACTTTCCATTGCAGATAAAGATGAAAGATAATGAAAACGAGGTCACATTACTTTTCAAAAACCCTAAAATTGAAACTCCATCTGCAGATTTATTCAAAGTTCCCGAAGGTTATAAAAAATACGGGTCAGTTGAAGAGTTGATGAAATCCGCCGTTGAAAAGGCAATGCAAAACCAGAAAAAGTAGTTATTTCAAATCTGGCAGCAACTTCCCGCAAACCTGCGGTGGATAAAAGTATCCCATTGTTTGCATTGCAACATCCGTTCTATAAAGTCTATCCTGCATAAGACAAATCCGCCGTTTATTTGTGGGAACGGTCGTTGTGTAGATACGGATTTCGCCTTTTAGAGCGGTAATAACTTCTTCTCTCCAATCGCCAATGCAGTCAGCAATTGCAACAATCCGTCCCTCAATTCTTCCAATTTCTTTTTGGGGATAGAGACAAATTTTATTTTCAACAATGTACACTTTTGTATCGCCATCAAGCCACCAGACTGCCTTTGGGGCAAGTTCGCCTAAACTCTTGTTTGAAAGCCTTTCACCGTTGGCTGCATAGAGCCAGTAATTAGAACCGCCTTTTTCACCTGCATAACATTCCATA
>Ga0116188_1002287_pt1 | contig 15271 bp, 16 predicted proteins | sample AD_JPNTR2_MetaG_FD_89807 | JGI IMG/M metagenome (GOLD analysis project Ga0116188, IMG submission 89807) | Active sludge microbial communities of municipal wastewater-treating anaerobic digesters from Japan - AD_JPNTR2_MetaG | ecosystem: Engineered > Bioreactor > Anaerobic > Digestate | place...
AACTCTTCATTGGTAAACCCGCTCCTGATTTAATTCAAATATGGCGCGGCGATTCCGGGCAAGACATGCACTCTTTTTTCTCTTACAGGAAACAGGTAAAAGGCCGGCCCTCCCACTGCAAAGCGAAAGGGCGGCCTGCAGCTATATTTCTTTTTTCACCTTAGTATTGCACATTACCCGGGGTTTGATAGTCGGCCTGGGTGCCTTCCACTACCAGATCGCCCTGGAAGGTGGCATTCTCCCATTCGCTGCCAGTCTCAAAGGGCAGCTCAATCGTCACCTTATAAATAGCAACTTGCCCCGGTTTAAGCGGGTACCCATCATCAAAGGTGGCACTTTCATTGTCCATTCCATTTGTAACCAGGTAAGTAAGCGGAACCTGATCACAAAGTGATTTGTTGGCAGGGCCATACCTGACATAGCTGCCGTAATTCTGCGAGACATAATCAGTGGGATTAATGATTACACTTGCCAGGAGCTGATCGGTAAAACCTGGCGTACTGGTTACATCCGGCTCTATGAAGGTCCTGAAGATCATATCAAGCGAACCGGTGTTGGCAATTTCGATATAGCCTTCTACGCTATCTCCAGGTTTCATGTTGGTCACATTGAAAGGATCGCCAACAAGGTCAAACTCAAGATTTCCGGACGAGATAAGGTTGCCTTCTATTTCTGCGCGGTGGGTGAATACAGCGTAGGTCGCGCCTCCGGCCAGCGCCGAAGCTAGAGCAATGATAACCAGGCTGGTCAAGATTTTTGCTCTCATGCCAGATCTCCTTCCAAGTTAAAGTTGAAAAAATTTGTCTCCCCAATTAAGCAGCCTTACTTCTCTAATCTCTTTCCTAGACCTCTCTGATATTGCTATTGCCTGTTATCACTCCTTTTTAAAAAATAATCTCTACTTTATCAGCAGTAGAGACCATTCGACGTTAAAGGATAAATTTCCTCTTTTTGGCTAATCCTGTTAAATAAAAAGGCGTGCTTTGTCTGAAGCTTTACGATGTCTCCTTCCGCGGGCTTAGCTTTTCGGCAATATCGTGCAGCGCCTTGCCGCATTTTTCCCGGATCACGAGCTCTGCGGAGCCGTCATAACCGGTGTGCTGCAGGTTGATTATGATGAGCTTTCTTGCCAGCCCCGGCAAATAAGCCACGGGGTAAACGACCAGGCTGCTGCCGGCCACCAGCATGAGATCGCAGTGACGGCGCAGGGTGTCTTCAGCGTCATAAAAGAGCGGCGGCATGGGATCGCCAAAAAGAACCACATCGGGGCGCAAGACATTAAAGCAATTCCGGCAGACAGGCGGAATCCTCTTCAGCTCAACCTGTTGAACAAGCTCTTCAAACGAATAACGTTTTTTGCAGCCCTGGCAGTAGCCGGAGCGCAGGTGGCCGTGCACCTCCCAGACCTTGCGTGAACCGGCTTTTACATGCAGTCCGTCGATATTCTGCGTTACCACTCCTTTTAGATAACCCATCTCTTCCATCCTCGCCAGGGCATAATGTCCCGGATTAGGCTCGGCCAGGGTAATGCTGGCGAAGCGATTGAAGGCCGCCTCGTAGAAGAGGCGGGGGTTGCTCTGCAAAACCTCCACTGAAGCGGTTTTGATGGGGTCCACTTTCTCCCAAATCCCCGTTCCCGGAGTCCGAAAATCGGGAATACCGCTTTCCGTGGAAAGTCCAGCCCCGGTCAGGCAGTAAAAGCCACTGCTTTCCTTGATTAAGGCGGCGGCCTGCTCAATCTGATCATTGTAATTCATGTTATCCCCCCACCAAAATGCATATAACTCTAATTTTATACAATATAAAATTGTCTATTTATTTATTCTATTCTCTAATCGCCAAATCCTTTTCTATACAAGCTACTATGAGAGAGAAAAACGTGATAAAATATAAGAGAAGAGCCAACGCAAGATGAAGGGAGGTTCCAAGATGAACAGGCTGAAAACATTCTTGTTGCTGTTACTTCTGACAGCAATTTTCCTTCTGCTGGGTCACTTTATCGCCGGTCAAGAAGGGCTTATTATCGCTTTCATCCTGGCGCTGGCCATGAACTTTTTCTCTTATTGGTTCAGCGACCGCTTCGCCATCAGTATGACCCGTTCACGGCCGCTCAGTGAAAGCGAAGCCCCCGGGGTTTACCGGGCCCTGCGCGAACTGACATATAACGCCAACATGCCCATGCCGCGGGTTTACCTGATGCCGACTGACCAGCCCAATGCTTTCGCCACGGGACGCAACCCCGAAAATGCCGTGATCGCAGTCACTGCGGGGCTGCTGAGAATGCTGGACTACGAAGAGCTTAAGGGAGTCCTGGGTCACGAGCTGTCCCATATTCAAAATCGCGACATTCTCATCGGCAGCATAGCTGCGGCTATTGCCGGCGCCCTCATGTTCGTAGCCCGGCTCGGAATGTGGGGCGCGGCTTTCGGCGGAGGCGGCAGGCGCAACGAAGGCGGCGGCGCGGCGCTGGCCCTGATCAGGCTGCTTGCCCTGGTGCTGGCTCCTCTTGCGGCTCTATTAATCCAAATGTCTATCTCGCGGACACGCGAATACGGAGCTGATTCCACCGCAGCCAGGATCTCGGGCAACCCGCAGGGGCTGGCTTCAGCCCTTGCCAAGATGGATAGCTACGCCCGCCGGCGCCCGCTGCGCGAGCTTAACCAGGCTACGGCGCACATGTTCATTATCAACCCCTTCTCTGCAGAGGGCCTGGCTACGCTTTTTAGCACACATCCGCCGATCAGGGAGAGAATTGCCCGGCTGCAGCGGATGCGCATTGAAAGAATAAGATAAAGGCAATCATTTAAAAAGGAATTAAATTAGCAAAGGGCTGCTCTTTTGGGGCAGCCCCTCTTGTTGACATAAAAAGTATTCAGGACGACATGTTTATCTCTTGAAAAGCGGTTGAAACAAGGGATGACTGGTTTTCACGCCAAAAACGGGGAACAACTTCCGCACAATCAGCTCCCGGTTCAGCAATAGGACAAGCAGGAATATGCCCTGGATGAGGTAGCGGTTCAGGCCAAACCCTACCGTAATTCCCCCGATATCGCCCCCGTAGAAAAAAGGCCCGATGGATAAATTGAAAGCGTCAATGAGCAAGAAAAGAAGGGCAAGATAGTAGAAATAGTTTCTCCAGAAAGAATTCCTAAGCGCCGCCAGGGATTTCCTGATCGCCAGGAGCAGGTAGCCCAGCGCCAGGGTAAGCGCATTGGCCGAGCCGGAGATAAAGCCCCACTGGATCCCCGACCTCTCTTCTACGGGTGTTTTGAAGATTACTTCAGCGCCGTAGAAGTGCAGCCGGAACGCCTCCAGCTCACCGTAAGCATGGGCTACCACCATATGAGCCCCTTCATGAATAATAAGAAATGTAAAAACGGCCATGACCAGGAACGCTATTTTTTTCATGATCACTTCTCCTCTCCCCGCCGGGTTCTAAATAAAACCACCGATTGAACAAGTCACGCCTGCCGTTTACATGTCTTTCATAAATACACGTACCGTTATCTTCAGCCACTTTCCCATCCACTCCTTGGCCTCAATCTTGCCAAAAAGGAGCTTCCCCGCGTCCATCAGCCGCGCCGGCACCTCGTTTTTAGCCCGCGGCAGGTAGCCCAGTTTGCGTTCTTTCCGATCGTAGATAGCCACCGCAAGGTGATCGTGAACATTATCGGGCTCGCGCCGGAACAGCAGCGCATCCCCCACCTTAAGCTCGGCCTCCACCGCTTCCAGGTCCAGGTAACTGGTCCCCGCGATATGGCACTCCATGAGAAAGATCTCCTGGATATAGGGCAGAATCTGCACATTGCCGCCAAAATAGCCCTGGATTATCTTCCAGATCTCCTCGCTGGAGGGCACCAGCCCGCGGCCCATGAAGACACCCCCTCAATGAACTGTAGACGCCTCTCCGCCGCCAAGTTCTGCAAGAATGGATTGATAAGTTTGCCTGTGCCGCTCCATCTCCGCGATTTGTTTCTCGATGTTCTCCTTCTGGGCGGCAATCCACGCGGGGTCGGCGAGCTTCTCCTGATAGCTAAAAGGAAACTGCTCCTGCATTTTCGACATTTCTTCCAACAGCTTCTTGATTTTTTGCTCCAGCTTTTTCATGTCAGCGGCCAACTGTTCCATGGTAGAATGTTCCGGCGGCAGCTCCTCCCTACGCTCAAAAAGAATGAGCGAGAGGGTCCGCAGTTCCTCGAGATCGCCGTTCCGGTAGGCGGTAAGCACTCTATCCCAGAGATACTTAAAGTTATCCGGAAGGGTCTCGTTTAAATCGGGATGTAGTTTTCGCACCAGCTCCCGGTAGAGCCTTCTCAGCTCCCGGGACTCCTCAGCAGAGAGCCGCGGCAGCCGGTTATAGTCCACGGCCCACTCGACCCTGCGGGCCAGCTCCCGCAGCTCTTCAACCCACTGCTGCAGCTCCTCGTCAAGCCGCTCCTCAATCAATTCCAGGTCAGGCTTCTCTCCCCGGTTGAGGGAGGCCCGCATCAGTTCAATCTTTCGCCGCAGCCTCAAGACGTCGTTGCGCAAGAGCGAAAGCCGCTGCTGTTCTTTACCGATGGTGGCGTAGTATTTCGCCTCCAGGTTGGGCTTGACTGTTCTCAGCAAGTGATCCCGGTCGGCAATGAGCTTAACCATCTCGGTTCGCAGCGCCCGCAGCCTCTCCTGCAGCTCGGCAAACTCCCTGGAAATATGCAGCTGCCGTTCCAACCCGCACACCCCCTCAAAAGCCTCTGGAGCCCAAGGAGTGGGACAAACAGGTACGTCCCCGGTGTCCCACGGCGGCTCAAAGGTATCAGTATATCTCGATCATGATGGGGCCGCAGCGGCCGGCATTGCAACTGCTCTCGGCAACGGAGCAGGCGGTCACGGCGACAATCAGATCGAGCATTGCAATCAGCTCAATGTAGTCACCCGGTTTTGAAAGGGGCTCCTTTATCTCGAGACGCCCGTCTTCATAAACCCGCGTGTTCATAAAAATATTGAAGGGCGTCCGGATATAGCTTTCGTCAAGGCCGAATCCAGCCAGCACCCTCTTAAAATTCTCTTGGCAGCTCGGATGCGGGCCTGCGATCCCGTACTGGAAGCGATACATTTCCGGGCTGCAGGGTGGATGGAGCAGGTCATGCGCCCCCACGGTATCGGCGGTTACCTGGAGCATGGGCTGATAGAGGTTAGAATACAAATACTGGCCCACCTTGATGTAGAGAGAGCCGTTGTTGTCGATAGTTGCGCCGGTAGAAAGATATTCGCGGGGCTCTGCGGCGTTGAAAGCAAGAAAATCGGCTACTTGTTTACCCTCGGGATCAATCACCCGCATTTTCCTGTCTTTCGGCAATTTAAAAGCGCGCCCTTCTTGAGCTGGAATAATGAATCTGTCTTTTGCCGAATCCATAAGCCTCCCACTCACTCTTTCTCCTTATTGGCTGCCTGTGTAAACCGGTGATCTCCGCAAACACGGCTGCGGCAGCAATTTATAATATGGGGTTTTTGTCCGGTTTTGCCTAAAGGTTAGCTTCTATGCCGGGCGGCGCCATTCCTTCCCGCCCGGGAAGAACGTTTATTGCTGTATCGTTATGCTTACGGGCTATCGAAAAAGAGCCATGAATCGCTCCATATAGTAAATCCAGACCTGGTTGAAATAACCGGAAAAATAGAAGTCGCTGGCATGGCCGGCCCAATTCATTTCCAGGAGCGCACACTGCTCGTTGCCGGCGGCCTGATATTTCTCTTTAAAGTTGCGCGCCGTATGCAGGGGAACCATCCCATCATGGCTCCCCTGGTAAATCAGGCAAGGGGGGCTCTCTTTATCAACCAGAAGACTCACGTCAATCCATTCAGGCGCTTCGCCGATTGCGGGCAAAAAACTGGTCTCATTGGCCGGATAAAGGGGAAGATAGCCCTTGATGCTTATCGCATCGCTGAATAGGTGGGGATAATGCCCGCCGGCTGCAGCCAGAGCCAGCGCCGTGGTCAGCTGCCCACCGGCGGAGCCTCCCGAAATAAAGACCGAATTGAGATCGAGATTATATTCAGCGCCATGTTCGGCCAGGTATCTGGTAAATATGCCCAGGTGGCGGATCATGTCATCCAGTATAAAAGGGCCCACGCGTTCGCGTTTGGCCAGCAGCGGCTGCAATGCAGTGAGCTTCACCCGGTCAGTCAAGCCGTACTGCAGGTCAAAAACGGTGTAACCCTGGGAGGCAAAATACTTGTTTACCTGCATCATGTTGGCAAAGCCCTTGTCGCCGGCGATCCAGGCGCCCCCGTGTATCCGGATCAGCGCCGTCCCGCTGCCCGGCAGGCCGGTTTTCCCTTCAGGCGGCATGAAAACGTCGTAATAAAGCTTCAGCCCATCTTCAATGCCGCCGCTCCCTTCATAAAATAGAATATCTCTTTCATAGCGGTATTCCTCCGGGGGGAGTCCTAAAAAATAAGCCGGCAAAGAGAAAGGTGTTTTTAGAAAATAATGTTCCCAGGCAGATTCAAGTTTCTCTAAACGGCTGCCTCCAAATGTACGGGTAAATTCAGCCTCAGCACCGGCGCAGGTCTTGGGCATGGCCAACAAAGGAATCAGGTGGAGGGCAAAACAGGCCAGGCCCAATATTCCTGTGAAGAAGGCCGCAGCGCCGCCCGGCCGGTTTTGCAGCTTTAAAATTAAAACGGCTGTGCTGAGCAGGATGAAAGCATGGTAAAGAGAAAACCCGGAAAGGAAGATTTCGACAAACTGGGGCGCGCTCTCAAAGAATATGGACCTGTTGCCGGCCAGAAGGAAATAGAGAGCGGCCGATCCTGAAATCAGGATAACATAGGATATCGCCAGAATCGTTTTTTTGCCGGGACTGCCGGCTCTAAGTGCACCGGAGCAGCGGCCCATCCGCAGCGGGAAACCGCCTTTTACCGCAGCCAGGTTATTCCATGCCAGGATTGAGCCCAAAATGGGAAGTCCAAAATAGATCAGATAGATTCCGCCGTAGACCAGGAAGTTTAAGCGCCCGGTATAAATGAGAGCAGTCAGCATGTTTAAGCAGGCCAACATCGCAAAACCGGCAATCATGGCTGCCAGACAGATATAGCCCCGGCGGTGCAGTCGACGACCGAGATAATTTTCTCGATTAATGAAACGATCATCCAGGTAAATCAGCAAGATAATCGCCGTAAGAGAAAGCAGGTATAAAATCCCGAACAAATTGTCTACCGCCATATCCAGCGGCACGGCCAGGTGAATCGCGCTTCCGGCAATGGCCGGCAGGGAGAATCCCAGGGTAAGGGCGCTCACAAGGTGGACTAATTTAATACGCCCGCTGGCCAACTCAAGCCCCTCCCTATTTTATTGCTCATATTGATTCAGTCTGCCTAAGAAAAATTCACAAGCAGAATATTGTCATAAGTTCGACTGTAATAGATTTATCTCCTGCCAGTAAAGAGAAATGAATAAAAAGCAGCGGGGCTGTGTTTTGAAGCTTTTGTAGATAAGCAGTTGCAGAAAAAGGGTATATGATTTTTTTCAACCGATGTTTGGATCAGTCTCTCCAGAGGGCAATATGCTCCAGGCCGGGGATGTTGACAGCAGGGGCGCTCGGGTCCCACCGGCCGTTAATGCCCTGCTCCCTTGCGGCCAGTTCAAAATGAGACATGGCAATGCCCATATCGAGATGCTGCATCTTGATTTTTCCCAGGATGCGGTTGTAAAACTGGTCTTCTTTCAGGTAGAGGCGATAGCTGCCTTCCCGGTCCCTGACAATCCGCCAGGGCTGGCGGTTTTTGGCGGATGGGGCAAGGCGCACCGCCTCCAGGGCGTTGCGGTAAGCGCCGGCAGCATCTTCAGTTAGCGGAGTCTTCTCATCAACGGAAAAGAACAACTGGCTCCACGGCTTCCGCCGGGTGGAGCGGGCGCCGGCCCTGACTATTCTATCCTGTATGGCCGCGCTTTCAGCGGGATAGCCCACGGGAGTTATTGCCGGCAGCAGTTCATCTTCGGCCAGCTCCATCTGGCGGGCAAAGCTGCTCCGGCGGAAGGTGCCGCCCAGCCAGCAGGTGCCCAGCCCCATGGCAGTGGCTTCGAGAATAATCTTCTCGAGACAGTAGCCCAGGTCTATCTGGGAGCCTTTCACATCTTTAACCGCTCCCAGAATATAGAGACGGGCGCCCCTGATCATCCCGTAGGTGCCCAGACTTTTGGATTCCCCCGGGTCCACCGCGTCAAGATCCAGCAGCTTAAAGCGCACCGCGGTCCCAAAGGGGCCGGTGTCATGTTCCGTGAAGAGCTGCTGAATCCTGCTTCTGATCTCATCGCCGACCGGTCTCTGATCATCATAGGAGCGCACAGAATACCTTTTTTGAACCGTTTCCATTACGTTCATCATCAAACTCCCCTTATTAATCAATCCCTAAAACATGCCGACAGCTTCTTTCAATAAATTGGTTATTCTCCTGATCCATAATACCAGCAAACTCTTTATTAGCCAAGAGTTTGCGGAAGAATAATTTCTTCTTAATCCGGATGGCAGGGAGATTTATCTCCGGTCACTTTTTGCTAATCAATTGCCTATTTTATGTGAATCGTTTAACTAAAAAATGAAGTCTACTCAACAAACATGCTTCCATCTATATATATTTACTATATTTTATATAATCACCCCCAGGGTAATTACTTTAACAGAAAAAAAGGTTACAATCACTTCAAGCATGATATCAAATCATACATCTCAGAAAGGAGATTGTACAATGGGACGTAAGTTTCTGTTAATAGGTTTTATGCTTCTCGTGGTGACAGCACTGCCATTTGTAGCGGCAGCGCAAGAGACTGCGGCAATCATTGAACCTCTCGATTTTACACTGGATAGCAGCGATCCTCTTTACCCCGGCGAGTCAGGTGAAGGCTGGACCTGGGATGCGGCAGCAAAGACGCTTACTCTCTCCGGGATCAATCTTGACGTGGGCCTTAAGGAGGAGGAGTTTGCCATTCAGCTGCCCGACGGCGCCAAGATTGTTCTGGCGGAGGGCACAAACAACAGCATATCCAACAGCTACGGGATGGGCATTCTTTGCTGTGACGGCAGCCTGGAGGTTACCGGCGGCGGCAACCTCAGCCTTGACACCAACTTCCACGGGATCCGGGCTTACCGAAATCTGACCATCGATATGACCGGAAACCTGGGCATCACTGTTGGTGAGTATATGGGGCTGCGCGTCGGCAAACCTGGTGAAGGCGGCGATCTTGTCATCCGCAACTGCAATACCCTTTCGCTCCTAAGTGAAGACGATCAGTGCATCCGGGTTGACGGCGATGTCAGTATTAGCAATTGCGGCCAGGTCTCTGTTTCAGGCCTGGACTATAACGGCATTCGCAATTTTGGCGATGTTAACATCACCGGTTGCAGCCAGGTTTCCATATCGGGCTACTATAACGGCATCCGCTGCGCAGGCGATGTTGTGATCGCCAATTGCCCTGATATCCAGATAAGATCCATAGGCGAGCTTGACGAAGAAGATGAAGACAGAACAGATCTTAACGGTATCTACACCGACAGCGGCAGCGTGACCATCACCAACAGCGCCTTGACAGTGTACGGCGCCGCTTTCGGCATCGCTACCGGCCCGACCTGTGCTTCGGGGGTTCCCGGAGGCGACATCATCATCAATAACAGCTTCGTCAACGCCTCCTGCTCAGATTGGGGATATGCCGCCATATTTGCAGGAGATGACATTCCCTTTGGCGGCGAAGGCGAGCATGCCAGGATCCTGCTCAACGGATGTGCCATCACCGCGCCCGAAGGCGGCAGGGTGCTTGATGTAAATATTGAAATTGGTGAAGGGGTTGGCTGTCAATCCATTACCGGCCTTGCAGATATTACAGCCATAGATGAGCCAGAGCAAATGGCCAAAGATGTGACCATCAAGCCTCTTTACACTCTCACCTATGACGCCAACGGCGGCAGCGGCTCGATGACGGATGCAAACAGCCCCTACATTGCCGGGACCCAGGCAACAGTGCTGCCGTGCGCTTTCACCCCGCCGGCGGGCTATGTTTTCAGCAGCTGGAACACGGCGGCGGACGGCAGCGGCACAAGCTACGCTCCCGGCGCCGCCTTCGCTATTGCCGGCAACACGACGCTCTATGCGCAGTACACCGCCGGCACCTTCACCGTAACCTTCGATTCGCAGGGAGGCAGTGCGGTAGCTGCCGTTACGGTGCCTGCCAACGGCACGATTACGGCCCCCCCGGCCCCCACCCGTGCAGGCTACACCTTCGGGGGATGGTACAAAGATGCCGATTGTAAGAGTGCATGGGACTTCGCCGCTGACAGGGTGACTGGTAATATAACCCTTTACGCAAAGTAATCCCTGAGGCTCAGCTGCCGGCCACTTTTGGGCAAAGCAATACACTAACGGCATCACTTCTGGCAATGTGCCTGCTTGGCGGGCTGCTCATGCTCGTTCTGCACAAGCGCCGCAAGGAATACGCCTAAGGACAGAAAGGTGACAGGGGGCACCCCCTGTCACCTTTTTCTCTTTTTCATGATGACAATACAGGCTTTCTACTAACTGCGCGATCTAACCGCCCGGTTTACCGGTTTAACCGGACGCTGCAACCGGCTTTCTGAGATTTCGTAAAAATCCGCTGTCACTTGATCAAAGGGATCATATCGCCATAGCCTTCTTTCTCCATCTCTTCCAGGGGAATAAAGCGCAGCGCGGCGCTGTTGATGCAGTAGCGCAGGCCGCCTTTATCCCTGGGGCCGTCGGGAAAAACGTGCCCCAGGTGAGAGTCGCCGGCCCGGCTGCGCACCTCCGTGCGGATCATCCCGTAGCTGCGGTCTTCTTTCTCCACGATGGCGCTGCGGTCAACAGGGCGGGTAAAGCTGGGCCAGCCGCATCCCGCATCGAACTTGTCCGTTGATAAAAAGAGGGGTTCGCCGGTAACGACATCCACGTAGATGCCGCGCTCATGATGATCCCAGTATTCGTTCTCAAAGGGCGGTTCGGTGGCGTTGAGCTGGGTCACCTGGAATTGTCTCCTGGAAAGAGATTTTTTCAGCTCTTCGGGCGGAGGCTTGCGGTATGCCCGGGTCGCTGCGGGCTTCTTCCTTTCAGGGAGGGCTGAGAGGTCAACATGGCAGTAGCCGCCGGGATTCTTCTCCAGGTAGTCCTGGTGATACTCTTCAGCCAGGTAGTAGTTCTCCAGCGGCAGCACCTCGGTAACCACCGGCTTTTGATATTTTTTCTGCTCTCCGGCGAGGACGGCGCGGGCTGTCTCCAGGTCGCCGGGGTCATTGGAGTAAATGCCGGTGCGGTACTGCGTGCCCACGTCGTTCCCCTGGCGGTTTTTGCTGGTGGGGTCAATGATCTTGAAAAAGTGTTTCAAGAGCTCCTGGAGGCTGATCCTGTCAGGATCGTAAGTAACCTGCACCGTTTCGGCGTGGCCGGTGGAAGCGATCTCCTCGTAGGAAGGATGGACGGTCCTGCCGTTGGCGTAGCCCACGGACGTGCGACGAACGCCCTCGAGGCGGGCGAAGTAAGCCTCGACGCCCCAGAAGCAGCCGCCGGCCAGCCAGATATCTCGCGGCCCCCCGGAATTTTCCTGCAGCCTGTCATCTGCTGTTGGCAATTCGTTTCACCTCAATTTCCTTTTTCGTTGATTGAGGAGTACCAAGAACCCCTAAGGAACTTTGAGAAAATCATCCTTTCCGCCAGGTTTATAGGGGAGGGTAAATTTTTTAAATCCCCCCCCGCCCCCCCTTTTTCAAAGGGGGGAGCACATCGTTTGCCATCCTGAGCGAAGCGAAGGATCTCCAAGCCAGGTATCTTGCTTATGCCCACCCTGAAGTGGTTACTTGCTGCGGCAATCGCAGCCGCAGCGGTTCTGCTCCATGGTTTTCGGAGAGGGCGCTTTTACTACAAAGAATTCCAGCACCTCGTCATCCCGGTTAAGGGGCTGCATCTTTGTCCGGTAAGGTATGGCTACAATGCTGCCGGCGGGATAGCTGTGCTCATCCTGCCCCTCCAGCCTTAAGGTGAGCTTGCCCCGCAGCACGACCATGTAAACATGAGAATTGGCATGATGTTCAGGCAGCGCCTCGCCCTCCGGCAAAACCATGTGATTGAGAGCAACATGGTCATCCTCGATAATTTTTTCCACAGTTTTTTGATCTGTCCTGGTAAAAGTATACTTCTTTTCAATCATGATAAAACCTCCTCTTTACATTTATATTCTACGGCCTTTTGCAGCTATTTATTGATGCAGAGACTGTATTTAACACTCCTCCACGATGCGGCCATCCCTGGATATGGTTGCCACGCGCCAGGGGATGGGCTCGCCGGCGCTGCGCAGAGCCGCCTTGACCATTTCCACCAGCGCCCCGCAGCAGGGCACCTCCATCTTCAGGACGGTTATGCTTTTGATCTGGTGCTGCTTCAATATATCAGCCAGCTTTGCCGCATAATCAAAGCCATCCAGCTTGGGGCAGGCGATGAGGGTAATCTTACCGCGCATGAAATGATCATGGATCCCGGCATATGCATAAGCAGTGCAGTCGGCGGCGATGAGCAGGTGGGCACGATCCAGGAAGGGCGCATTGACCGGAACGAGCCGCAGCTGGCAGGGCCACTGCCGCAGCTGCGAAACGGCAGTCGCCGGCGAAGGGCTCTCCTCAAAAGGCACCGCCGGCTGGAGCGACCGCACCTCGGTACCCCGGCAGCCGCAGTCCAGGTTCGATTCCGGGCAGAGAGCACCATTTCCGGTATGCTCTTCCTCCCGCTTCTTGCTCTCCAGGTGCTTTTGCACCGCCGCCTCGTCAAAGGGGGCCGCCTCCCTTTCCTCGATGTTAATCGCCCCGGTAGGGCATTCCGGCAGGCGCCCAGCCCGTCACAGTAGGATTCGGAAACGAGCCTGGCCTTGCCGTCCACTATTTGCAGCGCCCCTTCTGCGCAGGCGCTGACACAGAGACCACAGCCGTTGCATTTCTCCTCGTCAATCTTAATGATATTTCTTTTCATGAGAACTCCTCCCTTCATTTTTCTTGCCCTTGCACCTCCAGTATAGTAAGATCGGTTCATCAGATCGGTAGCCTGGGCTACAAAATGATGCGGGAGGAGATTAACATAGAAGAAAACTTTACGCATGCTCTTTTAAGATCGCCCCTCTTTAAAAGCATCGACAGTGAAGAACTGCCCGGCATGCTTCATTGCCTGCAGCCGCGGGAAGTTACATATCGCAAAGGCAATTTTATCGCCACGGCGGGAGCGCCCCTGGAGGGGATCGGCGTGATTCTTGGGGGAAGAGCGGCAGTGATTAAGGAGAGCGCCGGCGGCGATCGGGTGGTGATGAGCATCTTAAAGCCGGGGGATCTTTTCGGAGAAATCGCCGCCTTTACAGAAAAGCCGCGGTGGCCGGCCACGGTGCAGGCCCAGGAAGCCGCGGTGGCAATCTTCCTGCCGCGGGAGAGAATTGTGGGAAGCTGCGCCCGGAGCTGCAAGCGGCACTACGATCTAATCAACAACATGCTGCGGATCGTTTCGGAGAAAGCGCTGATGCTGAATCGAAAAGTAAACTACCTCACCATAAAGAGCATGCGCGGGCGGATCAGCGCCTTCCTGCTGGATCAGTACCGGCAGGAGAAAAAGAGCACCTTTACCCTCCCTTTTAACCGCAACGAGACGGCCGATTTTTTATCTGTCTCCCGCCCCTCCCTTTCCCGGGAAATAAGCGCATGAAAAGAGAGGGCATTATTGACTACCACCTGGCCACCTTCCGGATTCTAAACATGGAGGCGTTGACAAGAGCAGCGCGGGAGCATTCTTAAAAGCAGGTCAGAAATGCTGCTGGCAGAAGGAACAGGCAGCCCCAAATGCATAGGTTCAGGTTTTAAAGTCCCCTTTTTTAAAGGGGGATTTTGGGGGATTTTGCTTTTCCCGTCCTGCCAATCCACGCCAGGGTTAATGTTTTTTTAAATCCCCCCCGGCCCCCCTTTTGCAAAGGGGGGAGCTTGTCCTGAGCGAAGCGAAGGATCTCCAAACCGGGCTGCCGCCAAACAACAGGGTTCCTTCGGGCTTTGCCCTCAGGTTGACAATAAGCTGGTCAGAATGGCAACAGGCAGCCCCAAATGCATAGGTTCAGGTTTTAAAATCCCCCTTTTTTAAAGGGGGACTTAGGGGGATTTTGCTTTTCCCGTCCTGCCAATCCACGCCAGGTTTAATGTTTTTTTAAATCCCCCCCGGCCCCCCTTTTGCAGAGGAGGGAGTCCATAGAAGCCTATTACAAGGGGGTAGTTCTTAGAGGTCTGTTTCAAAGAGGGGCTCAAATTAAACTTCTTAAAGGGGTGGAAAATTTAAGAAGCAATCTCATAGGCGGCGTGGAAGCCCGCCACTACAGGAAGGCGGAAGCAGGAAGAGGCAAGAAATTACTCACTGAGCTGCGTGACTTACAGCGGGCGGGCGTGGAAGCCCGCCCCTACATCTCTCGCAAACCCGTTTATCCCACGTGAAAAGATATTGTAACACCCCAGGATTATTGTTCTTTTACCGCCTTGCGTTTTTTGTAGACAATGGCGTAGCCGCCCGCACAGGCGAGTAAAAAGAAGGCCGCGGCAATCGCCCAATAAAGGGGTTTCCCAGTTTTTAAAGCGCCATCATCAGTTTCCCACATGAGATCCCGGGCCAGGGCCGGTTCACGGCCATCTTCCGCAATCCCAATCTCTTCGCCGATAGAGTCAATATACTCTTTATCCTTGAGCGAGAGGGCCTGTTCAGCCGTCAGTTCGCAGCTTACCGCAGCGCCCCCGCCCAGAATTTCATAGGATACGTTCATCGCTGCAAGGTCGCCGGCCAGCCGGGCCATGCTTTCCTGGTAGCCCTGCAGCCTGATTTCGGCCAGTCTATTCTGCATCTCTTCATAGCGGCTCCAGTCGACTGAGTCGCGATCAATCATATCGGGTGGCATTCCTTCCGGCGGAACCGCCGGATCCTCAACGGGACTCTCTTCCGCCTCCTTCTTCTCATCAGGATAGGGCAGGATGCTAAATTCAGCAGAATCTCCCGCATAACCGGGCTCAATTTCTCCGGCAGCGCCATCGGCCGGCGGCGGATAGGGTTCGGCGCTCCCGCCGGAATCGCCGGCGCCGGCATCGGCAGGCTCTGTCCGGCCGTATGAGGGCGGAACTTCACCCCCGGGGAACTCCGGATATTCCCGGTAAACCTCTTCCATCGCCTCCCGCATGGCCGCCGTCTCCACATATTTCAGCCAGATGGTTACTATGAATTTCTGGTCCGG
>Ga0116188_1002295_pt1 | contig 15238 bp, 9 predicted proteins | sample AD_JPNTR2_MetaG_FD_89807 | JGI IMG/M metagenome (GOLD analysis project Ga0116188, IMG submission 89807) | Active sludge microbial communities of municipal wastewater-treating anaerobic digesters from Japan - AD_JPNTR2_MetaG | ecosystem: Engineered > Bioreactor > Anaerobic > Digestate | place...
CTCAGCTTTCAGCCAAGGCAACCGCCTTCCAGGGACTTCGTCCCTGGCAACGCTCGCCCGCCCTCCGGGCGGAAAGAGGAGTGTTCATCGCCCACCAGGGACTTCGTCCCTGGCTACGTTCGCTCGCCCTCCGGGCGGGAACAAGAATTGGGGTGATAAAGTGATATGGTGATAGGGTGATAAGGGATCGGATTCCAGGGATCGAGGGATCTAGGGATCGAGGGATCAAGAAGTGCGGCCTGGCAACGTTTGTCCGCCCTCCGGGCCCCAGGGGTGGAACGAACAGGAGAACAGGTGAACAGGTGATGAGGAGGGGTGGGGCGACGCCGAGGGCGAACGCAGCCCGAGCCCCGGCCGGCGCCGCTTGGTCATTTACGATTGTTAATTCGTCATTTTCTTGATATGCCGCGAATCGCTTGAAGAATCCAGTGGCGGCTGCTCGGCCGCCGCGGCTTCGCAGTGCGCGCGGCGGCGCAGGCTCGCGAACGCGGAGACTTCAAAATGATTCGCTCGTTGACCGCAGACCGAAACGAAACCTGGCCGGCGCTGCCGCTGGCCGACTGGAGCGACACCTACGCCACGCTGCACATGTGGACGCAGATCGTGGGCAAGGTGCGCCTGGCCCTCAGTCCGCACCTCAATCACTGGTGGGAAGTGCCGTTGTACGTGAACGCCCGCGGCCTGACCACGTCGGCCATCCCGTATGAGGACCAGGTATTCGAAATCCGGTTCGATTTCATCAGCGACGAACTGGAAATATTCACCAGTTGGGGCGCACGGCGGACATTGCCGCTGCAGCCGCAGACCGTGGCCGATTTCTACCACGCGTTCTTCGCCGCGCTGCGCGAACTCGACATCCACGTGGACATCTGGCCCATGCCGGTCGAAGTCCCGGACCCCATCCGTTTCGACCAGGATCGCACGCACGCTGCGTATGACGCCGAGCAGGTCTATCGCTTCTGGCGCATACTGGTGACCATCGAGCCGATCTTCCGCGAGTTCCGGGCGCGCTTTGTGGGCAAGAGCAGCCCGGTGCACTTCTTCTGGGGCAGCTTTGACCTGGCCGTGTCGCGCTTTTCCGGCCGGCGGGCGCCGGCGCGGCCCGGGGCGGACGTGATTACGCGCGAGGCCTATTCGCACGAGGTCAGCAGCGCCGGCTTCTGGCCGGGCGGCGGGCAGGTTACGGGCCCGGCCTTCTATTCGTACGCGGTGCCGGAGCCGGCCGGCTTCCGCACGGTCCGGGTGCAGCCGGCGGAGGCCCGCTACGACCCGAGCCTGAACGAGTTCCTGTTGATGTACGACGACGTTCGCGCCTCGCCCGCACCCGAGGCGAAGTTGCTGGACTTTCTGCAGAGCACGTACGAGGCCGCAGCCGAACTGGGCGGCTGGGACCGCGACGCTTTGGAAAGCTCACCCCGCACCGGCGCGCCGATCGCGGTCGGCTAGCGGAGCTTTCAGCCAGAATGCGCCGCCGGCGCCGCATTTTCCGCTGATATGGCAATCGGCACGATCATGTGCCCGCGAACCGACATCGCCCGCCGCGGTCCGCAAAGGGGACATAAAGGGGACAAACGAGACATAACGACAAATCGCCGATATAGTCGTGATAGCAAACCCGCCGGGCCTCTGCCGCAAGGCAAGCTATCTCTCGGCGGGTTTTCTTTTGCGCGCGGGGGGACGCGATGATCTACGCCAAGCCTCAGCAAGGCCGCCGAGCCCGGCCGCACATCCGGCCGGCTGATCCATCTGTTGCCAATCCATCTTCGGGTAGCCCCTTCAGGTGCGACGATATTTGTCGTACCGGCGTGCCATAATCACTGCCGTAGTGCTGACTTGTTTGCTGCGCGACGGAGCTGGAAAGAACGATTGACAGACGTTGACAGCAACCGTCAAATAAGCGGGTCGCTTCGGGAGAGAGGCAGTCAACCGCAAAAAAAGGCACCCGCTATGCGCAGCGCCAAGTCAACACCGGACACGGTGATGACAATCAAAGGCGGACCGCTCCATGAGCTCGTTGCCTCTGTTGCTTCGACCGCAGCGAGCGGAGGTCGATCATGAAGCAACTGATCTTCGTCAGCAGCGTTCAGAAGGAGTTGACTAAGGAGCGCCAAGCAATCCGCGACTTCATCCGGGGCAATCGACTGCTGGGCAAGCACTTCGACGTGTTTATCTTCGAGGACTTGCCCGCGAAGAACCGTCGCCCTGATGACATGTACCTCGACAAGGTAGAAGCGTGCTCCGTGTTCATCGCAATGTTCGCAGCGGAATACGGCTCGGAAGACCCCAAGGACGGCCTGTCCCCCACAGAGCGAGAGTTCAACCTCGCCACTAAACTGGGCCGGCACCGTCTACTGTTTCTGAAGAACGCCGACAAGCACACCAAGTCCCACCCCAAAATGGCGTCGTTGATTAAGCGAGCCACGGCTGAACTAATCTACAAGCGGTTCAACACCGCAGCCGACCTGACATCTCTGCTCTACGACAGCCTTGTCGAATATCTCGAAGAGCGCGGCACAATTCAATCCAAGCCGTTCGACGCCGCCCCATGTCGCGGCGCTGACCTGGACGACATCTCCGACGCCAAGATCAAGTGGTTCCTGACGATCGCCCGGCGGGAGCGTAACCTGAACCTGCCCGCGTCCGCGACGAAGCGCGATACACTGACGCATCTCAAGCTGGCCGACGAGCACGGCCTTACTAACGCCGCGATTCTGCTGTTCGGCGATGGTCCGCAGAAGTACGCGTCCGCCGCCGTCATCAAGTGCGCCCACTATCACGGCATCGAGGTCGCCAAGCCCATCCCTTCCCATCAGCTATTCGATGGCACGCTCTTCGAGCAGGTGGATGGCGCGGTGGACTTCGTGATGTCCAAGCTGGCCCGGTCGGTCGGCCGACGCACCGCCGCCGCCGCCGCACCGGTCAAGTACGAGATACCCATGGAGGCGATCCGCGAGATCATCATTAATGCGGTCGCTCACCGGGACTATGTCTCCAGCGCTTCGGTTCAGGTCTCGATCTTTGCGGACCGGATCGAGGTTTGGAACCCCGGCAGCCTCCCGTGCGGCCTGCGCCCCGAAGACTTGGCCAAGCCCCATTCGTCCGAGCCGGCCAACCCCCTGATCGCCGCGCCGCTGTATCTCGCCCACTACATCGAGAGTCTGGGCACCGGCACGCTCGACGTGATCCGTCACTGCCGCGAGTCGGACCTGCCCTCACCGCAGTTCGAGCAGCGCGGCAACCAGTTCGTCGTGACGTTGTGGCGTGATTGGTTGACCACCGATGTGCTGCTCGGCTTAGATTTGAATGACCGGCAACGTAAGGCCATCGCCCACGTAAAGACCGCAGGGCGCATCGGCAATCGTGAGTACCAGCGGCTGACCGGGGCCATCAAGAGGACTGCCACCCGCGATCTCGACGATCTCGTTGCCCGTCATCTCCTGACCAAAGTTGGTGCTACGGGCCGGGGAGTCCATTACGTGCTCGCGAGAAAAGGGGACATAAAGGGGACAAACGGGACATCGGCAGCCGCGATCCTCCAAGGGGACATAAAGGGGACAAACGAGACATCGGCCCGCGCCCACGTCAATCATGCCACTAACGTGTCAAACCGGCCGTCCGCCAGGAAGAAGGCCCAGAAAACCGGCATCAGCAGGAACCGCACCGCCACCGGCAGGAGCAGGAAGAAGACCACCGAGAAGATGTTGAAGTAGAGCAGGAAGAGGGTGTCCGTCGAACGAACCGCACGGCAAGTCCGTGGAGGCCGGCCCAGCTCTTTCCAGTTCCAGAGGACCGGCAATGAAGCTGTACAAGTTCCGACCGCTCGGTAGTTGTCTGGATTTGGAACGTGCGCAGGAGATTCTTGCCCAGGGCAAATTCTGGTGCTCGCCGTTCTGGGAACTCAACGACCCAATGGAAGGCGTTTACCGTTATTCCAGAATACGCGCTCGGACTCGAATGTTCCTAGGCTGTACGAGGAGAAGAGCAGGCGCGTGATCTGCTCGTTCTCCGGGAAGCGCGGCTTCCGCAAGCCCGCGCTGTGGGGCTATTACGCCAACGGATTCAAAGGCATTGCCATCGAGATTGAGGTGCGCGATGCCGAGGTCCGGAAGGTGAAATACGTTGACGATGTCACGCGCGTCATGGACAGCGATAGCCGGGACGACGTCGTGGATCGCATCTTGACGACGAAGTTGTCTTGCTGGCGGCACGAAGGCGAATACCGCTATCTGACGAAAGATGATCGCGGATATCACGCAATCGGCGAGATCACCGGCCTGTACTTTGGTAATCCATACGGGAACGTTGGCAATAGTAGCGATGTGCAACGACACGAGAGCATCCGCAAGTATGTCTGCCGGTCTCGTTTGTTGAGGAAGATCGCGCGGAAAAAACGGATACCGTGTAAGGATGTTCATATAGAAGGGGGCTGCGTGAGGGTAGGCGTGTGGCCCGTTGGGTCAACCCCGCACGTTTCGCGCCGAGGGTGCAGGAATTTAGCGGCGGCGGCGACTGCGGCGTTTGGTGTTGCTGCGGCCGTTGCCGTTGGGGCGGCCGTTGCCGTTGCTGTTGTCGGTTGCGTCGAAGAGGTCGTCCGGGGTGGTGGGGGCCTGGTTTTCGGGGACGATGACCGTCGAGGGGTCGTCTGAGAGTTCGTCGGTGTCGGCCAGGGCGGCGGGGGCTGCCGGGGCGGGTTCCATGGCGGCTTTTGCTTTGCCGCTGTGGGCTTTGCCCGCTCGCTTGCGCTCGGGGCTCGGTTTCCTGCCGCCTGCGGCGCTCGCGGGTCCGGCTGCTTCGGCTGCGCCAGCCTTGGCTCCGCCGGCGGTCGCCGGGGCGATGGGCCGGCCGTCTTCGTCCAGTTGTACGTCGGCCTCGGCCGTGCGCATCTTGGCGATGGTGCTTAACTGCTTGACCAGCCGGTCCTCGCTCAGGCCGGTGAGGTTGGCCAGGGCTTCGGCCACGTCGGGAATGTAGCGGCCGAAGATGCTGCGGCGGTCGGCTTCCATGCGCTGGCGGCGGCGGCGGCGCAGGTAGGCGGCCAGCTTGCGGCCGCACTCCTGCAAGGCCAGCTTCATCTCCTTGCGGATTTCGTCGTAATCGGCGATGGCTTCCTTGCTCTCGCTGGTGAAGGGGACCCAGACGCTGGCCATGTGCACCATGACGACCAGCGGGCCGACCGGCAGGCTGTTGCCGGGCTGCGAGAGGCCGTAGTTGCGCCAGTCCACGTCGAGCACGGACTTGAAGGCGGCGCAGGCAGACTGCTGGTACAGCAGCGGGACGCGGTTGGCGAAGCGGATGACGCGCGCCGGCTGGTCGGCGGGCAGGCTGCCGCCGTAGGCCAGGGCGATTTCGATCTGGAAGGGGTTGCCGCGATAGACGGCCGGGTCGCGCGTGGTGGCGGTGTAGAACTCGGCCTTGACCTCTTTGAGCAGGCCGGCCAGGAGGTTGCGCACGCCGATGGGGGCCAGGCAGTTGGTGGGCGGGGCCATGATCTTGACGGCCTGCATGGCCTGGTAGAGGCGTTCGACGTCGTGCGTGCCGATCTGGGCCGGGCGGGCCTTGGGGCTCTGGCCGGCGTGCTCGCAGATGGCGGCCGCGACGCGCGGCGTGACGCGTGAGAACTCGCGCTGCAGGAAGCCGGAGAGGCTCGGGGTGCGTTCGCCCTTGCGGTCGGGGCGGGCGTCCTTGAGCATTTTCATCAGCACGCCCAGCTCGATGCCGTGCGGGTGGGGCTTGATCTCGCAGGTTTCGGCCGGCAGCTCGGTGGCGCCGCGCGGGAAGTCGCGGTGCTCGCCGGTGGGGGCACGGTAATGAATGAGGGCGTGCGGGTTGGCGATGGCGGTCTGCTCGACGTACTCGTCGACCGACTGGCGGCCTTTGGCGTAGGTGGCGACCAGCTCGATGACGACCTCCGTGCCGCGCTCCCACGCGATGTCCGGGATTTCCTCGTCCTTGATGACGTCGGCCCGGTTGCGCGCCGTGTCCATCTGGATTTCGAGGTAGTGGGCGGGCTTTTTGGGGCTGGTGCGCGAGATTATGTGCACGCTCTTGCCGGTGGTGAGCAGCCCGTACATGCCGGCCGCGGAGATGCCGATGCCCTGCTGGCCGCGGGACATCTTGAGGCGGTGGAATTTCGAGCCGTAGAGCAGTTTGCCGAAGATGTTGGCGATCTGCGACTTGATGATGCCGGGGCCGTTGTCGCGGACGGTGACGCGGAAGCGGTCCTCGGCGAGCTGGTCGATGTGGATGTGGATTTCGGGCAGGATGTGGGCTTCTTCGCAGGCGTCGAGGCTGTTGTCGACGGCTTCCTTTACGGTGGTGAGCAGGGCCTTGCGCTTGTTGTCGAAGCCGAGCAGGTGGCGGTTCTTGGCGAAGAATTCGGAAACGCTGATGTCGCGCTGTTTGTTGGCGAGCGTTTCGGCCGTCACGGTGCTGGAGCGCGGGGCGCGGACGGCGGGCGGTGTATTGTCGGCGTCAGCGGGCGCGGCGGGCGGCTCGGGGGCGGGCGCAGGGGCGGCGTTTGCGGGGGCCGACTCGGGCGCAGCGGCGGATTTTGCAAGCGCGGGCGCAGCGGCGGATTTCGCGGGCTGGATGGATTCGGTCGATTCCTTTGATTCTCTCCTGGAGGCCTTTGACTCCTTCTTGGCAGCCTTCGATTCTACTTTGCCGGCCTTCGATCGTTCGGGTTGAAAGCGGGTCTGGCGGAGCTTGGTGGCCGGCCGGCGGTTGGGGCGTCCGTTTTCGCCGTCGGTAGCGGTCGTTTCCGCAAGGTAGACCGCCTGGCTGACGGTGCCGACCGGAATGGGGCGCAGTTTGGGTGGAGTGACGGCTTCGAAGAGCGATGGGGTATCCTCAGCCGACGACCTGCGGCGGCGGGTTTTTTCCATCCGTGGACTCCAGGAATTATGTCGAACGCCTTCGCGAAGGCTGTTTCTGGAGCTTATCGTAGCACGCTCGCCCGGCCTGTACAGGCAAGCGGGAACCGAGCTCGGCCCGGCAGTTGACCGTGGTTCGCGGTCCGGCGCTGGGCTGTCGCTGCCGGGTGCGCCCGAGGGCATCGCCACGACGGAGGCTAGCACGCGCCGACCGTTCCGCAGCGGCGCGCCTACCAGGGAGGGCGCAGCAACAGCAGCAACGCTTCGCCCCGCACGCCGGCTCCGCGAAATTTGCCCAACACCTTCCAGCGCCGGCGTTGTTCCGGCAAGCTCAGGTAGCTTCCCAGAACGTCGTTCATCGGCTCGTTTGTGAACACCACGAACACCTGCGCGTGTGGTGGGCAGGCCCGCAGTTCCTCTTGCAGCGCGTTTACCTCCGCTTGCAGCAAGGCCGGCTGATTAGCCAACGCGGTCGCGTCCAGGTTGCCCAGGTGGGCGGCCGCCTCGCGGGGGTAGGAGAACAATGTGGCCGGCGTGTTCCAGCGCGTCAGGTAGTATTCCACCGGTGCGCGCGTCAGTCCGGTGAAGACCACAGCGTCGCCCGGGCGGGCCTTTGATGCGATCGCGCGCGCCAGTGCCCGGTCGCCGTCGGAAAGTTGATTGCCATACAGGTGCGCCAGGCCGGCGCACGAATTGTACACGAGGACTGCCGCCAAGACATAACGGGCCGCAGTCCAGACCCGTTGCAGGAAACCGAAGCGGATGCCCGATAGTGCCACCGCGAGCAGCAGCGCGAAACTCGGATAGACCATCTGGTCTACGCGACCGCCGACGTAGTTTGGAGTGCTCAGGAGGGACGTGCATAGCGCCGCCAGCAGCGGAAGCGCAGTCGCGCCGGTCAGCCACGCGGCGCGCCGTATCCGCGCATTGTTCGCCGAAATCCCGGCAAAGGTAAGCAACAGACCGGTTAGCAGCGTTAGTCCACAGAGCAGCACCGGCGAATACGAAATGGCCGGCGTTTCCGCAAGTTGGTAAAACGGACGCGGCTCGCCGGGCGAAAAGGAGAACAGGGTACCGCGCACTGCTCCCCAAATGCCCCACTTGTCCCAGAAGCGCGCGTACCAGGCGTACTGCCGCGGGTTGTTCAACTGACCGAGAAAGACCGGCAGCCAGGGCAGGTAGGCGGTCGCTATCGCCAGCCCGCAGATCGCCCAGCGTTTCCACTGGCGCTTCCATGCTCCTGACCATAGGAGGATCAAGGCGTGCGCCGGCAGCAGGTGCATCGCGAAGTTGTGCGTGTAGAGCGCGCCTAGCGTGGCCAGTGCGTAAGCGAAAAGATGCCGCCTGTGTCCGTACTCGATCGCGCACCATAGCCAATATGAAGACAGCAGGCCCAGCAGTCCCAGCAGTGTGTACATCCGCGCCTGCTGCGAATAGAACACATGGGTCGGCGCAACCGCCACCAGGACCGCTCCCAGCAGGCCCGTGGTCTTACCGAACAGCCGCCAACCGATCGCCAGCACCGCGCCGGCGGTCACCACGCCGGCAACCACGGACAACGACCGCACGGCGGCCTCGCTGTCTCCAAACAGCCGCATCCAGGCGCCCAGCAGCAGGTAGTACAAGGGCGGGCTGGAATCCAGTTTGAGGTGTTCGAGCAGGCCGCGGAGGCCGGACCGCGCCATCAGGATTCCGTTTGCTTCGTCGACCCAGATGTCCTTGCCCGTCAGGTCGTAAATGCGCAGGGCTGCAGCCGGACCCAGCAGAGCCAAGATCAGCGCGCCAACAACCGCGGGGCGCCGCCAGGCGGCATCCAGCCACGCGAATCGCAAGGCGCCAGGCCTTTCCGCAACGGTGTTGGCTGGTTGTGTCATCGCGGACCGTTTCGTGGTGCGCATGGGTTGAGATGCTACACGGACGCCGCGAAAGAAAATAGGGCTTGGAACGGGGCGCGCGCCGCGGCGCGCGTTGGCCATTGGCGGAACGCGGGCGATAGTTCGATCACGCAATACGACGTGCTAGTTCCGGGTCAATCGGTACAGTTGGGGCGCCTCCCACCAGTACGAACTGCCGAACTCCCCGATCAACTGCGGCTTGAAGCCGCGCGCTCGCAACCAGTGGAAAAGTTCAGTCGTATCGTCTTCCGGGTTTGCAGTAGTGATGATCCAATACCGGCCCGGAGCACTGAAGATGCGGTTCATCGCCTGGCGTTGATCAAAGTCCGAATCCGGCAGGCTGCCCGCAACTGTGGGATACAGCAGGGCGAGCTGAAGGTCCTTGCCTGCGTAGTAACGCACTGGCGGCGCGGCCTTGGCCGTCACCCAGACCGGTTCGTTAAAGCGACGTTGTTCTTTCAACACGCTCAGTAAGCGGGGATAGTCATCGTGCGACCAGTATCGGCCTTGCCACGCAACCTGCCAGACGTACAGAGCCGGCACAAAGGCGATGACTGCCGCGCTTACCATCCCGGCCCCGCGCCGACCCGTCAGTACGCCGGCACATGCGCGGCCGGCAGTCACCAATCCGGCCGCGACGGCCATGAGCAGCGCCGGCGCAGTGAACACCAGTAGGCGCTGCATTGTGAATGGATAGCGGTGAGCAGCGGCCGCCACAAGCATCAGCACCCAAGGCCCGATAACATAGCAGGCCACGGGCACGCGGTAGCGGCGCGGCCAGCGGCACAGTCCCACGGCAGCGAGCGCCCAGATGGGAGCAGCGGTAAGCAGAAAGACCAGATTGTCGAACGAGGCGAACCATATTACCGGCACGAGCATGTGAGTCGTTCCGAAGGCCGCCAGGCAGACGGCGCGCATCAGAGACCTGGGTGAGCTCAGGTCGATGTACCAGTTCTGCCAGAATTGGGCAAGTGCCGGGTGGCGCGCCTGAGCACCGGCAGCCACCTGGAAGGTTGCCGCGGCAGAGAAAGCCATCGCCACAGCTAGACACAGCGCGCAAATGACGCGCGCTCGCCGGTCTCGCCCCGGCATGAACGCAAGTCCTGCCAAAAGCGCCGTCAGTGCGAAGACGCACGAGTAGCCGACCCAGGGGGCCGTTATGCAAACCAATGCCAGGCCGATTACGGCGATCGTTCGCGGCTTGCCCGCCCAGCGGGCGAGACCGAAGGTCAGCCATGCTGCGAGTGTCGACGCAAAGGCCTCGACCTCGTATTGCTTGAGTTCGCGACTCCATATCACCAGGCTCAGGCTGAAAGCACATAGAAGGGCTGCCGTCGCCGCCAAGGTGCGCGGGGCCAGCGCTGAGCGAGCGGCGAGGTAGGCCAGCGCCGGCACGGCCAGACCGCACAACAATGGCAGAAGCCTCAACCCCAGCTCAGGAGGCCCGACCGCCGACCCCAGGGCCTTCGTTACCACCGCAAAGAGCGGCGGCAACGGAACCTCCGCCTGCGTGAGCAGTTCGGCAAATTCCTTGTGGACCACCGTGTCGGCGACCCAGGCCTCATCCCGCCAGAAACCGCGGTCGCGGACGTGCCAGACGCGGATGAGCCCGCCGCCGAGCAGCGCGGCGGAAAGCAACGCGAAACAAGCGCTTTTCCTCATTCGTCTCATCAGCCTGCCCTCAACTCGGGGCTCGCGGTGCCTGGCAAGTAGCGGATTAAATTCCGACTCATTATTCTGATACGGCCCCCTCAGCACCGCAAGCCTTTTTGTCGGGCGGCGGTTGCCGGGTGTCGCGCGGAGATGACTTTGAATGCAAAACTTCGGCGGGAACTGATCAAACGCGGGCACGGCCTGAAGGCGGAGCTGAGCGTATCCGCGGGCGAAATTTCGGACGCTGTGGTCGAACATGTACGGACGTACATGGCGGGTCGCGAACTGGGCAAAGTGCGAATTCGGGCAGATAGCGCGGCGGAGTGCGACGAGGCCGCGGCGGAGCTGGCGGAACGCGTGCCGTGCGAGGTCGTGTCGCGCGTGGGGCGAGTGGTTCTGCTGTATCGGACGGTTGAGGGCTGACGGGGCGACCTGGCCGCAGACTTGCGTCTGGGGTACTGATCAGTGGCTGATCATGTTGCGGCTGCGGTTTACGGCGGGGGGTGGATTTTCGTATACTGCGCTTTTGCTGTTCTGATCGGGCGCACGCGTGTGGGCGCGGGCGCGGCGGTGCGCTGGCTGGCGTTCAACCTTAGGAGCTTTGCGATGGCGGTCAACGTGGCGTGCATTGGCGGGCGTGCCGCATACGACCTCGTCCGGAAAGGGGTTTTCAGTGCGGAGCGGCTCGGGCCGCGGGCCACGCCATACGGCGAGTCGCAGCCCCTGTATCGTTGCCGCAGCAAGGGGGGCGATTTTCTGCTGCTGTGCCGGCATGGCGAGGCGGGGTACGAGGTGACGCCGAACCTGATCAACTATCGCGCGAACATTTACGCCTTGCGCGACCTGGACGTTGTGTCCGTGGTCTCGTGGAGCGAGACGCGGGCGATCAGTCACAACTACAAGGTGGGGCAGTTCGTGGTTGTCGACGACCTGATCGACGAGACTATTTCGCGGCCGACGACATTTTTCGCCAACAAGGAGCTGGGGCACATCCGGCACTGGCCGGTGTTCTGCCCGAACCTGCGCAAAGCGTTCGTCACCGCGCTGGAAGAGTTGAAACTGGACTATTCGGATCGCGGCGTTTACGTATGCATCGAGGGGCCGCGGCAGGAAACGCCCGCCGAAGCGCACAAATATGAGGTCTTTGGCGGTGAATTGATCGGCCAGACGCTGGCGCCCGAGGTCTTCCTGGCCAAAGAGCTGCAGATGGCCTATGCCAGCCTGTGCTTCGTGGCCAGCTACGCCGAGACCGGTACGCCTTATCCGGCGTTCGAGGCCGGGCGCGTGTTGAGCGAGGATGTACTGGCGCGGCGGGCGGATCAGGCGGTGCAGAACATGCCGCGGATTCTGGAGCGGGTGTTTGAGGTACTGGGGCGGAAGCCGGCCAGCATCGAGGGACGCGAGCTGCTGCGGGATAGCGATCGCAACGGTAACTGGCGAAAGTGGTTTGAGAGCCCAAGGACACCGACGGCGGCGGAAAACACGTGATCATCAAGGCCGCCTGGGTGGTTCCGGTCGCGGCACCACCTATCAAGGACGGCTTCGTGGAGATCAGCGGGGGGCGTATCGTGCGGGTCGGCCGCGTTGGGCAGCCGGTCTGCGGCGGAGCCGATCGCGATTTCGGGCAGGCGGTCATAACGCCGGGGCTGGTAAATCCTCATACGCACCTTGAGCTGACGGCATACGCGGGGATGCTCGAGCCGGCGCCGTTCTGGAAGTGGATTGAGAGCCTGGTGTGGCTGCGCCGCAGGAGCGGGCGGCGAGAGCGGGAGAGCCGGGGGGCCGCCGAGGGCGGGTGGCAGTCGTTGCGGGCCGGGGTGACCTGCGTGGGCGACATTTCGCGTGAGAACGTTTCCTGGGCGGCGCTGAAGAGGGTGCCGATCCGCAAGGTTTGTTTCGTGGAATTGCTTTCGCTGGCCGATGAGCCGCCGCGGAATCCGGCCGAGCTGCGGGCGGCCGTAGCGGAGGTCGAAGAGGACGAGCTGCTCACGGCCGGGGTGACGCCGCATGCGCCATACACGGTGTCGAGCGAGCATATTCGGGCGGCGCTTTCGCTGGCAGACGAAATCGGGCGGCCATGGTGTACGCACTGGGCGGAAACGAGGGAAGAGGTGGCGTTCTTGCGGGGCGACGAGCGGGCGCTGCCGTTGTTCTTAGGCAGCTTGCTGAAGCAGTGCGGCGTGCGTTCGCCGGCCTGCCCGCCGGGCGAGTATTTGCAGCGGTGTGCGGACGGGCTGCGACCCGGATTGCTGGCGCACAGCAACTACATGGACGGTGCGGATGCGCACCAAATAGCCGCGGGAGGGCACAGCGTGGTTTATTGCCCGCGGGCGCACGCGTTTTTCGGGCATGAGGCGCATCCGTTTTCACGCCTGAGGGCGGCGGGCGTGAGGGTGGCGATCGGCACCGACAGTCCGGCCAGCAACGAAGATTTGTCGATCCTGCGGGAGCTCCAGTTCATGCGTCGTAACTGCACCGATCTGCCGCGGGCGGACGAGCTGCTGCGGATGGTAACGCTTACTGCGGCCGAGGCGCTGGGATTGGAGCGGCAGATAGGTTCGCTCGAGCCGGGCAAGGCCGCTGATCTGGCGGTGTTTCCGTGCGCGGCGGAGACGGTTGACCCGATCGACGAGCTGATTGACCGCGCGCTGCTGCCGGTCGCGGTTTGGGTGGCGGGCAGGCGGGTGGTTTAGTTAGTTCCAGACGCGGGGGAAATGTGCGAATAACCAACCCGGCGCGTCGAAAGCTTTGCCCGCTGGCCATTCCGGCCATTCGGCGACGCTTGGGTGTGGCGCGGGAATGCGGTAGCATGCCCCGGAGCGCTGCGGCGCGTACGTATGGCGTGGGTGTGACTAAATGAGTGAAACTGAGCCTCGGTACAAACGTGTGCTGCTGAAGGTCAGCGGTGAAGGTTTTTGCCCGCCGGGCGGGTTTGGCATTCATCGAGCCGAACTGGATCACGTGGCCCATGAGATCGCGGAAGTGGCGCGTCTGGGGGTGCAGATCGGGGTCGTGGTCGGCGGCGGAAACTTCCTGCGCGGGGCGCGCTTCGCCCGCGAACTCGGCATGGACCCGTCGACCGCCGACTACATGGGCATGCTGGGGACGGTGCTGAACGCGCTGGCCCTGCACGAGGCTCTGGAGCGGGCCGGCCTGGCGACGCGCGTGCAGAGCGCGCTGACGATTGCCCGCGTCTGCGAACCCTTCATCCGTCTGCGCGCCATCCGGCACCTCGAAAAGGGCCGCGTCCTGATTCTTGCGGGCGGGACCGGAAATCCACACGTAACCACCGACTCGGCCGCCGCGCTGCGGGCGGTAGAGATTAAGGCCCAGGCTCTGCTCAAGGCCACCAAGGTAGACGGGGTCTACGACAGCGACCCCAAGCTTAACCCGGCGGCGCGGCGCTACGAGCACCTGACCTACGACCAGGTGATTGACGGGCGGCTGAAGGTGATGGACCTCAGCGCGGTTGATCTATGCCAGCAACACCAGATTCCGATCGTGGTGTTCAATCTTTTCCAGCAAGGAACGATGAGGCGCGTTCTGCTGGGCGAGCAGGTGGGGACGCTGGTGAATGATCGTTAGCGTCCGAGGGGCGATCCGGGCGTGTGACCGGGCGGTAGTATTGGTCGCGCTGTTGAGGTTGCCAGCCGGCATCCGCGATTAGCCGGCGGATCGTCTCTTCGTTCAGGCGGAACGTAGTTCCGGCGGCGGAGACTACGTTCTCCTCCATCATTACTGAGCCCATGTCGTTGGCGCCAAAGAAAAGAGCCAGTTGGCCGATCTTCGGGCCCATGGTTACCCAGCTCGATTGAATGTTCGGAATGTTGTCCAGATACAAGCGCGCCAGGGCGAGCATGACCAGGTACTCATGGGCGTCGGCCAGGAAGAGATGCTCGCCGTCGGGAAGGGGCCGCGGAGCGGATGCGAGCTCGGGCGCCAAGCCGGGCGCTGCGCCCAAGCTTGGCACGGCGCGTTCCTGCGGTGGCTGTTTCCACCTCCCCAGCGGCGTGCCATCCGGCTGGAACGGCCAGTGAATGAATGCGGTGAAGCCGCCGGTTTCGTCCTGGAGATCGCGCAGCCGGCGCAGGTGTTCGATGCGCTCGGGCACAGTCTCAATATGGCCGAACATCATGGTGCAGCTTGTCTTCATGCCCAGGTGATGGGCTTCGCGCATGACGGCCAGCCATTCGTCGGTCATAGCCTTGCCGCGCCCGATCTTTTGCCGCACGCGGTCGACCAGGATTTCGCCGCCGCCGCCGGGGATCGTGTCCAGTCCGGCTTCCTGGAGCCGCAAGAGCAGGTCGCGCAGGGGCAGGCCGAAGTTCTTGTGAAAAGCCCAAATTTCGGGCGGGCTGAAGGCGTGGATGTGAATGCTGGGATATTCGCGCTTGATGAAGCGCAGCAACTCAAGATACCAATCGAAGGGCAGCCCTTGGCGGCTGGGGTGATTTTCGTCCGGCACGAGCCCGCCCTGCATCAGTACTTGCGTGCCGCCGATGGCGATCAGCTCTTCGATTTTTCGGGAGATCTGGTCGTACGTGAGAACGTAGCCTTCCACGTCTCCCGGGCGGCGATAAAAGTTGCAGAAGATGCAGCGCGCCGTACAGAGGTTGGCGTAGTTGATATTGCGATCGATGACGTACGTGCGGTACGGCTCGGGATGCAGTTCCAGCGAGCGCTCGAGCGCCATTCGGCCGAGCTCGTGTACCGCGGCGTCGCGGTAGAGCTCGAATGCCTCAGCATCGGTCAGGCGCGTCATGCCGCAGTCACAGCGGCCGGCCAGTGAATCGCCGCATCGGCCGGTACCAGTTCGAG
>Ga0116188_1002304_pt1 | contig 15213 bp, 10 predicted proteins | sample AD_JPNTR2_MetaG_FD_89807 | JGI IMG/M metagenome (GOLD analysis project Ga0116188, IMG submission 89807) | Active sludge microbial communities of municipal wastewater-treating anaerobic digesters from Japan - AD_JPNTR2_MetaG | ecosystem: Engineered > Bioreactor > Anaerobic > Digestate | place...
ACAGTATAGGAGAACCAAAGGACGATTTCGAACAAAAGAAAAACACCTTGACAACAGCAGTCCTCATAGAAGGGTGGGTTTCGAATCCGGCCGGCGCTTTTCCGGGCGGATCGAAACCCACCGATCTCCGCCCAATGTGCGCTTTCCTTGCAGGCCCACTTGCACCGATACGGCTCGTTGGGTGCCATTTGGTGGGTTTCAATCCGGCCGGGAAAAACGCCGTCCGGATTCGAAACCCACCCTACGGCTCTGGAAAATGGAAAATGCTTTCGTCCTGCCTTTAACGAGCCAACGGGCGAGTCCCCTCTACCCCCACCTGAACCATCTCAAGGCGAGTACGAAGGTCACCGCGGACCAGGCCAGGAGGATACTGATTGGCAGCGCCTGAGAAAAGAGAGAGTGGCCCTCCAGGATAATCGCTCTCAGTCCGTTATTCAGTTGTGTCAGAGGCAGCGCCTGAATCATTGGCTGCAGAAAATCAGGAAATCGCTCGGAAGAGAAGAAGATCCCTGAGAACAGCCACATAGGAAGCATGACCACGTTCATGATTCCAGAAATGGTCTCAATCCGCTGGGCGCGCGATGCTGACAGAAGCCCCAGTCCGGCAAACGCCAGCGATCCCAAAAAACACATGGCCGTAATGGCCATCAGGCTTCCCCGGATGGGAACGTCAAAAATCAGGTATGCGGAGATTAGCAGGAAAAAGACCTCGGGAATAAAGAAAACAAGCCGCGTTCCCACCACCGAGAGGAGGAAGTCAAATCTTCGCAACGGGGTAGCGAGCAGTCTCTTGAGCAGCTTCTTGAGCCTCATGTCGACCAGGACATACCCTATCCCCCACATCCCTCCGCCCATCAGGTTCATGCCGATCAAGCCAGGAACCAGGAAGTCGACATAACGGGAGCCAGGCGTCTCTACAATCACTTCTTTGGAAGGGAAGGCGTCTTTGCGGCCGGCAGCCCGCTGAAGAGCATCATCGATGGCCGCTTGAGCAGCTCGCGCCTCCGGGTTAGAGGCATCGAAATGATATTCATATCCCCCGTTGTCGGACGGCCCGACCACAACGGGCGTCTTGTTCTTACTCAAGCGGGTGAAGGCGACCTCCTCGGAGTTGACGATCACCTGGAAGCCCGGGTCGTCCTGAAGGGCGCTGACAATACGCTTGGCCGCCTCCCCCTCGATCGCGTCAAACCGGATGGGCTGACCGGTGGAGCTTGAAAAGGCGATTCCCAGGCCGAGAACCATGAGAAGGGGAAAACCATAAGTCCAGAAAACGGCTTCAGGTTCGCGCAGGAAGGTCTTCAAGTTGCAAATGACCAGCTGCAGTATCGGCTTGAGACTATTCATCTCGGAGAAATCTCCCGGTCAGACTGACGAAAACATCCTCCAGGTTTGCATGCCGAGTCGTGAGGCTGTTCAGCTTTCCATTGCAGCGATCAACAAGTTCAAGGACAGCAGGAATAGCCACGTGAGGTTGTGCAACTGTGAGGAGAAAGCCGTCGGCCTCCTTCGCAGCCCGGATCACGGGCGGAAGCGCCAGAAAGTCATGAGGTTGAATGCCGTTGGCCCCATTCGACTCGAGGCTGAATTCAATGATGTGCTCCCCTCCCAATTGCGATATCAGCTGGTTGGGCGACCCTTCGGCAATCACCTTGCCGTGGTCGACGACCGCCACTCGGTCGCATAGCTTCTCGGCTTCGTCCATGTAGTGAGTTGTGATCAACACGGTTCGTCCGCGCTCTCGGAGGTCGCGAATAACATCCCACAGTCGCCGGCGCGCCTGCGGATCCAGGCCGGTGGTCGGTTCGTCCAGGAACAGAAGCTCCGGTTCCCCGATCAGGGCTGTGGCAACAGCCAGGCGCTGGCGCTGTCCCCCGGACAGATCGCGCACCCAGGCATCTGCTTTTTCCTCGAGCGCTACCGTGGCAATGGCCTGTTCGGTTGTCATCCCGTGGGTGTAGAAACTGCGGAACAGTTCCAGAATCTCCCACACCTTCAATCTTTCCGGGAAGCGTGTTTCCTGCAGCGTGATGCCGATGCGCTCTCGCAGTTGCTGGTCCTGGCCTGTCCCCCAACGGCATCCAAGAATCTCCACTTCCCCGGATGTGGGTGGGAGGAGGCCTTCCAGAATCTCGACAGTGGTGGTCTTACCCGCACCGTTGGGCCCGAGAAGCCCGAAACACTCTCCGGCCTTGACGACCAGGTCCAATCCGTTTAGTGCGTCGACGATCCTGTTCCCCTCTTGGTACCGCTTGTAGAGGTTTCTGCAGACGATTGCGTAATCCATACTCGGAGTAAAAAATCTATTCTAGCTGGACTCAGGTCAGTCAGGCTACCACCGGCCAGCCAGGGGGGGCGCGGATGGCGTTGATTGCCCGGATCACGCGGCTCACTGAAAATTCATTCGTAGATTTTCGCGCTCGAGCGTTCTTTATACAGGTGCGATTGGAGTCACCTGAAAGGAGAACCGTGATGGGACGGAAATCGAGAATGAAGAGAGAAAGACGGGAAAGGGGTGTTGATTTCAAGGCGGATCGGGAGGCGCGGACTCGTGTTCGAGAGATCGAGCGAGAATTGGTTCGCATGTCGGACGGGGATTATGCCTCCTGGTCGTCACCGGATTTCCCGGTGGCTGATCGGCAGGCTTACCTGGAAGACATCCTGGCGTTCGAGTCAATCGGATCGGGACCGAGCCTTTTTGAGGGACTCGAGGAGCACGGAGTCAGGTTGCCGCGACCCGAGGATCTTGATGAAGAGAAGACCCTGAAAAAGCTGAGGGAAATCTTCTTCGCCCTCAGTAAGATTGGCGTCATCCTGAACGGATACGACGACCTTTCCCCGAAGGAATTTTACTCCAAGTTGTGGCATGAGACGCTTTGGGAAGGATGCTACATCAAGAGGAAAAATCGCGCCTCCATAACTTTCATAGACGTCTCGCACGGTCGCTGGCGTTCGAAGGTCCTGCGCTTCCTGAAGGAACGGTGCAAAATCGGCAGAGTGCATTGAGAGTTTGCGGGGTTTTCCCCAGGTTTTTCACCCCGAAGCGGTAGGTTATAAAGGTGAGGCCAGGGGATTTGGTATGACCATCATTGAGAGATGCCGTGATTATCTCGAGAAGGCGTATCGTGAAAGGTTAGGCCTTCGGTTCTCCAGCTCGATTTGTCAACTGGAGGCGGGGCGTCAGCCGGTCTGGCGATTCGTCTCCGCCGACGATCTCACCAGCGAAATCGAGCCAGACGAAAGCGCCGCCGCCGTCCTGCTCGATCCGGAGATCGGCCTGCTTTTCTACCTCGTGCCTTTCCATCGCTGGACGGACATGCGCAAGCAGATCCTCCGGACGCTCAACTTGCGATCCCGCCTGGTGGTTTCGCCGGGGCCCGAGAGTCTCGACGAGGCCGATCCTCGAGGTAGCTGGCGTATCGCGTTGCATTGGCTTGTAGATGTGAAAGAGAGCCGCACTTGGATGCGGCAAGTGGCGGAAGTCCGAAAAGAGACGTCTTTTTCCGAAGACATCTCGTTGGATGCCGTCTTCATTAACGCACGCGACAGCCTCGAGAAACAACTGGACCACCACGGCTTCCCGCGCCTGCTCCTCACTACCCGCGAGGTTTTCAGCCAGGAACAGATTGAGGATGTTGGTAGGTGGGCGAGCGCGGACGATCTCGTGAGGCAGACTCTTCGTGAATTCCCGTTGTACTTCAAGAAGCCCGAACAACGCGAGCTGGCGGAAGACGTAGTCCGGGCGGCAGAAGACTTCAACGAGTCGTGCAAAGACGTGGTCGCAGGCCCAGCAGCGCCGCGAACCTTTTCCCGGATCGAGATCGAAAACTTCCGCAACCTCCGGGAGGTAAAGCTGAATCTCGGGGATGAGAACGTCTCCGTCGACGTCATTTATGGACCCAACGGCGCGGGCAAGAGCAGTCTTTGCGAGGCCCTCTCGCTTGTGCTCTTTGGCTCTTCCCCGGCCTACCGAACGTTTGTGGATCGAACGCGTGAAAAAGACGTTTCGGTGACCGATCGCACCGGTGAATACTTCAAACACTACCTTACCCCGATAGATGAGCAGGCGGAGTCCAGCGCTGATTTTCGACCTCGTATTGCACTTGATGACCAGCCGCCTCTTATTCCGGACCTGGTTCCCGCTTCGGAAACGAGTTCTGCCGACATCGCCATGGCCGGAACCATCCTCCACCAGGATGAAACGCTGGAATTCGCGCGGATGTCTGCTCACGAATTAGGCTCGCGCATCTTGCGCGGCTATTCCAGGCTGGCTGAACAGGTCGAAGAGTATGTCGAACAGCGCGTGCAGGAGGCCAACACCAACCGCCAGGATTTCTTGCGGACTTTTGGCCTTTCCACCTCCATAACCCGGCTCGAAACGGCCTTTGAGCGGATTGCCAGGCGTGAAATCGATCGCATCTTGCCCGGCCTTCCGCAGCCCCTGGTTGAATGGCTGGACACCGTACAGCTGGGAGCACAGCTTTCCTGGCGGTGGCAGGACTGGGGCAATGAATCAGCCCGAAAAACGCTGGCCACCCGGTTGTCTCAAATGGATGAGAGCCCCGACAACCTCGAGGCCGAAATATGTGACTGGCTCGATGAATTTAACGAGCTTGCCGCGTTTTCTAAAGAACTTGTCAAGAATATCGATGAGCGCATCGGCGCGCTCCGTCCAGAATTGGACCAGGCTGCGGCGCGCATCCGGGCATGGGGCGAATGGCTGGGACGAGGAAACAGGGCTGTCCAGAGCGAGCCGGTTACGCCCAAGGCTGAGACTTTTTTAAGGGATCTTGAACTGCTGCAGAGCGAGCAACAGCGAGTCCTCGAACAGGGACGCGATGTCGCCCGCCAAATCGAGCATTTAACCTTGGCAGAAGCATACGTCAAGGAAGCCTGGGGCAAACATCACGCAGATCAGTGCCCGACATGCGGTGCCGATCATGCGGGCGACGGCGGGATTCTTGCAGTCGTCCAGTCGCTGCTGGAGCAGACTACCGCCGAGCGGGACAGGCTGCGCGCAGAGTACGTTCGGCTCAAACTTAAGATCGAGGAGGCTCAGAAAGCGCTGGACAGTCTTGGGCAGAATCAGTGCCCGCTCCCTCCCGGCGAGCAGGCACGTCTCGGCCAGGCATTCAGATGGCTGATTCCGGATGGGGCCGATTTTCGAGAGTGGATCAGCGAGAAGAGCCGACGCGAGGACCTGATCTCTGTCCTCCTGGCACTCAAAGAAACACCGTTGGTGCCCTTGCCTGTCGACGCCCGGAGCGAGGCGGCGCGGGTGACCCGCGAGTTGGTCTGGCAGTTCCGGGACGCTCGCAAGGTGTTCGAGGCGCCCGGTAACTGGAGACCGGTCAAGGAAAGACTTACAACCATTCTCGCCGATGTGGTGAACCAGCATCTCCCGCGCTCACTGGCCGCACTCTGGCTGGAGTTGTGTTTGAATCTCACCCCTGCCCCTTGGCTGCTTCCCGACCGGCCTCGCATCGACGTGACCTGTCGACGCGGCGAGCAGCGGTCCACGCTGCAGGTGAAAGGGCGTTTAGCCCGCTACATCCTGAATCAGGCCGAAGTTCACATCCTCGGACTCGCTTGGTTTTTCACCCGATACATGACATACGGCCGATTTTCGCATACCTGCATGATCATGGATGACCCCGCTCACCACCTTGATGAATCTGCATTTGGAGACCTTTGCCGGCTGTGGCAGACTCTCGTTCGACTTCACAGGGTTTACTCCCGCCCTCTTAAGCTCATCATCACACTGAACCAGGAAACGCGAGCGACGCTCGCCGCCCGTATTACCGGCGGAACGCTTTCGGTTCTTTCGTGGATGCCCGATCAGCACGGCGTACCCGGTACGCGTCTCATCAAAGATGACTTGTGCTCTTTCCAGCCGGTACGGTTGTTTCAAAAGGCTGCTTCGTGAGCCGAACCATCTATCGCCTATCATCCGCGTAATCCGTGCTATCCGTTCTATCCGCGGGTAGCCATTCCCGCGGATACCACGGATAACGCGGATTACACGGATATCGGGCTTCACTTGAACTGTCTTGAAAACGAGCCCATAATAAGGATTGACCCCAAGAGACCAACGAAGCACCGAATACGAGTCCATTTGAAAGATTGGACAAGGTTAGGTCGGTGTTCTAAAGGTCACTTGGGGTCTTTTTTTGCCTACTGAAGGCATCCGGATCTGAACGGCTCTCACGGACGTTTTCCCAGGAACAGATCGCGACTCTCGGGATCCCGAATCAGTTTAGGATCAAAACCCACATCTGCCAGGAGTCTTGTCCATTCGTCGCGGCTGAACAGGCCTTCCAGGTGCTCGTCGTGGTAGTATCGCACGGGCTGGCCGTTTTCCCGGAGGATTATGGCGTAGTACACGGTGTACTGATTATCCTGGGGATCAGGGTCAACGCTCCATTCGAGGTACCGGAGGCTGCCTCGTGCTCCATCGCAGCCTCCATGATCCGTCGATGGCCTGAAAGTCTCCCGGGTGAAATCGGGAACAAATAGGGCGACTCCTCCCGGGCGGCAGTGCTGAAAAGCGGTATCGATCGCACGTCGCAGGTCGTCGGTAGTGGCCATGTAGACGATCGCGTCGTGGATGAAAACGGCATCGAAGACTCGACCGAGCCGAACCGACCGCATGTCGCCCTGAAGGTGTTCGCAATCGGGATTGAGAGCGCGGCTCACCGTCAACATCTGCTCGGAAAGATCGACAAGCGTCATGCGAAAATGAGCCTTGAGGTAGGAGGCGTTGTTTCCACCGCCTGACCCCAGCTCAAGCAGCGATTCGGGGGCGGGATTGCAATGGGAGATAAGGCATTGTCTATAAAAGGCTGCGTCTTCCACGTACTCTTCAGGCGGGGAAACTAGAGGCCACCAGGGGGCGAGTTCCGAATAGAGTCTCATCTCGAAAGCCTACCCTCAAGCTCCAAAGAGTCGCAAGTGCGGCCTGTTCGAGCCCGGGCACGCGGATAGCGCGGATTACACGGATTACGCGAATGGTAGTTCACATTCCCCGGGCGGTTAGCTTTCTAACTCGGCTGAGCTATACTGAAAAGGATTGTCTCGGAGGTTACCCGAAGATGCTGAAAGTCAAAGGTCTGTTCTCGCTCTTTTCCACTTTCGTTCTCTTGCTCTACTCGTTCCAATCGGCGTTAGCCGGAACCGATCACGTGGTGACGAGCGCCGAGCTTCACCACGCGCTCGTACAGAGCAGCCAGGGCAGGCAGGCATCGTTGGACAGCATTCAACGCCTCTTCTCAAGGCCCGAAGTGGCCCGGGCTGTCCAAAGCACGGTGGGCAGCCCAAAGCAGATTATGGAGGCTGTTGCTGCGCTCAGCGACGATGAGCTGGCCCGGTTGGCCGAGAAGGCGCGTGGGATCGAACAGGATTTCGCCGCAGGAGCGCTAAGCAACCAGGAACTTACTTATATCATCATCGCCCTGGCGACAGCCGTACTCATCCTTATCATTATCGAAGCGGGCGAGTAGTGAGGAGTCATTGCTTAGAGTCTGTCTCAAGGCCAATAAGCTCCCTGCCTGGTCTCGCCCGGCTTCGCTACTTCAGTTCAATATCGCGTCTTCAAACGCCCCAGGAACTCCTTCAACGGGGCCGTGCCAGACGCTGCTTCCGAAGGTCGTCAGGTAGAGCTTGCTTCGATCATGAGGGTCGAGGATCGGGCGGTGTCCCCATTTGAAGTTGTATCCTTCGAGCCTCCGCCAGTTCTTGCCTTGATCGTCGGAACGCCAGGCGGCGCTGTTAAAGGTGTTGATGAAGAGCCGCGCGGGATTTGAGGGATCAAGGGCAATCCCATAAACATGGGCATCTTCGCGGAAGATCTGCCGCCAGGTGGCTCCGCCGTCCTCGGTCATATAGACTCCGCCGTGGCGTTCGACTCCTTCAACGGGCTGAGGCCAGCATGCCAGGTACATCGTCGAGGGACGGTCGGGATCAAACACCAAGTCGTTGGGGGCATTGACGCCGGCTGGAAGCGGAACCGGCTGCCAGCTTTGCGCGGAATCCGTGGAGCGGTAAAGAGCGCCATCGATCACGGCGCCGTCCTTTAGGCCGCGTGCGATCAGCAGATAGAGAGTGCCGTCTGGAAGCAGAACCAGCCGCCAGGCGTTGAGGTTGGTTCCCAACCCGGTATTGGCGGGCGCCCAGGTGTTGCCGCCGTCGGTCGATTTGAACACACCCTTCCCAAACCCTGCTACATAGAGAGTCCGCTTGTCGCGGGGGCTCTGTGGATCAAGAACGATGTGGGTGCAAACGGTATTTTCCGGCATCCCCTGGTTCGCTTTCTCCCATGTCCGACACCCGTCGGAGGTGCGGCAGACCCCGCCCAGATACCGTTCGAAATTGCCTCGAAACATCTTGGGCCGAGGAAGATCATGGGCGTTCCCCCAGACTGACCAGGCTCGATCCTTGACTTCGGGATCGAACACCATCCAGTAACAGGTGTTGATCCATTGCCTCGGAACGCCTTGCAGCGATTGAATCCACGATTTTCCCCCGTTGAAAGAATGGAAAAACCCGATGTCGGTGTAAGAGATCGCCAGGTGATTCGGATCAAAGGGGTCGAAATGGATTCCGTAACAGGTCGTTACATCCAGCCCGCGGGTGGAGTAAGAGCCGTCTGGATGTTCGTTGCAGTAAACCTGCGTCCAGGTTTTTCCACCGTCAACGGTGCAGTAGGCGGTTCCCCAGTCAGTCGCGTACGCAATGTCCGGGTTAGTCGCGCTGACACCGATGCCGTGAGGCGAGCCTGCCCATTCGGGACCATAGTTGCGGGTCATCCATCCGATTGTCTTGTTCGATGCGCCCTTCTTTTCGGTTGCCTGAAATACCCATTTCCAGGTGTCCCCGGAGTCCTCCGTTTTCATGATTCCAAAGTAGTCCTCGACCTGCCCGTCGGTTCGCTGAGGATGACGCACCACACCCAGGTACGCCACCGACGGTTGCCCCTCAGACGTGGCGATGAAGTTGAACCGTGGCAACGAACGCCTGTCCGCCCCAGTGCCGCCTGCGACGTTTGTTTCAAGACCGCCACGCAGTTCCTTCCAGCTTTTGCCTCCATCCCGCGATCCCAGAACGCCCGTATACAGCTTTCCTTGACGCCACTCCGGCGCGGTTATCAGGTAGAGAAACGTTTTCTGGGTTGCCTGGTCAAAACCCGCGGCGCCATGAATAATTCTCTGAACAGAAGCGGGAAGCGTGAGACGATCGAGTTGGGGCGAACCGAGCTGAGTGCGATAGACCGAAGAGTCGGTTATCACGTACAAGACCCGGTTGTCACGGGGACTGGCGAGATCCAGAAAGAGCGCATAGACGTTTGAATCGGGTATTTCTGCCAATTTCGACCAAGTTTTAGCCCCGTCTTCGGAGACAAATAGATGAAGTCGACCGGCACTCGTCGCGGCCAACACACGCGAAGTCTGATCCGGATCCACTCGAATCGCCTGGACTTTGCCGCCGGGCCAGCCTGGACTGACGAACGAATGGTCCGCATGATCTCCTACCATTCGTTCGCTAACCCCTTTGGCTGGTTCCGGCAGGACGAGACGCCAGGATTTGCCCTGATCTGCCGAACGAAAGACGCCGCTCGAACCGGCGTAGATAACCTGGGCATCTGAGGGATCGAACGCAAAAGAATCTACGCGGTTGCGCAGGTTAAATTGTCGCCATGTTTGACCGGCATTGGTTGTCATGTAGGCGCCGGTCATGTCGCAGGCGATAAGAGCCACTGAGGGATCGTGCGGGCTGACGGTAGGAAAGAACATACTTCCGCCGCCCCCCGGGCCAATGATTTTCCAGCCCGGCGTCGTCGCATCATCTTGTACAACTCGCCCGCAGGCGACGAGAACCATTGCCAGCGCAATAGCGCTGGTTCCAACACATCTGATAACACTCTTAATACCGATAGCAGTCATAGTGAGCAATTCTGCCATTTACTCTCACGCAAGAGAATAGGTATAAACTCCAGGAGCCGGACTCCAAAATACGCGAGCCTGGGCATTTTGAACGAGCACGACAAGGAGGGGGTACTATGAGCGGAAATCGGCGAACACTCCAACGCAGGCAGTTTATTGCTGCTTCAACGACTGCCGCAGGGGGAATGGCCTTCGCCTCAACTCATGCACTGCCGGGTCGCCCGGCCGTCGTCCGGCCGCCATCGATGATGAAGATCGCCGAGGTTTTCGGACCGCCATCCGGCCCGCTGTGGAAGATGGTCAAGCAGTGCGGTGTAAATCACGTCGTCGGGGGCTTTGGAGGCAGGTGGGACAAGGACCGCAAACCCGATGAAAAGCCGTGGAGTTACGGACCGTTGTCCCGTTTGAAACAGGCCTACGAAGCGGAAGGTTTCGAACTGGCCGTCATCGAGGCCAGGCCACCATTGACGAAGGCGAAACTGGGACTCGAGGGACGTGACCAGGAGATCGACCAGGTCTGTGAGCTGCTCGAGAACATGGGGCGGTTGAACATACCAGTCTGGTGCTATGAATGGATGCCAGTCATTAACTGGACGCGGACTTCAACCGCGGTGCCGACGCGTGGCGGGGCTCTAGTCACGGAGTTCGACCTGGAGGAGGCCAAACGTCTGCCTTTGACCGAATATGGCGTGGTCACTGAGGACCAGTTATGGGCCAGCCTAAAGTATTTCCTGAACAGGGTCGTTCCTGTGGCAGAAAAGGCAAACGTAAAACTTGCCATGCATCCTGACGACCCTCCCATCTCCCCCCTTCGCGGAATGGGGCGAATCATGCGCAGCGTGGAAAATTTCCAACGATTGCTCGATCTCGTTCCAAGTCCGGTCAACGGGATCACCTTATGCCAGGGCAATTTCACCTTGATGACCGACGATCTTCCGGCTGTTATCCGTCACTTCGGCAGGCAGAAGAAGATTTTCTTCGTGCATTTTCGCGACGTGCGAGGAACGAAAGAGAAGTTCCAGGAGACTTTTCACGATGATGGGAAGACCGACATGGCGGGCTGTATGCGCGCCTATCGGGACATCGGATTTGACGGTGTATGCCGCCCCGATCATGTCCCCACCATGGAGGGAGACAGCAACGAACGGCCCGGGTATTCGTCGATCGGTCGCTTGTTCGCCATCGGCTACATCCGCGGCTTGATGCACGCTGTTTACTCCGAAGCTACAAAATCCTCGGAGAAGCGGACCGTCACGCCTGTCATCCGCGCAATCCGCGCTATCCGTTCTATCCGTGGGCGTTCATTCCCGCGGATAGGACGGATAACACGGATTACGCGGATGATCGAAGCTCGGCAGGAATTGGTGTACAGTGTTTTCATGTTCCTTAAATTCCTTCCATTGTTGCTCTTGGCGAGTCTGGCGGTCTCCTCCGCCCACGCCGAGACCATTTCGTTGTTTAACGGCAAGGATCTGACTGGATGGACGGTTGACGTCCCCGAGTTGGACAAGAATCCGGATGCCGGACCGAGCTTTGTCGTGCGTGATGGCCTTCTGGTCAGTCTGGGAAATCCCAGGGGGCACTTGATAACCCAGGATTCCTTCTCCAACTATCGCCTGGAAGTGGAATACCGATTCCCGAAAGAAGCAGGGAATTGCGGTGTCCTGGTGCACGCCTCCAAACCGCGTGCGCTCAGTAACATGTTCCCGCAGTCGATCGAGGTCCAAATGCACTCAGGTAATGCCGGAGACTTCTGGTGTATTCGGGAGAACATTGAAGTGCCGGACATGGAGACGCGTCGGCCGCGCAAGGAAGGCCAGGCTTTTGGTGGGGATCGAGGAGACGCCCGGCGAATCCTGAACCTGACTGACGACTCTGAGAAACCAGTGGGTGACTGGAACCGCATGGTTATCGAGTGCGTCGACCGCGAGATCAAGGTATGGGTTAACGACGATCTCGTGAACCACGGGTTTAATGCGACCGCATCGGAAGGCAAGATTGCGCTGCAGGCCGAGGGAACCGAGGTAGAGTTCAGGAAGCTGGCGCTGACGAAGCTGAAGTAACTACCGGTTACCGGTTTTCAGTCCTTCAAATACTTTGCTAGCCAACCGAGCACTTCATTCCACCAGACGCGGCGGTTGCGCGGTTTAAGGACCCAATGGCCCTCATCCGGGAAGTACACGAAGCGAGCGGGAACGCCGTGCCGTCTGAGCGCCGTGAACGCTTCGAATCCCTGGGACACGTCGACCCGGTAGTCCAACTGCCCGTGCACCACCAGCATCGGCGTGCTGAAGTTTTGGGCAAAGTTCTGCGGTGACCACTTGCGGTAGGTTTCTCGGTTATTCCAGGGAGTGCCGCCGAAGTCCCACTCCGGGAACCAGAGTTCCTCCGTCGATCCGTACATGCTTTCCGGGTTGAAAACGCCGTCGTGCGCGATCAGGCAGCGAAAGCGCTTGGTCTGGGTTCCGATCCAGTAGATCATGTAGCCGCCATAGGACGCGCCGGCGGCAGCCAGCCGGTCGGGGTCGATAAAAGAATACTGGTCGATGAGGTAGTCCACGCCCTTCATAAGATCTTCGAAGGGGTAGCCGCCCCAGTTGCGGGAGATGGAATCGGTAAACTCCTGGCCGTACCCAGTCGAACCGTGGAAGTTAACCATCGCCACGACGTAGCCGGGCGCCGCAAACATTTGATAGTTCCAGCGCGGGTGAAAGTCGTCCTGCATGGCGCCCTGCGGCCCGCCGTGAACCAGGTAGACCAGCGGGTACTTGCGCGCCGGATCAAAAGCCGGCGGTTTGAGCAAAAGACCATGAATTCGTCTGCCCCGGGCTCCGGTAAACCAGAAGTCCTCGACAGGATTCATTTCCAGCTGCGCGATAAGCTTTGAATTAACGTGCGACACCTGTCGCGCGCTCCCTTTGGCCAGATCGATCGCGAAAATCTCGGCGGGCTCTTTGGCACTCTCCCTCAGGCACACAATGGTTTGCCCGTCGGCTGTTATCCTCGGGCTTTTATTATGACCATCTTTGACCACCTTTTCGCGCTGGCCATCGGGAATCGAGATCCTGTAGAAGACGTTGCGGGCCTCTTCTTCCACCTCGGCGTAAATGTAACGGCTGTCCGGCGACCAGACGATCTCCCCGATGCTCAGGGTCCAGTCGCTCGTCAGGTCTCGGACGTCTCGGCTGGCCCAATCCATCAGCATCAGGCGCTGCCTGTCTGCCTCAAAACCGGCGCGCAGCTGGGCTCGGTACGCCATCCATTTTCCATCCGGACTGAATAGCGGGTTATTGTCGTTTGAGGGATTGGATGCCGTGAGGTTGACGATGTCACCCCCCTGGATGGGAATCAGGAGAATATCGTTGTTAGTGCTGGTAGCCCGATTCTTGTCGAGGTTTGCCACTACGGCGATTGATTGGCCGTCCGGGGTAAAAGCGATGTCACGATAGCCACCCAGGGCAAGGGTCGGGTAGTCCTGGTCGAACGGCGTCAGGTCTTTTGCCTCGCCGTTCTTCAAGTCAAGCAGGAAAATGTGCGAGCGGACTCCGGCCCGCCATTCGTTCCAATGCCTGTAAAACAGGTCGTCCCAGATTTTGACTTGCGTAGGAAACTTATCTTCCGGCTGATGGGGCCAGGAGATGTCGGCGGAGAAGGCGATGGCAGATCCATCGGGTGACCAGGTTAGATTGGTCGGGCTTATCTCCAGGTCGGAGACTTTTTTCGGTTCTCCGCCGGTCGCGGGCATAACGTAAATCTGCGTCGAATTATTGCGACTGGAGACGAATGCCAGTTGTCTCCCGTCGGGAGACCAGCGTGGTTGCGAGTCGGACGCGGCATCCCTGGTCAATCGGCGCGCCTCTTTCCCGCTTCTGACGTCCACAATCCAGATATCGCTATTGGCTCGGTTAGCCTGCAGCGAGTAATCGGTAACCACGAATGCGGCCAGCCGACCGTCAGGAGACAATTGCAGATCCGAGACCGCGTCAAGGCTTATGAAGTCCTCGAAACTGATTGGCCGCCGGTTGCTGTGCTGGCCTGAAAGAGCTGTAATGCTGACGCCAAACAGTGCAAGGAATGTATAAACCCGCCGGATCGACATAGCTTCCTCAAGGGAACAACGATACAGACACCCAGATGGTTAAAGGATTGCAAATCAGCTTGCGATGACAACTCTGGCTCGAGCGATTAATCGCTCCCAACTGCCCGATTCTATCTGGCACGACGGTAAACCGTCGCATAGACCGTACGGAAAGGGGAAACGCAGTAATCCTCAATCAGTTTCTTGCTCGCCTGAGGATGCGCGATGACCTTATCCATGAACTGTCCGTTCAGGTGAAAGGAAAGTCTCATGATATCGGCCTTGTCCTCGCGCTTTTCCACTGTGAAAGCTTCCCGCAGATTCGGTTCGAACTGCAGGATTTCGCAGAAGGTGTGATTACGCAGTTCCCACGGGCTCGGAACATTCTGCTTGCCGATTTTTTCGTAATGTGCAAGAAGCCGTTCCTGGAAGTCGGCATAGTCGAAATTTTCGACTTTGTTGTTGACGCTCACCTCAATGATGATGTGATTGCCGGACCAGATCGAGCGCAAACCGTAGGTGAAATCGAGTGTGTCTTTGTCGAACTTGATTCGGTGCCCTTTTTCGTCATGGAACCTTTTCAGCTCTTCTTCCTTGTTCAGTCCCGGGTTTTCCTGGAGTTGCTCCAGGGTGACGTAGTAAGGCGCCACTCTTTCGTACCACTCGTCAATAATGAGACCTAATATTGAATCGACTGTCTTCTCCGGTGCTTCCTTCTTCTTAATGGCCATGTACCCCCGTTAGCAGAAGGCAATTTTAAAATACTTCCAACACCATGGCAAATCACATGTGGGATGGCATTCCCCTGACGAAAACGCGGAATGCCAGTTAAGACGCTTGTTGCGGCGATTCTTTCCGGTTTTCTACTGTTTACAGTTGGCTAAACGCCACCAACCCCTTTTCGGCTCTGTTGGTGTAGAAATGGGGACGCAGACCAGGAAAACGGACATCTCGGGACCTCCGTACCGCGCCTTTGGTTTTTCTATAAACGTGCCGGTCCTCCGGACCTGATGACGTCCCGACTTCGCAATACGCAGCGGTGCCGAGAGATCCATGAAGTACGGCTTTACACTCGCCCTCTAGGGCTTCGATGGGGTGGCGCTTGTGTCCGCAGACGATCTGCTTCCTGTGATAAGATACCCTCAAAACATGAGATACCGACCAGTAACGGCTTGGGGCGTGGCCCTGTTGCTATGG
>Ga0116188_1002321_pt1 | contig 15151 bp, 15 predicted proteins | sample AD_JPNTR2_MetaG_FD_89807 | JGI IMG/M metagenome (GOLD analysis project Ga0116188, IMG submission 89807) | Active sludge microbial communities of municipal wastewater-treating anaerobic digesters from Japan - AD_JPNTR2_MetaG | ecosystem: Engineered > Bioreactor > Anaerobic > Digestate | place...
AACCAAGAGATCAAGCAACAGCTGATCGATCTGTTCGAATAAAGCAAGGAGAGTCCTACCTCGCCACGCCGGATCAGGGAAAACTTATGGTTTCGAAAGCGCTTCCGGTCCGCCTCTTACTGGTAGACGACGACCACGACCTCGGTGAAGCGTTGGCGGAGTTTCTTCGGTCTCGCGGTCTTGAGGTGAAGTTCTGCCGCTCCGTCGCCGAAGGACGCCACGAGATCGAACACGGCACGCCCTATCAAATCCTATTGACCGATCTTCGTTTGCCGGACGGTGACGGGCTGGAGATTCTCCGGTATGCCAAGCTGCGAAATCCCGAGATCCTATGTGCCTTGATGACCGGGTACGCGTCTCTTGAGTCGGCTCTGGAAGCGATCCGTTTAGGTGCCTATGATTATGTAACCAAGCCCTTCAACCTCAATGAGATCGAGATCTTGGTACGGAACATGTGCGAGAAGATCACGTTGGAGGCGGAGGCTCGGCGGGCGCGTCGGGAGATGCAGGAGGCAAACGATAAGCTTCGGGAGATTTATGCCCGCGTGGACGCCCTCCAGGAGGAAAAGCTCGAGCTGATGAAGCTGGGCCGGGAGATGAAGCGGGAGTTTGCCGCTCTCTCCAATCGGGTCGACCAGGTCATCCAGATGCTCGAGGTTATCTTTCCCCAGGTCAACCGGTCCCGCATGAGAGAGCCCGGCGAAGCGGCTTCCCTGTCGAGCGTTCGCAAATAGAACGTTTCCCGCTAAAGCGGGGTCAGCACGGTCTCATGCACACCGCACCGGCTTTACAGCTTCTGCCGATGAGACGGATCACGTGGGTTCAGAAACCGAACTGTTTTAGATCTGCGGCGGGATATGAGCTGTCGGCCGTCCGCCGGTCGCCGTCAGGGGTTTGACAGGAAGACGTCGTCGAGGAGCCGACTCGGTGGTTACTTGCTGTTCTTCGGAGTCCGCCCCGTTTACCTGGATTCGATCATAACTACTTGATGGTTAAGGAAGTTACCTTCCTCCAGGAGGCTGCCGCCGCACGTTGGCATGAGGTTTGCTTGCTGTCGCTAATGTCATGAGCCGGCTTCAGTCCAGAGAGGGAGCAGCGGGCAGTCGCGGAGAGAGTGAGATGCGGGAAGAACCTACGGCGCGGGTTGATCGGTCTTGCGGGGCGCTTTCTCGTCAGGCGACAGCCGAGAACGGCGTTAGAGAAGCTGGGCGGTCTACCGATCTGGACGAGCCGAAGCTGACCAGTCGGCTTGAGGACTGGCGCGCGGTTTGGGAAGTCATTCGCTCCATCACCAGCACTCTCGAGGTCCAGGAGACCTTGCAGCGGGTTCTGCATGGTATCCAAGAGATCCTGGGCTATCGCCGGGCCGCCCTAGGTTTGGTGAACCAACCCCGGAGGCGGGAGGAGATTAAGCTGAGTGTCGGGTGGCCGGCCGAGAACGTGAAGGGGGTGGTTTGGCCCCTACAAAGCGACCGAATCTGGGAGTTGCTGGTCGCAAAGGGGGAGCCGATGTTGATCGACGCCGCTCGATTCCCCGATCTGCCTGAGGGAATTCGACAGATGTTCTCCGGACCTTTTTGGAAGGTGCCGCTCGTCAGTAAGGGGGATCTGATAGGAAGCATCATGGCCGACGCTGCGGATGCATCGGAAAAACCGGGTGATGTCGAGCTCCTAGCCACGCTGAGCGAGGCCGCCGCCATCGCTGTGGAGAACGCCCAACTCTATTACGATGTATTGCGCTCTCGGGAGGAGCTTCAACAGGCGCAGGACCGTCTTGTGGAAGCGGAACGTCTGGCGGTCATCGGCCAGCTGGCTGCCGGGATCAACCACGAAATCAACAATCCCCTCTGCACAATTGCCATGTCTACTCAGCTGCTGCGGGAAGAGTGTCGGCGGAAGGCTCCCGAACTGCTGGAACGGATCGACGTGATTGACGCTGCGGTGGAGCGCATCATGCAAGTCACTCGGAAGGTGGCGGAGCTGAAGCGGTCCAAAACCAAGGAATATCTTCCTCAGAAGGAAATGTTGGATCTCTCATGAAAGCTGTCGAGACCCGAAGAGTGGACCAGGCTGATCTTCTTCTGCAGGCATTTTCCTCTTTCAACGAGATTTCGGGTTCCCTTGAAGCCGCCTATCGGGATTTGGCGTCCCGCGTGGAGGAGCTTTCGGCCGAACTGGAGCGCAGTAACTACTATTTGACGTCTCTGCTCGAGAACCTCCCGTGCGGTGTGCTGGTGGTCAACGCCGATCACTGGGTGACCCTCATCAATCAGACGGCCTGCAGGCTATTCCAATTGGATGAAGCTGAGCTACCCTTCCGGATTGAGACCCTGCTGGCGGAAGCCTCTTTCAGTGACCGGGCGGAAATGCTGGCAGCGGCCGCCGATTCGGCCACGGAAATTCATCTCTCCGGAAATCCTCCGCGCACACTACTGTGTTGCTGGTCTGTCCTCCGAGGGGCCGAACGCATTCTGGTCGTGCAAGACGTCACGGCTTTGCGACGCCTGGAAGAACGGATTCGGGACGCGGAGCGATTGGCGGCTATGGGGGAAGTGGCTCTCGAAGTGGCACACGAAATCCGGAACCCCCTGGGAGCACTCGAGTTGTTTGCCTCCCTGTTGACCGAGGAGGGACTTACCCTCGAGGAGCGCCGGCAATATGCCGAAAACATCCGTATAGGAATTCGTTCGCTGAACACCGTCGTGAACAACATGCTCTGCTTGCGCCGAACCCCCCGGGTCGAAGTCCGTCGGGTTCGCCTGGGCTCCATCCTTGAAGAAACCGGCGAGTTGATGCGTCCTTTGCTGCAGCAACGGAGGATCGTGCTCACGGGTCGTTTCCACGACTCGCGCGAGGTCTCGACGGACCCGGAACTGCTGCGTCAGATCTTTACAAATCTGCTGACCAATGCCGTACAGGCTCTCGCCGAAGGAGGGCACATCGAGCTGAACACCTGGGACGAGCCCGGACGAGTCATAGCCGAAGTGGCCGATGACGGCGTGGGGATCCCGCAGCAGTTCCGCAAGCTGGTCTTTGATTCTGGGTTTTCCTTGGCCAAGGGGGGGACGGGTTTGGGTCTGGCGATCGTCAAGCGACTGGTGGACGCCTTGGGGGCCGAAATTGAGCTGGACTCCGAAGAAGGACGGGGGACCAGTTTTCGACTGGTGTTTCCGTGGAAAGAGGCGGGAGAGCCATGAAGCAGGTCTTGGTGGTCGACGACGAGCAACAAATGCTGCTGGCGTTACAGGCGGCGCTTAGTAAACGCGGGTTTACCGTGACCACTGCCACCAGTGGGCGCGATGCAATGGGGAAATTGCAGGAGAACTTTTACCAGGCCGTTTTGACCGATGTCCGGATGCCCGGGATTGACGGGTTAAAGCTGTTGCAGCAAGTCAAGCGCATTTCCCCGGCGACTCCCGTGATCCTGTTAACAGGGCACGGAACGATCCAGGACGCGGTTACGGCGTTAAAGCAGGGGGCCTACGACTATCTGATGAAACCGTTCTCCGCCAATCAGTTGACGGAAGTGCTGGAGCGGGCGATTGGGCGAACGCCGTCGGCACCTTCGCCACCGGAGCAGCGCATTGTAACGGTTCATCCCGAGATGCGCCGCCTCCTTGGAATGGCGTTTCAGGCGGCGCGAAGCGATGCCCCTCTTCTGATCCAGGCGGAGAGCGGAACCGGCAAGGAATTGCTGGCTCGATATGTGCACGAGAGCAGCGGCCGAGCTTCGCGGCGGTTCATTGCCATCAACTGTGCGGCGGTTCCTCACGAGTTGCTGGAAAGCGAGTTGTTCGGCCACGAAAAGGGGTCTTTTACAGGGGCCGCTTCCCGCAAGCCGGGGAAATTCGAGCTGGCGGACGGGGGGACGATTCTTCTTGACGAGGTGGGAGAGATGGACCTCCGCTTGCAGGCCAAATTGCTACGGGTCCTGCAGGAAGGGGAGATCGATCCGGTGGGGTCGACACGTCCTCTGTCCATTGACGTGAGAGTCATCGCTACGACGAATCGCCAGTTACGCGACTTGGTCGCCGAGGGGTCCTTTCGGGAGGATCTGTACTTTCGCTTGAACGTGATCCCCCTGACGATTCCTCCCCTTAGGGAACGGAAAGAGGATATTCCGGTTCTCGTGCAGCATTTCTGCCGGAAGTACGCGGATCCGGAGCAGCCGCGAAGGTTCGCGGACGAGACCCTCACGTTGCTGGAAAAGTACGACTGGCCGGGGAATGTCCGAGAGTTGGAAAACGTCACGCGCCGCGCTCTCGTACTGTCCCGGAATCCGGTCATCACGCCGTCCGACTTGTTTCTCGAGTTGGAGGACAGGGGCGAAGCGTTGTCGATTCGACCGGGACTGGCGCTGAAGGATCTCGAGCGAGAACTGATCCGAATCACCTTGAAGGAAACGGCCGGCAATCGAACCCGCGCCGCCGAGATGCTCGGAATCAGCCTGCGGACCTTGCGTAACAAGTTGGCAGAGTACCGAAAGCAAGGAGAATTTCTGTGAGAGGGTGGAGTCCAGAGAGAGCAATGCTGGAGGTAAGGCGTTATGAGGATTGAAGATTCCTTGCTCAGCACAATGTCACGGTTTTTGGACTATGCCGCCCAAAAGCAAAAGCTGATTGCATCGAACGTGGCCAACGCGGAGACTCCCGGGTATCGGTCTAAGGAACTGCGATTTGAAGATTTCCTTGCCGCCGAGCGCTTGGCCGGTGAGGAGGGAGGTCTGCGCAGGACCCTCCCTCAGCACGTCTCCGGCCGGCCCACTCTTGTGCGCGCCCGCCCCCTCGAGGCTTCCGAAGGCGATGAGGCGGGCTACGACGAAAACAACGTAGAACTCGAGAAAGAACTGGTTGAACTTGCCGAGAATGTGATGAAGTTCACCACCACCGCCCAGTTCTTGCGGCAGAAACTTCAGTTGGTTAGGTCCAGTATCAAGGAGGGCAGAGCCTGATGAGCGGCCTGTTTACCAGCTTAGACGTATCCGCCTCCGCTTTGGCGGCTCATCGCCGGCGACTGGAGGTACTGGTGGCCAACCTCGCCAACGCGGAAACCACCCGCACGCCGGAAGGAGGACCTTACCGGCGAAAGGATGTGCTCTTCGAAACTCAGTCGGTGGAGCCCTTCTGGAAGGTGCTTGCCGAGGTTGGAGGTGAAGGTCTCGAAGGTGTGCGGGTACAGGAGATTGTGACCGATCCGCGCCCTCCGGTGTTGGTCTACGATCCGCAACACCCGGACGCCGACCCGAGTGGTTACGTTGCCTACCCAAACGTGAACCCGTTGGAAGAAATGGCGAACTTTATGGCGGCGAAACGGTCCTACGAGGCGAACCTTAGGGCCTTCGAGGCCGTCAGGGAACTGATCCGGCGGTCACTGGACATCGCTCGGTAGCAGGAGGTCGTGATGAACGAAATACTTCTTCAAAGAACGAATCCTCTCAAGCAGCTGCAGGAGTTTCAGAAGCAAGTCGCAAAACCCTCAGGACAGAACGGGGTTGACTTCAAGCAGTTGCTTAGCGAAGCGATCCGGGAGGTTGACCAGGCTCAGAAGATCTCGGATCAGCAGGTAGAGCAAATGATTTCCGGGGAGATCCAGGACGTTCACGCGGCTATGATCGCCCTGCAGAAGGCGGATCTCTCCTTCCAGATGATGATGCAAGTGCGGAACAAGTTGATTGACGCCTATCAGGAAGTGATGCGGATGCAGGTCTAAAAACCTCCGTCCCGACCTACGAGGAGCAACGCCATGCCTGGGCTGTGGGCTCAATTAAAGCGACTCAACAGCAGTCTTACACTGAACCAGAAACTCTCGATCACTGCCCTGGGGACGGTCATTCTATGCGGCATCCTCTTTTTTGCCTACCTGCTGCAGCGATCGCCTTATCAGTTGCTGTTTTCGGACTTGGATGCCGAGAATGCGTCCTCCGTCACGCAACGTTTGCAACAGATGAAAATTCCGTACCGACTGGAAAAAGGTGGGAGGTCCATTCTGGTCCCCGCCGAGCGCTTGGACGAGGCTCGTCTCCGACTTGCGGGTGAACGTTTGCCTTCGGTGGGAAGGCTGGGTATGGAGTTGTTCGATCAGAACAATTGGGGTGTCACCGATTTTGCTGAGAGAGTCAACTATCGGCGGGCTTTAGAGGGGGAGCTGGAGCGAACGATCTTAACCCTGAACGAGGTAGATCGTGCCCGCGTGCACCTGGTCCTGCCGAAAGATGCACTGTTTGAGGAGGATCGCCAAGTTGCGAAGGCTTCTGTGGTCCTGAGACTTACATCGCCGGGAGTTCTTGATTCGCGGAAGGTGGCGGCGATTCAGAATCTGGTGGCCTTCGCCGTGGAGGGGCTGGATCCGGGCAATGTTACGGTTGTCGATGTCAACGGCAATCTCCTTTCCGATCGAAGCCCGGCTGACGACGCTTTGACCGCGGCACAAGTCGGCTTGCAAAGAAAAATCGAAAAGGAACTCTGTCAGAAGGTGATCGCCATCCTGGAGCCTGTGGTCGGAGAGGATTCGGTGCGGGTTAGTGCCTCGGTGCGGCTGGATGTCTCTGAACGCAAGGAGACGCAGCAGCAAGTTCAGGATCCCGTCGTTATCAGCGAACAAGTTTCCCGCGAGAGCGTGAACCAGCGTTCGGCCGCCGGTATCCCGTTTCGTGCCAATGACCCATCCGCTGAGCAGCAGAACGCCGGCGGGCGGGAGGTGGTCGGTCCGGAACGCACGTTGGAGAACCAGACGACGAACTACGAGGTCAGCCGAACCGTGCGGGAAATCGTTGTCCCCGGCGGATCGATCCTTCATCAGTCGGTCGCCGTGGTTGTCAATTACAAAGACGTGGAGAACCCTGACGGAGAGATCGTTTTGGAACCTCGTAGTGAGGAGGAAATGGAACGGATCCGGAAGTTGGTAAGCGCCACCGTCGGATTCAGTGCCGACCGGGGTGACGTCCTGACGGTGGAGAACGTTCCTTTCAGTGGTTTGCCCGAGCAGTTGCAGTTTGCCCCTGTGTCCTTCTGGGAACGGAACCGTGACCTTATCTACATTGTGAGCCGGTATCTCCTGATTCTCGCTCTTTTCGTGCTGTTCTATTTGGTGATCTTCCGGCCGGTAAGGAACAAGGTTTTTTCTTACGTGGAGGTGGAGCGGTCCCCGAGGGCCGCCCTGGCGGGTATGGTGGACAACCCTGAGCTGCTGAAGCAACTGGAGCAGGCTCTCGCCGAAGGGAAACCACTTCTCCCGGGAGAAACGGCGGAGAAGGAAAGTCCTTACCGTAAAGATGTCTTAAAGCTCGCCAAAGAAGACCCCCAGGCGCTGGTTCATTTGATTCGTAGTTGGTTATCCGAAGGAGCCTAAGGATATGGACGTCGTACAGGAAGTTGCTCCGTCCGAATCGCCGGTGACGCTTACGGGTCGTCACCATGTGATCCGGGGGCAGCATTTGAGCGGATTGCGGAAGGCGGCGATTCTACTCGTCTACCTCGGGGAGAAGGTCAGTGCGGAGATCTTTAAGAATCTGCATGACGAGGAAGTCAAGGTTCTCGGCCAGGAAATTGCAAACCTTGGTTGGGTCGACGACGATGTGAGTGAGTATGTCTTGCGGGAGTGCTACCAGGAGATTCGCGCCGGCAAAGTGAAGCTTCGGGGCGAGCTCGACTACGTCAGGAAGGTGATCGAATCCGCTTTCGAACCACCTGTTTCGCAGGAGATTCTTCGATTTCTCACCGGCAAGTCATTGAGTACTTCAGAGAGCTTGAAGACTTTGAAGTATGCCGATCCTCAAGATGTGTTTCGGATCATCAAGCAGGAGCACCCTCAGACCATCGCCGTGGTCCTCAGTCACTTAAGTGCCGACGGAGCAGCCGAGGTGTTGCGGCTTCTCCCGGAGGAGACGCGAGCCGACGTTGCCAAGAGATTGGCTCAGCTGGAGCAGGTTGCCAGGCCGGTACGTAACAAGATCTTGGAGGTCTTAGGGGCGAAACTGCGCCAGGTGGGAAGTTTTGAGCAGCGTTCTTTGGGTGGTATTCGTACGGTGGCCGAAATTCTCAACCGTATGGATCGGAAGCTTAGTCGCGAAACTCTTGAACGGATCGAGAACGATGATCCGAATCTCGCTCTGTCCATTCGTAACTTGATGTTTGTGTTCGATGACGTCCTATTGTTGACCGATACGGATATGCGGAAGATCATCCAACGAGTAGACAAGAAGGTTCTGGTGACGGCTCTCAAGGGGGCGGCTGAAGAACTCAGAGAGCATTTCTTCCGCAATATGTCGCAACGAGCGGTGGAAATGCTGAAGGAAGATATGGAGGCTCTGGGTCCGGTTCGCCTCAGGGAGGTTGAAGCGGCCCGCCAGCAGGTCGTGGCAATCGTCCGCGAGATGGACGCCGCCGGCGAGATCGATATCGGCGGCTCAGGTAGTGAACAGTATGTCGTTTAATCGCGTTACGTCCAAGGCCCAGGCCAGAGAACTGCGGTTCGAGGAAATCGAGTATTGGGGCGGGACTGATTCGGCTCGGAGCGGGGGGCAGGATCACCGGGCGGGGCGAAATTCCTTGGAGCAGGTGGAGCGCGAGGCTTTCCAGAAAGGATTCGAAGCCGGTCGTAGCTCCGGCTTGGAGGTCGCCCAAAAGAGGTTGGATGCGGTCTTGGGGCGATTTGCTCACTCTCTGGCCGAGCTGGATCGAGCCCGTTCCGAACTGATTCGAAAGACTCAAGAGGACCTCGTGCGGTTGTCGGTCGAGATTGCGCGCAAACTTGTCCATCGCGAGATCCAAGTCGATCCCGACATCATCACGGGCTTGGTGCAAGCCGCTTTGGGACGGCTGAAGGATGCCGCGCGGGTAACCGTTACGCTCAATCCCGAAGACTACGAGTGGATTGTGCAGCGCCTGGAAAAGGAACCCGAATTGTTGGGAGAACGAGAAGTGGAATTGAAAGCAAGTCGGGATCTGGAGCGCGGTGACTGTATTGTCGAATGTCCTTTCGGAATGATCGATGCGAGAATCTCGGAACAGTTCAAGCGAATCGAGCAAGGTCTCCTCAGCCAATTCTGATCGGCTGGATATCGAGCAACTGCGGTCGATCCTGGAGCTCCTCGACCCGCTTCCCGTGGAGGGGAGGGTTCGACGAGCCGACGGATTGACGATCGAATCGGACGGACCTCCGGTCAGTGTAGGGGAGTTGTGCCGCATCGTGGGACCCGACCGCGAGTGCCGAGTGGAGGTGGAGGTCATCGGGTTCAAAGACGAGAAGATTCTCTCGATGCCCATCTACAACACCGAAGGAATCCGATTGGGTGACCGGGTGATGGCTTTGGGGCGCAAGGCGGCGGTGCCTGTCAGTGCCGCGTACCTGGGGAGGGTGGTAGACGGCAACGGCCGCCCATTGGACGGGAAGGGTCCCATTCTCGCTCTCGACGAGTATCCTCTTGTACGCTACGGCCAGAATCCACTCCATCGGAAAGATATTGATCGAGCTCTCGGTACCGGTGTGCGGGCGATCGACGGTCTTCTCACCGTAGGTCGAGGCCAGCGGATCGGTATTTTCGGAGGGAGCGGAGTCGGCAAGAGTACGTTGTTGGGAATGATGGCCCGCAACACCGAGGCTACGGTGAGCGTGATCGGTCTGGTGGGCGAGCGTTCGCGGGAGGTCAACGCATTCATCCAAGACGATTTAGGGGAGGAGGGTTTGCGTAAGAGCGTTGTTGTGGTTTCCACCTCGGACAACCCTCCGCTGATGAGGATTCGTGCCGCTCAGGTGGCCACCACGCTGGCGGAATATTTCAAGGATCAGGGACACCACGTTCTCCTTGTGATGGACTCGGTGACTCGCGTGGCGATGGCCCAGCGTGAGATCGGACTCGCTGCGGGAGAGCCGCCGTCTTCGAAAGGCTATACGCCGTCGGTCTTCAGCCTGCTACCCCGTCTGTTCGAACGGGCGGGTAACTTTGGCTCGGGCAGCATTACCGGCTTCTATACGGTTCTGGTGGAAGGCGACGACATGAATGAGCCGATTTCCGACGCCGTTCGGGGGTTGTTGGACGGCCACATCGTCCTGTCTAGGGAACTCGCTTGGAAGAATCATTTTCCCGCCGTCGACGTCCTGCAAAGTTTGAGCCGTCTTATGCCCAAATTGGTGGGAAAGGAACAATTGCAAGCGGCCGCGTGGGTGCGCGAACTTTTGAGCACCTACCAGGAGGCCGAGGATCTGATCAATATTGGTGCCTACCACAAGGGGGCCAACCCACGGATCGATTTGGCCGTTCGCATGCGCGAGCAGATCAACCAGTACCTGTGTCAACAGGTTTCCGAACGGGTCGACTTCCAGACGGCCGTGATAGACCTGCTGACCCTGGCGTCGCAAGCTTCATGAAACGTTTTAGTTTTCGCCTCGAACCATACCTGAAGCTTTGTCGATATCGCGAGGAGCAAGAGAAACAGGCTCTGATGGAATTGCTGGCTCAGCGAAGGCGGCTCGAGGAACAGCTGACTGCGCTGCGGGCGGAGATCGATCGGTTGTTCACGGACATGAGTGGGAAACGGGAACTGCCGGCCTATGAAGCCGGCTGGTATCGGGCGCGGATCAGTCGATTGGAACTGGGTGTCCAGGAGACCTTGGGCCGCTTGGATCGTCTGGAAGAAGCTGTCGCGCAGCAGCGCCGCCGTCTGATTGAGGCCCGTAAGGAGAAGAAGGTAGCAGAACGTCTTCGGGAAAGACGATGGATTAGCTATCAGAGTGCACGAGATGTAGCCGAGCAAAGGGAGATGGACGATTTGTTCTCCCAAAAATACGCCCAAGAGCTGTCCCGGCGACGACGCGACGGATAGGGTTTACCTCCTCCGTCGACAACCCGAGAGGGCCGGCGACCGGTGTCTCGGCGGGCATCCCGGAAGCCGTCGAAAGTCCGGCGCGTCAAATATTCACTCCGCCTAGCGGTTGTCGAAAGGAGGCGGAAAAACCGAATCGGTTGAGGACGGAGTCGGAGGCGCTGGGGGCGTGCCGGCCGCCGTCGAGCCAAGCATCTCCTCGGGCTTCCCGACTACGATGAAGCTCAAGAGACTTCCCACAATGCAGAAGGCCACCGAGACCACCAAGTTGATCAGCAGCCCAAACACCATCATGGCCAGCGTGAGTTCGGCACTCCCCAAGTACTGTAGGAGAGCGTCCTGGAGCTGCTGGGGGAGTTGGGCCTCCTCCAGACCCCGCCGAATCTGTTCGAGTTGAGCGGTACCTAGTTGGAACCCTAGTTGGAAGAACGTCAGCGGGATTTCCATGACCGCCCAAACGATGGTGCCGAAGACTCCCGTGACCAGGCCGAGCACGACGGCGTCGCCATAGGTGACGATTCGACTGCCCGGAGGTACGGAGCGAAGGTAGAGATACCCGGCGAGATAGCCTCCGGCGACAACCCACGCGCAGCAGAGGCAATTAAGGAGGTTAACCAAAGGTATCGCCGAAGCAATGCCGACCAGTAGTCCACCGGCCAGGGCCGGCATGACGATAGCGTTTTTCATCGCGACTCCTCTCTAACCTTCGTCAAGAGTGCTGCCAGGGCGCGCGGAGCGTCCTGCAGACCTAACCAGAGGAACAAACCGAAAGGAAACGTGGCAAGTACGCCGGTCAGAAAACGGGACCAAGCCGCGTCAAACGGCGCGAGCCAATCTACCGCCAAAGGCAACGGAAAGAAGAGAATCGCCCGCGGATATCGAAGAAGGAGTTTCTGAAGACTTCGAAACTCCGGCAGGAGAAGAAGACCCAAGGGGAGACCGGCGTAGAGGCCCCAGCAGCGACTGCATACCGCCGTGGGTTTACCCCAAAGGTGGAAGCAGCGCTCGTCAATCTGATGGCAGGCTCTACTCCAGCATAATTCCAGCAAATCGGCCGCTCCCGATTGACCGAAGAGGGCCAGCAAAGGGGGTACGGCCGGCAAGAAAAACCACAGGAGAGCTCCTCCCAGCAGGGTCCAGTATAGGCGGCCGTTTCGTTCGAGCATGGGCGAGAGACGATGCTACGCGACATCGGCCGAACGGACAACCGGAAGGCCGGCCGGTGGGCTCGTCGCCTGTGTGAGCGTGTGGAGCAAGAGCATGGGAAAAGCGGTTTCCAGGTTGATGACGCGTGCCGGAAACTTGTCCTGGACGGGCGGTTTTCGTTAGAGTTGTGTATGCACTCACGGTTTGTTCGAGCCCTACCGTCTGTCTCGTTTGCTCTCGGTCGACATGGGGGGAATCCGCTCAAAGCGGCCACTGCAACAGCTTCTCGTATGAGTTTGCTTGATCGATTTTCGAGAGTCAGGGTTCAAACTCGTAAAAGTACATGGGATTACCTGAAGTTCCCCAATGGGCGGTGTCCTTCGCTTGGGTTGCTGTCAGGGACTTTCGGCAGAATGCCGTCGAGCCATTCGACTGTGGTCGGGCGAAAGGGGATGTGATGGACGCGAAATACATCTTTGTCACGGGTGGAGTGGTCAGTTCCTTGGGGAAAGGCCTGGCTTCCGCCTCGATCGGGTCACTACTGGAAGCACGGGGATTCAAGGTGACGCTCCTGAAGCTCGATCCGTACATCAACGTAGACCCCGGCACCATGAGTCCCTTCCAACACGGTGAAGTGTTCGTGACGGACGACGGTGCGGAAACCGATCTCGACTTGGGGCATTACGAGCGTTTTACGAGTGCGAAAATGTCGCAGGCGAACAACTCTACCTCGGGCCGAATCTACCTTTCGGTGATCGAGAAGGAACGCAGAGGCGATTATCTGGGTAAGACGATCCAGGTGATTCCCCACGTCACCAACGAGATCAAGGCCACCATTAAACGATTGGCCGGAGAGGCGGAAATCGTTATCGTCGAGATCGGCGGAACCGTCGGTGACATTGAAAGTCTGCCGTTCTTGGAAGCGATCCGCCAAATGCGGGTGGACGTCGGGCGGGAGAATTCCATGTTTATTCACCTGACGTTGGTCCCTTATATAGCCTCCGCCGGGGAGCTGAAGTCCAAGCCCACCCAGCATTCCGTCAAGGAGTTGCGGGAAATAGGTATACAGCCCGACGTCATCCTCTGTCGCACGGACCGGGAGCTTCCCAGGGAGATCAAGAGCAAGATCGGTTTGTTCTGTAACGTCGCCGCCGAGGCCGTCATTACGGCACGGGACGTCGAAACCGTTTACGAAGTTCCTTTGAGCCTGCACCAGGAAGGCCTGGACGACATCATCGTTCGACATCTGGGCCTCCGAGAGACTACGTGTAACCTGGACCGGTGGGAGCAGCTCGTATGGACGCTGAAGAATCCGGTCGACGAAGTAACCGTCGGCATCGTCGGCAAGTACATCGAATACGAGGATTCTTACAAGAGTTTGACGGAGGCTCTGACTCACGGGGGATTACCGCATCGGGTCAAGGTCAATCTCAGGTGGATCGAGTCGGAGGGACTGGTGGGAGATCGATGGAGAGATTTGCTGCGGGATGTCGACAGTATCTTGGTCCCGGGCGGATTCGGTACCCGCGGTGTCGAAGGGATGATTCGAGCGATCACCTATGCCCGGGTGGAGAAAGTTCCCTATTTCGGAATCTGCTTGGGTATGCAGACGGCGGTGATCGAGTTCGCTCGGAATGTTTGCAGGTTGGACGCCAACAGTTCGGAGTTCGATCCTTCCACACCCCACCGCGTGATTTACAAGTTACGGGATCTCATGGATGTGGATGAAATGGGTGGGACCATGCGGCTCGGTGCGTATCCATGTATTCTCGAGGAAGGTTCGTTGGCCCACCGGATCTACGGGGTCCGGGAGATTTCCGAGCGGCACCGGCATCGCTACGAGTTCAATCGTGAGTATGAAGAACTGCTTACCAGCTACGGACTGAGAGTTTCAGGCACCTCGCCGGACCGCAATTTCGTGGAAATCATAGAGCTGCCGGATCACCCATGGTTCATCGGTTGCCAGTTTCACCCCGAGTTCAAGTCGAAGCCTTTGAAGCCGCATCCTCTCTTCGTGAGCTTCATCGGAGCCGCCTTGCGGCAGAAGAAGCGCCGGAGAGCTCCTTTGAGCGCCATTGCGGAAAATGGAGATGCCCTGGTCGAAGCTCGTTCATTGGCGGAATCCCCTGAAGCTTTGTGAAGTTGCAATGGTGGTAGGCCCCAACCGCGCGGCAAGCCTTACCTAGACTGCTAGGCAGAAGTTGCCCAAGGATCTTCGGTCAAGCTTCTCCATACTGCACCCCTGCTCGTTGGAAGGAGGTGTAAGTTCTGTTGGGACAGTTACTTATATCGGTTAGCCGGCGGTAAAGCCGATTGGTACGGCGAGTGCAGCTATGCCGGTGCGATGACGAAAGCGGTGGACATCAATCCTTCCCCCGGTCCGTCGACGACGGCGGCGACAAGACGGCCGGCTAAGGGGAGTGGGCAACCCGGCGACTTCGCACAACGGTTCTTGGAACTGCTCTTTGCCGAAGGAAACGACGGCCGGCCGCTTTCCACCGAGACTCGGTCGATCCAGGGTAAGCCGGCAGGGGACAAGACTTCTCTTTCCAAAACTCCTAAGGAAGGATTTGCTCAGGACGAAAACGGGCGGGAAGCAGGTAAGTCCTCCAAGCGGGCCACTGAACCAGCAGATGCGATTCTGGCGGCGATCTTTGGAGGAGATGCTCTTTCTCTCCAACGGTCGGCCGAGCTGAGTGTTTCTCCGGGCAAGAAGGCTCTAGGCCTGCGAGGGGTTGAAGCGAAAGCTAAAGGAGCCGACCTACGGTCGCAGGTGAGGAACCAATTCAAGCCGGGTGTTCCGGCCGGAGCGGAAGCTAGGAAAGGCGATGCACGAGCGGCGACGGCTTCAACCAAGGGAGGCCGTGTGCCTGGGATGGGAACTCCGACGGAGGATTCGCCGTCCGAGGGAGTTACAGAAGCAAAGTCGGAAACGGGGATTGCAAAGGGTTCTCTGAAGAATTTGGCGGAAACTGCGGCAGGGCGGTTAGGACGTTCTTTCCGACAGGCGTCGGCCGCTGTCGACCTAAAGCTCGTGAATCCGGTCGGACAGAGTGTCGCAAAGCAGTCCGGCGAAGAAGGGACGGTGGTTCGGCCGGCATCAGCGCGGTGGGGCGACGGGACAAACGCGAAGGGTCACTCTGCCAAGGTTGATGTGCAGAATGAGAACGTAGCCGGCTGCCCAC
>Ga0116188_1002327_pt1 | contig 15086 bp, 16 predicted proteins | sample AD_JPNTR2_MetaG_FD_89807 | JGI IMG/M metagenome (GOLD analysis project Ga0116188, IMG submission 89807) | Active sludge microbial communities of municipal wastewater-treating anaerobic digesters from Japan - AD_JPNTR2_MetaG | ecosystem: Engineered > Bioreactor > Anaerobic > Digestate | place...
CTGCCGCAACTAATGCATCTATGGCTCCCTGCGGCGTGCCTTTCTTAGCGAATATTCCTCTCCAGGTACCTATATACGAATCTATTCCCAATTCACCACTGCATTCAAGGTCCGGATACTTCTTCATCCTCTTCTCGCTTAGTGACAAAAGCGGAATGATATCGCCGGAAGCAATCAGACCGGCAATCTCATCGGTACCGGTAATCATAAGGTGTAAATGCCCGCCGGCCAGCGCTGCGTTCATCTCAGATCCGCTTCCAAACGGCACTTCCTTAATTGCCAGTCCCTTGATAGCCTGCCTTAACCCCATAGCGTCTGCTCCGGTTGCAGACAACATACCGCAGCTTACTTCATTTGGATGTTCCTTGACATATTCAATCATCTCAGAAAAGGTGCTGTATTTGCCCTCAGAGGCCTTCGCTGATGCGGCAATTATGCTTATTGAGTGAACCAGTTTAGTTACCGGAATAAATTCATCCCTGAAATCCATTGACATTATATCTTGGAGGTCCATAAGAATAAGGGACTGAGTGCCCAACATGAATGTATATCCGTCGGCGGGCTGCTGATAGGTGTATTCAACGCCTGAGGCGCCGCCTGCACCTTCAACGTTAACAACGTTGACTTGCACCCCTAGAATATCGGTTAGTAGTTCGGCCATTGGGCGAATGGTTGTATCTGCTCCTCCACCTACGCCCCACGGACAAACAATTTCAATAGGACGTTCAAATTTCCATTCTCCTTCGGTTCCACCTTCCGTCTGCCCACCAGATTGGGGCGCCGGAGCCTTACTGCATCCTACCAGCATAACTAGAGAAAGGAACACGCAGAGAAACGCCAAAGCTTTCTTCCTCATGTTTTGTTTCCTCCTTATTATTTTTTATTATGTCTTTTGGTTTCACCAAAAGCACAATACTGGATAATTAAGCAAGCACGACTTGTTGAATCTGATTATGTAGAATATAAAATACAATAGTGCTCTAATAATAACTATAAAATCCCATCAAGCAAAAATCAAATACATTATTACTATACCCCCTATACTATTTTTGTATATTGTTGAGCGTCATTACTACAGTATGCCTATTGCTATAACTGCCTATTTATTCTATAATAGGCGTATCATATGGAGAAAAAGCCAATTTCTATCTTACGGATAAATAATGGGGTGGAATTATGACAGACAAGGAACTTATGCTTTTCAAAACAATTGTGGATGAAAAAAGCCTTTCCAAGGCTGCCGAAAAAATAAGAATGGCACAGCCTTCCTTAAGCCAGCGTCTTAACAGGCTTGAACAGAGAATAGGTATAAAACTTTTTAACAGGACAAAAAACGGACTTACCCTGACCTATGCCGGGGAAAAGTATTACCAAATGGCATCAAGAGTTTTAAAAATATATAATGACTTCCAGGTGGAAGTAAGCGAAATTAACCAGCTAAAAAAAGGCCGCCTTACCATAGGAATTAATTCATTTCTTTCCATACACATACTTCCTGTGGTACTGCCCGCCTTTCTTGAACGATGCCCGCAATTTGAAATCCGTGTAGTGGAAAAAATTTCAACCCAACTGGAACGGGATTTGGCAATGGGCGAACTGGACTTTGCAATTATGCACGCTACTCCTGCTCCGTCTGATATCGAGGATTATAGTCCCTATGTCAACTTTTATACACTTTCAAAAGATCCGTTCTTATTAGTGACAAAAAAAGGACACCCGCTTCATGCCCATGCAGTGAAAAAGCCGTATAGCCCTCATCCATGGATTGACCTTAAACTATTTGAAAATGAACCATTTATTCTTGTAGACAAAGGACACAGAATCCGTCAGGTCTCGGATTATATACTGCAGAATGCAGGTATGAAACCCAAAATCGCTATTACTACAAAAAGTTTTGAAAGTGCAAGACGGTTAGCTTGCCAAGGGCTTGGCGTTACCTTTGTGCCTCAGCAGTATACCGAAATTTTCCCACACCAGTTATATCAAGGGGCATATTATTCTTTGGACGAGAAATACGGATCAGTTTGGGAACTTGGTGTAGCAGTGGCAAAGGATTCATATATTTCAGATGCTTCCAAATTATTTATACGTCTGCTCAGTGAAAAGTTCGGAAAACAAACTATTATTCTTTAACTTCATCAAAACACTAAATTAAGACTCCATTTAATATTCATTGGAATTTAATACTATTTGTTCTGAATATATATTCGGCATCTCTTCCTGGCAGATTCTTACCATTTCTTCAGTTGCGCGGGACATAGGCATATCCAGTGAATAACAGATTACCAGGTCCCAGAAAGGATTAAACTCCGGCTCAATAAAATAATAATTGGGAGCAGAGCTCCTGCCAAAAAGTGTACAATAACATTGAGGTACCAGGGTTAACCCTAATCCAATACTTACGAGCCGATTTGCAGTCTGTATGCTTTTTGTAGTATACCTAATACGCGGATTTATATCAGCCAAGGCAAAAATCTTATCGGCAACCTGTCTTGTACGCTGTTCGGGATGAGTAAGAATAAACTCCCTGTCCGCTAACAAACGAACATCTATGTATCTTTCTGAACCGCCTTCTTTAGTGTAACTCAACCGATTAAGAGGGTCATTGACCGGAACCGCAAGGAAGAAGCTTTCCCTAGACAATATGTTGGCACCGATACCCTTGCTCACTATTGGTGTATGCAGTATACCCAGATCCACATCTCCGTGAATTATTGCATTCTCTATTCCAAGGGAAACATCTTCAACAATATTAGTTTCTATTTCCGGATACAGATAATGAAACCGTTTTAATATATTTGGTAGAACGAACGAACCAAGAAAAGTAGTTGTTCCTATGGTCAGTTTTCCCGTCTTTAATCTGTTAAGATTGGATATTCTGTTTTCCATAGCTTTGTACGTCCTAAGAATTGTTTCTGCGCATTCTATATAGAATTTTCCTGCCAGGGTAGGCTTTAGCCCATCAGGAGTTCTTTTAAAAAGGCTGATTCCTAAATCGTTTTCGAGTTTTTTAAGGCAGCGGCTTAGGGAGGGCTGTGCTACAAACAATGACTCAGCAGCTTTAGAAATGCTGCCTTCCTTTGCAATGGCAAGAATATATTCCAGTTCTCTCTGAGTCATAGGTGCTCCTCCTTTGACATTCAGTTTAATAACTTTGTTTTATATGTTTCTTAATCTGTATAATAATAATTGTATCATTTTTACTGAAAGTAAGCTAATAACTGTTCAAAAATACATATGTTTTTATTTTCCGTTCCTTGCCAGTTCCACTGCCCTTTTTGCCAGCACCGCAGTTGTATCTATATAATCCGGTCCTTTTGGATATTTATCAACAATAAGGGGCAGCTCGGTGCAGCCAAGTATAATAGTATCAACTCCATCCGTCCGCATGTCCTCTATTATGCCGTTAATCCCCGCAGGGTCCACTGCGCTTAAATCCTTCTTGATGGCATATATGGTATTGCCAACAATCTCTATACCCTCTTCGGATGGTATAACAGACTCTATGCCGTATTTTTTTAAGTAGCGGCTGTAAAGGCCCATGCTGTAAACTCCCTTTGTAGCCAAAAGGCCTGCCCGTTTTACAGCGGGATTCTTTGCCCGTATGCCGGCAGCCACTTCATCAATCATGTTAATAAATGGAATATCTACAAACTTTACTATTTCATCGTAAAAGTAATGGGCGGTATTGCACGGCATGGCCAGAAGGTCCGCCCCCATAAGCTGCAGCTTAACCGCAGAGTTCACAAGGCTTTTCAGCGGACTTTCCCCCACCCCCAGCAAAAATTCCGTTCTATCTGGAGTTTGCGGGTTATTGTCAATAATAACGTGTATGTGGTCCTGGTCCCGCTCCGCCTTTGTGTTGTCAAGAATTTTCTGGAAAAAGTCCACCGTTGCCTGGGGCCCCATTCCCCCTATTACGCCTATTGTTTTTGTCATTGTTATCCCTCCATACACTAAAGAATCCCGAAACAAATCGGGATTCTTTAGTGTTCATGATTATTTTTTGCCGTACTGTTTATGCTCCCTTAGCTTCCTCCAATTCCTTTGGGTCCATGAGCTCGCCCTCGGAGGCTGCTATCACTACCGCGCCGGCCATATCACCGGTAACGTTGATGCAGGTCCTTGCCATATCCAGCACCCTGTCGATACCTCCAACCAGAGCCGAGCCCTCCAACGGCAATCCGACAGCGGTCAATACCATTGTAAGCATAACAAAGCCCGCACCCGGTACTCCTGCTGTGCCTATTGAGGCAAGGGTTGCCGTAAGGATTATTGTCAACTGTTGGACTATAGTCAGTTCGATGCCATAAACCTGGGCCACGAACAGGGCACATACACCCTGGTACAAAGCGGTTCCGTCCATGTTTATTGTGGCGCCCAGCGGCAGTACAAAGCTGGATATGCTCTCCGGCACTCCCAGGTTGTCCCTGGTGCTCTTTATGGTTACCGGCAGCGTACCCGAACTGCTGCAGGTAGTAAAGGCAACCACCGAGGCCGGAGCCGCACCTTTAAAGAAGGTCATAGGATTCATTTTTGCAAAAATCTTTACCGCTCCGGAGTATATTATTATAGCATGGAGTGCGCATCCCAGGTATACCGCAATGATTACCTTCAAGAGGGGCAGCAGCACCTTAGGACCGTTTTGCGCCACTACCGGGGTGATTAATGCAAAAACACCTATAGGAGCATATGACATTACTATACCCACGATCTTATACATTACTTCCGCCATGCTGTCGAAGAATTCCAGGAAGGGTTTCCCTTTTTCCCCGACAAGGGTAATCCCTATGCCCAGGAACAGCGCAAAGGCTATTGTCTGAAGCATGTTTGCAGACACCAGCGCTGAAAGTGCATTATCCGGTATGATATTAAGAAGGGTTGTAGCAATCTTGGGCGTCTCCGCCGCCTGCACGCTTGCATCCACCGGGATGCTTAGGCCGGCGCCGGGATTAATTACATTACCAAGTATAAGTCCTATGACAACAGCTACTGCAGTGGTTATCAGGTAGTAAGCCATCGTTTTTCCGCCTATCCTGCCAAGCTTCCCCACATCCCCCATGCTGGCCGCCCCCACTACCAATGATGACAGTACCAGCGGGACGATAATCATTTTGATAAGCCTTAAAAATAAATCACCGAAGGGCTTGATGTACTCAACGGCTATTTCGGGGCTGCCGCCAAGCATAAGACCTACAACAATACCAGCAATAAGACCGATTAAGATTTTGGTTGTAAGTTGTACTTTTTTCAAGTGTTTCCCTCCTTTTTTTATTAATACTTATGCAGCCCAGTCGGCGGAATATGCATGTATTATAATTCTGGGCTGCAAAGCGTATCAACCATCAATATTATTATATAACACATGATAACTGAATACTATTGTATTATTCGGTAGTAATTCGTTGGACATGACCCTCTTTTTTCTGTACAGCCCATAACACCGGCGGGTCGTTACCCTGGTTAACAGCCTGCATTGATACCGATAAAAAGGCTGAAGCGTCCAATCCTGAAAGGTATTCCGCTAACTTGGCTTCTTCCTCTTTTCCCGCTTGGTGCCCCCGGTACGCCGCTATCGCAATAATACCGCCGGGCTGAAGAAGCTGAAGGGATTTTTTTACTGCGGTAAGGGTTGTATCAGGAAGGGTGGTTATCCCGCGTTTTCCGCCGGGCAGGTATCCCAAGTTGAAAATTACCGCCTTCACATCGCCGGTTACGTATTTATCCATATTCTCGTGGCCGTCACGGATGAGTTTTACCCTGTTTTGCAAGCCTAGGGTCTTAAGAAGCCCCTCGGTATTGTAAATGGCCTCCTGCTGTATGTCAAAACCGTATACCCTGCCCTTTTCCCCAACCAGTCCCGCAAGGAAAAGGGTATCGTTTCCGTTGCCCACCGTCGCATCAACAACGGTGTCCCCCTCTGTCACAACGCCCGCCACAATGCTCTTAACAAGGTCCACAACCTTAAGGCCCATTTTCGTTATCTCCTCTTGCTCTTTGAGACGGCAATTAATACTTCCCTAAGAATCTTCGCCGCAAGCACCCCGGTTATTCCCGCCGGGTCCCCGTATCCCATTACCTCTACAATGTCCATGCCTATCAGGTTGCAACCCCCGAAAAGGTGGGCCGCCTGCAGGATTTCCATTGACGTGCACCCCCCGGGTTCTGGAGTTCCTGTGCCGGGGGCATAGGCCGGGTCCACCACGTCAATATCCAGCGTTACATAAAGGGGCCTGTCCCCTATTTCTTTAACAGCCATCTCCAGCGGACCCGTCACTTCAAAGGGGTAGAAATTGGTCCTCTCTCTGCCCAACTGGAATTCCTCTCCAAGTCCTGAACGGATGCCAAACTGGTATATACTGCTCCCCTCCATAAAATCCATGCACCTTCTGATTACCGTGGCATGGGACAGGTCCTCCCCCATGTATTCTTCCCTCAGGTCGGTATGGGCGTCAAAATGAAACAGCGCCAATTCGCTGCCGTATTTATTGTAGGCGGCTTTAATCACGGGAAGACTGATAAGGTGCTCCCCTCCGAGGAATATAGGCAGTTTTCCGTCGGCAAACACTTGCTCCGCCGCATCATATATTATTTCCAGCGACTTTTCGGCGTTCCCAAACACAAGTTCCAGGTCGCCATGGTCAAAAAGGGCGGTATCTTCCAGGTCCCCGTCCAAATACGGGCTGTAGGTTTCAAGCACCGCGGACATTTCCCGAATTATACCGGGGCCCATCCTGGACCCGGGCCGGAAGCTTACGGTATAATCCATTGGCGCACCTATTATCACAGCATCGGCGCAAGAATAGTTACCCATGCTTCCCAGGAAGTTTCCATGGGCTCCCGGACCTACTCTTAGATTTTGCATGAAATCACCTACTCCAACAGCTCCTTTACAAAGGGCGGCAAAACGAAAGCCGCTTTATGCACTTCCCGGCTGTAATATTTGCAGCCCATTCCATCGGTTATGATTTCTTGTACGTCCATCGGGTCGTGTCTTTTGGAACCGATTGTAAAACTCCACAGCCCGCCCGGGTAAGTCGGTACAAAACACAGGTACAGCTTGGCTATAGGGAAAACCGACTTTATATCCCTGAATACGGAACTTATTAACTCTTTATTGAAAAAGGGCGATTCGGTCTGTGCTACAAATATGCCGTCTTCCCCGAGGGCATCGTGGATGGAACGGTAGAAGTCCTTGGCGAACAGCCCTACGGCGGGTCCTACCGGGTCGGTTGAATCCACCATTATCACGTCAAACTCGTTTTTACGGTTTTTTACAAACTCAATCCCGTCCTCTATGCAAACCTTTGCCCTTTCATCCCCCAGGGCAATGCTTATCTCGGGCAAAAAGCGCCTGGACACTTCCACCACCCTTTGGTCAATTTCTATAAGATAAGCCTTGTCCACGCTTTTATGCTTTAAGATTTCCCTTATAGTTCCCCCGTCCCCGCCGCCTATGACGGCAACTTTTCTGGGATTGGGGTGCGTAAACAGCGGCACATGGGATATCATTTCATGGTAAACGAACTCATCCTGCACAGTGGTTTGTATTGCACCATCCAGAAGCAGCATCCTGCCGTACTGGTCGGTATCCACAAGGACTATTTCCTGGTACTTGCTCCTTTCGAAATGAAGGGTTTCTTTAACCCTGCAGCTTATTTTTTGGTTATTGGTCTGGTTTTCTGTTATCCAAAGGTCCATTCAACTCATCTCCCTATGTATATTTTTAGCGCCTTCAGCAGTCTTCTCCGCAGCCTTTATCCCCGCAGCAGCAGCTGCTAAAAGCTTTCTCAATGTTTATTCTCAGCACCTGCGGTTTTTCGTCCGCCTGCATAAAACCCGATTTAATCAGGAAACCGCTGCATTTTTCCTCAAGCGGAGCCTCCACCCATTCAGCGCCAATTTTTTGTGCAGAATACATAAGACTTCTCAACAGTCCATACCCTATACCCCTATTCCTGTTTTTCTCGGATACATAAATGGAATTGAGAATTCCCAGATCCCCTTCTATCTCCATGCTGCCGCATCCAATTAGGTTATCCTCATCCAGGACCACCATAACAAGGTCGTCCCTTCCCTTCCGGAGCAACCCCTTTTTAATAAAGTCCTCCGCCTTGTCCTGCGGCAGCGCCTTTCTTATATGTATCAACTGCTTCACTCCATTCTGTTCGGCTTCTGACGGTTAAAGCCAAAATACTATTTTGCTATCCCATGCATAGTTATTTTACCAGCATTATTACTTATCTTCAATCTCTTTGTACAGGTCCTTCACTTCCCGGTCCTCCAGAAATCTCCACTTGCCCGGCGGCAGCGTCCCCAGCTGTAATTTTCCGATACCAGTCCTTTTCAGCGATACAACGGTATACCCTATCGATTCGAACATTCTGCGCACCTGCCTGTTTCTGCCTTCATGTATTACCACCCTGAGTGTCGTTTTATTCCCCTGGATGCTTTCAACACGGATATCTGCCGGTGAAGTCATACGCCCGTCTATTTCAGTCCCTTTTCTGATACTGTCTATCTCCCTGCGGCTTGGTCTGCCCAGCACTACGACTATATAGGTCTTGTCCACCCGGTGTCCGGGGTGTGTCAGGCCGTAGGCAAAATCGCCGTCGTTGGTAAGAAGTATAAGCCCTTCACTGTCATAATCAAGCCTTCCTACGGGGTATATCCTCCCTTTCACACCCTTAACCAGGTCCAAAACTGTTGGCCTCATGAACTGGTCCCTTACGGTGGATACATATCCCACCGGCTTGTTTAGCATTATATAGACCGGCTTTTTTTCGGGAATGATTTCCCTTCCGTCAACCGTTATCCTGTCTTTACGGGGCTGAATCTTCAGACCGGCCTCCTGCACCGTTACACCGTTAACCTTTACCCGTCCCTCCGCTATGATTTCCTCGCACTTCCGGCGTGATGCAACTCCGCAGGAGGCCATATACTTTTGCAGCCTTTCCAACCAAAGCCCTCCCCTCATCCTTTGTTAAACCCCAGTTTATTATACCAGTTTCTCGTTGAAAATATCTGTCAAGTCCATACGGCTCACCCTGCGCTCTATCTCTTTTTTGTCAATGGTATACATTTTTCTTTCCTTCATTCGTTCGAAGTACTCTGCTCCTGCAAAGGTGTACCTTTTTTTGAGCCCGTCCTTGTGTTTTATCTGTTCGTTTGCATAGGCAATGATATCCCCGGTCACCAGGTTTCTCGGCAGCTCCAGGAGGGGCATGCCCAGGGCCAGCCTTACGCTGTTGTGCCCAGCCAGGCTGCCGGTGGTAATGGCCTCGGTATGCCCCACAAAAAGCCCTGACTTTTCTCCTCCGCACAGCAGGTTCTCCAACCCGTCAACCTTCATTGAATTGTTCCTGGGAGCCATAGACAGGTACCTGACCGAGTTTCCCTTACCGCCCGAGTAGGGGTCCTCGTACCTGGCGTTTTCCAGGCCGGGTATTTTTCTTAGGTCTTCAAGGGTGTAGAAAGACGTCATCAGCTTGGCATGGCCCGTGTCAAGGAGCACAACATTTTCCGCATATTCCCTAAGCGCATACTGCTGGCAAACCTTCGCCGACAGCTTTTCCATCTTGATATCCTCGGCCGGGACCTTCAGTACCACCACACCATCGCGGTTAAGCGCTTCCCGTATTTCATCGCTTAAGGAATCCTTGTTTAACTTGCAGGACCCGCTGAAAGCGCCGTAGCATTCGTCCCCCCTCTGCCCCAGGATATCCTCCACCCCGGCCCTTTGGCTTATGCTGGTCCTGGGGCCAAAGGACGGGCATCTCAATATGCACATGGCACAGCCATTGCCGTATTTCAGGCAGTTCCCCATCGGCCCGGTGGAGCCGGTGGTTTCAACAAACACATCCCCCTCTATTACCGTATCGTCCGCCATCAGGATACCCTTTATTGAATTGCCTTTCTTAATTACGTCTACCGCCCTGGCCATAAGCCGAATCTCTACGCCCATCTCCCTAAGAAGCCTTCTTACCATGGGCTCCACCTTTGTTACGTCGTAAAGCGATGCATGGCTGTGTCCCGGAAACTCAACCATGGTATGACGGGCCGCTCTATCGGTAATATCAAACAGCTTGCCAGCGCCTAGATTTATCATTTCTTCAGCAGCGGTGTACCTGCCGTTGTTTCGCATGATACCGCCCACGTTCCCGAGCCCCAAAAGCATATCCGTTTTTTCCAGCAGTATAACCTGTGCTCCCGCCTGCTTTGCTGCCAGTGCGGCGGCACAACCTGCCCAGCCTCCGCCTATAATCACTATATTAACCATTTAGTATCCTCCTTTCAATAACCCTGCGTACATCAAGCTGCACCTTGCACGCTTTTACCCTGACGCCGCTGTCTATGCGGGTGGAACAGCTTCCGCAAATGCCTTCCCCGCAGCAAATCTCGTTGTTGTTTGTTACCACTATGAAAGGTTTTTGTGCCAACTTGTCTATTTCTTGGATGATGTGCAAATGCTGCTTATCCGAGCCTCCGCTGAACACCAGGTCATGGTTTTCGTTCTTCAGGTACCTGTTAACCACCTTAATCCCCTGCTTGGAATTAAGGTCCAGTTCCTCAACCTCGCAGGGCAGATCCTTTATAAGGTCGCTTATAAAAACGACACCCACCTTGCCCGGGTCCACTATCACCCTGACCCTGTTACCGCCCCTAATTAAATAACCCGCCACCATGGCGGCAGGGGCCTGCCCTATACCCCTTGATATGACGAGGCAGTTCCCGTTCTTTACGCTTTTTAGATACCTTTGCCCCAATATTCCATTCCAATAGGGACCGCGGACAATTATACCCTTTTCCGGTTCCGCCAGCGCCTTTGTCTTTGCCCCCTGGACCTGGAGCGCTACCTGGATTTCCCCCTTTACAGCATCCACAGCCATCACCGACATCGGCACGTCAAAGAAGCTTGGTTTTTCCTTATCCCGCATGAACACATAGGCCCCCGGGTTATCCAACTGCCTTGCCAGGGTTTTTGTAACCCGCAGCCTGTAAACAAAAGTATTCTGCGATACATCTTTTTTTGCCTCCACCACCGCAGGATAGCTGCTGCGTACCCCTTTCTTCCTGTTGCCCGCCCATACATATTCCTGGTATATACAAACCCCTCGCCAGTTGCAGTCGCAGAATTCTTTGCCCTGAAGATGGGAACAGGTTATGCATTCATTCGCTTCCGCCAGAAAGCAGGGACAGTATTCGCTGCCCGCGTCTATGCATTCCAGTTTTCTGCCAATCAAAATTACACCCCCCAATAACAATAGATGGCCCCCATGCAGCAAACCATAGGGACCACAGCAAACCCTAATACCACAATATTTTTGGCAATAATAATTGTTACTATAATTTTTCCAGAAAGCTCAGCCGAATCCATTGACAAAAAACCCCCGGCAGGATTTTTCCCGCCAGGGGTCTTTTTACCCAATCAATGCTTTTAGTATTTCGGGTATTACACTTCTTATGCTTCTTTCCTTAACCTCCTGCTGGCATACCAGGTTTGCATACATAATAACTTCGCCGTCCAGCATAACTTTCACACTGCCCGCTACCTGGCCTTCCATTACCGGTGCCTTTAGGTAGTCCTCAGAATCCTCCACCAGTACAACCCTTTCCTGCTCTTCGACCGTCAAAGGAACCATTACGGTCCTGTCCGCAACCAATCTCACCCTTTCTTCTTTGCCTTTTTTCACGGCAACGGTCCTTACGAACTGCCCCTCCTGGTAAAAGGTAAACGGCTTGTAGTTTTCAAACCCGTATTCCAGCAGATCCTTGGATTCTTCCCACATAGGACCGCAGTTTAATACCACCGAGGAAAGCTGCCAGTCGTCCCTTGTTGCGGAGGCCACCAGGCATCTCCCTGCTTTTTTCGTAAACCCCGTCTTAACTCCGTCTCCGCCTTCCACCTGCCATAGAATTTTGTTCTTGTTGTTCAGCACCCTTGAATAGTCTCTGCCCCACCAGGGAATTTTTTTCTGCTTTGTTGCAACTATCTTTTTAAACTCCGGGTTCTTAAGCGCATAGGCTGTTATCCTGGCCAAATCCTCCGCCGTAGTATAATGCCCTGGCGCGTCCAGGCCGTGGGGGTTAACAAAGCTGGAATTCACAGCTCCAATGCCGGCTGCTTTTTTATTCATAAGGCGCGCAAATTCCTCGCAGCTTCCTGCAATATGCTCCGCAATAGCCACCGCCGCATCGTTACCCGACTGCAGCATCAGTCCATACAGCAGTTCCTCCAGGGTGAGCCTTTCACCGGCCTGCAGGTAAATGGACGAACCACCGGTATTCTGCGCCCTCAGGCTGGCTGTAACCGTATCTTGCAGATTGCCTTCCTCTATCGCCGTTATGGCGGTCATTATTTTGGTAGTGCTCGCCATTGGAAGCTGCTGCTTCATATTTTTCTCATACAGTATCCTTTCCGATGTAACGTCTATGAGTACGGCAGCCTTCGAGTTGGGAGAAAGCTGCTGTCCCACACAAACCGATGGCAGCAGCATTCCGACTGCTGTCACCAGTATTGCCGCAAATAATCCGAACCTTCTTTTCATGCTGCCTCCTCTTTTTTGGTTACAAATTAAAACACTCGCATACTTATTTTAAGTCGGCTATTATTCATATCTGTCGCCGGCGTCCTCAACCCTGCCGGAACCAATACGCAGTTTTTTCACGACCCCTTGAATCTCTTCAATAATATGCGGTGTCATCTCTATTATCCTTTCAATCATACCGCTGCTGTTCGCGGGCAGTAGTTTTATATGTTCCTTGCCCACCACCATAAATGCGACAGGCTGCACCGAGACACCCGCGCCTGCCCCGCCGGCAAAGGGCATTTTCCCGCCGCCCTGGCCCCCCTTGTCATTTGCCTCCTGTACCTGGTATTCTCCCCCTCCCGACGCAAACCCGAATGCAACCCTTGAAATGGGGATAATTACCGTGCCGTCTACTGTTTCCACGGCATCACCGACTATCGTATTTACGTCTACCATCTGCTTGATGCTTTCCATTGTTGTTTTCATCAACGCCTCAATCGGATGCTCGCTCAACTGCATCACCATCCTTTTTATTAGCTGTTAAATAGAGCATTCCCGCAGTTATAGCATGACCGATTCTAATGCTTAATATGCAGTCAAAGCTGGTGATAAACATTGCCCCGTCAAAGCAGGGCGTTATATGTAAATCGGGTAGCAGTCCCAGTCTAAACCCGGCTCCCAGCAATGTGGAAAAAATTGTTTTTACATTCCATAATAAACCTATCGCAATCCCTGTTGCGGCTGCGTCCCCGGTACCCAGGGCGGTATGCCACTGAAGTTTTCTTATGTAGATTTTCCGTTTTATATATTTGACGGCATTTTTGTGTTTTAGGGCTATTCCTCTGTATTTTCTATAGTAATAAAAGGCTTTCTCGGCGTATATATAAGTTCCGAACTCCTTCAACGGCTTTCCCTTAGCTGTTGGCTCCAGCTCCCCCCTTATCTTCAGCCCGGGCGGCCCTTTAAGCATAAGTTCAAGCAGGTTTAACTCGCTTTTAAAGTTAACCAGGCCGTAGAGAGCGGAAACAATTATTATTAATTCGTCGTCTTTACCCTTCCTGTAATAGGTTACCCTTATATTAATTCTTGATATAAGCACTGCAATTAAAAGAACCAGTCCAAACAGCGCCGCCCATACCATACCCATTCATTATAACCTCCAAGAATACTCCTCTGGGATTTATCTTGCCTAAAATGTAAAAAAATACACGTTACCGTGGATTTTCGTCAAGGTATGATATTTGCTCCTCCAATATGTCCGGAAGTTCCTTTACGCTGCTTAGCCCGAAGTATTTGAGGAAATCAATGGTGGTACCGTACAATATAGGCCGTCCTACGGTATCCAGCCTGCCGACCTCCTGAATGAGCCTTTTTTCAACCAGGGTATTTATAGCCGTATCCGACTGTACGCCCCTTATGGTTTCAACCTCCGCCCTGGTTATGGGCTGTTTGTAAGCAATTATAGCCAGGGTTTCAAGGGCTGCCTGGGACAATCCCTGCTTCCGCTGCGGAGAATGCAGCTTCTGTATGTACTCGTAATACTCCGGCCTTGTGGAGAACTGGTAATGCCCTTCTGCCTCTATAAGCTGAAATCCTCTCCGCTCGTAATTGTACCAGTCCTTCATCTCTTTCAGGATAGGTAGCACATCCTTTTGGTACATGTCCAGCACACCGCACAGGTCCTTAAGGCTCACCGGGTCCCCCGCCGCAAACAGCACCGCCTCTATTATACTTTTAATCTCCCTGTCTTCCATAGGCTATTTCCTACCTTTGCTGTCCCTTTTCAGGATGATAATATCGGCGAAATTGTACGCCTGTTCTATTACAATCCTTCTTTCCTTAATAAGCTCAAGCAGCGCCAGAAAGGTTACCACAACGTTCTCCCGCGTGGCACAGCCTTCAACAAGCCCTTTAAAACTGATGCGTCCCGACCGCCTTATAATGCTCTTTATATAGTTAATCCTGTCGGTGAGCGACACCCTCTCCTTTTCCAGGCTCTTTTTCAGGTCGTAGTCATCATTGTAAAGGTTTATGTATCTTCTCATGGCCTGGACAAAGGCGCTGCACAGGTCTTCTACGTCCATGTCCAGTATAAACGGGTCGTGGTCAACGTAAGTCCCCACCGGCAAGGGTTCGCGGAAGAGCCTTTTCTGGCAGACCTCTTCCCGTTTTCTCAACTCTCCGGTTATATCCTTGTACTTCTTGTATTCGATCAGGCGCTCCACAAGCTGCTGCCTCGGGTCAGCTTCTTCCTCCTGCTCTGCTTGAGACTTTCCGGGCAGCAGCATTCTTGACTTTATGTGCAAGAGAGTAGCCGCCATAACCAAGAACTCACTGGCCACCTCTATGTCAAAATACCGCAGTTCATCCAGGTATTCTAGGTACTGCCGGGTTATATCCGCTATCGGGATGTCGTATATATCCACTTCGTTTTTTTCAATTAGGTGATAAAGCAAATCGAAGGGGCCTTCAAACACTTCCAGCTTAACACTGTAAGGCATTCCAAATCACTTCCGCGGCTTTAGATTCATTTTTTCCCTTGCTTCCTCCAGCGTC
>Ga0116188_1002328_pt1 | contig 15085 bp, 13 predicted proteins | sample AD_JPNTR2_MetaG_FD_89807 | JGI IMG/M metagenome (GOLD analysis project Ga0116188, IMG submission 89807) | Active sludge microbial communities of municipal wastewater-treating anaerobic digesters from Japan - AD_JPNTR2_MetaG | ecosystem: Engineered > Bioreactor > Anaerobic > Digestate | place...
CGTCGCCGGATCGGAGGACGTCCGTCTCGGCCGTGTGGCACGGACATCCTGAGGGCGTCTCAGAAAGGCTCCGTCCGCTGGCCGGCCTACAAGATGTTGTGGTGCGGGTTACCGAAGTGCTGATTAGGAGTATGCCTCTGCTGCCGAATTGGATTTTTGAGACGTCCTCATCCTTGCCGTGACCGTTCTGCGTACTGCGTACGCCGTCCGCAAGAGTCGGTCGCAGACGACGCGCCTCCGGTCTTCTCCGGCCGTCCAGAGAGACCCACCTCGTACACCGACCGCGGAACCCTCACCGGAGTTTGGCCAGGCGGGCGGCGTAGCGTTGCCGCTGGTCGATGGGTATGACTCGGCCCAGCTCCTCCAGCGTCGTGAGATGGGCCGCGACCTTCTCCAGGGCGTCGTACAGGAGCACCCGCATCCCTTCGTTTAAGGCCGTCTCCCGAATGGCTTCTTCGCTGGCTCCCTCCGCGATCAGACTCCGAGTTTTGGGCTGTACTTCCCAAAACTCATAGAGACCGACTCTCCCTCGGTAGCCTTTGAGGCGGCAGGCTTCACAGCCCAGCCCGTGCACAAATACGATGTCTCGGGGTACGCCCTCGGGGTAAAAATCCCGAAGCAACCGTTCGTCGGGCGTGTAACGCTCAAGGCACTGGCCGCAAACCCGTCGAGCCAGACGCTGGGAAACCACCAGGAGTAGGGAATCGGCAATCATTTCGGGTGAGATACCAAGATTTTGCATCCGGCGGACGACACCGACGGCGTCATTCGTATGAACCGTGCTGAAGACGAGGTGGCCGGTCATGGCTGCGTCCACACAGGACTTGGCCGTCTTGTTGTCCCGGATTTCCCCGATCAGAATGATGTCAGGATCCTTACGTAGGAAGCGGCGGGCATAATCGTCGAACGTGTTTCCGATCGCCTCGTTTACCTGATATTGGGAGATTCCGTCCAGTACATATTCGATGGGATCTTCGGCCGTGACAATCTTCTTGCTGCCCTGGTTCAGGTACATCAACGTGGAGTAAAGCGTGGTGGTCTTGCCGGAGCCCGTGGGGCCCGTAAAGAGAATCAGTCCTTGCGGGTTTTCGATCAGCCGAAGATAGCTGTCCAAGGTCGTCTCGGCGAAACCGAGCCGTTCCAGCGGCAACAGGTTCTTTTCGCGGTCGAGGATCCGAATGACGGCGTCCTCACCAAAGGGTGTGGCGTGCACGTTGATCCGGAAGTCGATGAAGCGGTCCTTGCCGATCCGTTTCTTGAACACTCCGTCCTGGGAGCGTCGCCGCTCGGCAATATCCAGGCCGGCGTCCACTTTCAAAATGGAGATGACGTTCGCAATGTTCTCTTTGGAAATGGGCGTCACCCGGTCCTCCAAAATTCCGTCGATACGGAAGCGTACCTGGACGGTGTTCTCCAAGTTCTCCAGGTGAATGTCGCTGGCGCCTTCGGTGACGGCGCTGTACAGCAGTTGATTGACGACCCGCTTCATCTCGGGGGTGTGGACGGAAGAGATGAGGTCATCACTTCGGGACGAAGGGGATACGGTTTCCATCTCTTCCGGAGTTTCCGCCAATTCCCTCGCCTGGTAGACGTAGGCGATTCCGGCCTGAATGTTGCCGGGTGAAGCGAGGAAGGGGCGAATGCGGAATCCGTGGGAACTAACGATGTCTTGTAGGATGTCTCGTACGTTCAAATCGCCCGGATCCGCCATGGCGGCCCGGATCTCGCGGGATTTCGGTTCCCGATTCACCAACAGCACCTGGTTCTGCTCCGCAAAACGGCGCGGCAAAAGCCGGCTCAGTTCCAAGTCGATCTCGGAGGTCGCAAACCTGCGGAATTCACAATCCAACTTTCCGGCCACAGCTCGAAGAACGGAGTCCTCGCTGACAAAACCTTTTCGGACCAAGATCTCTCCGAGTTTGAGCTTGCTTTTCTTCTGTTCCTGAAGCGCCAGGCTCAGCTGTTCGGTGGAGATCAAGCCTTCCTCGATAAGGACCTCACCCAGGCGCAGCTCCTTGAGTCGACGCTTCCGCAAGCCGCTGTAGAAACGTTGCAAGGCTTGCCGCAGCTGTTCCGGTTCAGCCAGGACAAAAGAAACGTCCTGCTTGACGAGGGATCGCAGCTCCAGCGCCTCGTCGGGTGTCATCTTCCGGGCCGCAGCCACCACGAGCTCGCCATTTCGTCTCAGCAGAGGGAGCACCTGGTAGCGCTGGGCGACCGATTCGCTCACGTAGGAGGAAAGGCTCGGATCAATGACCAGGGAGGGCAGCAGAGCATGGCCGTTGGCACGAGCCTGCTGTGACAGCGCTCCTTGCAACTCTTGCTCGGACAGCAATCCCAGCTCCTTGAGAATCTCTCCCAGGGGTTTCGGCGACGTCTGTTGCACAACCAAAGCGCTGTCGAGCTCGCTGGAGCTGACGAGGTGCTCCTCGGTCAGGATTTCGCCCAGCCGTCGATCGGCGGGGTGTGAATTGTAAAGAAGGTCGAGCGTCTCATTGATCGGACCCGGGTCGCAAATGATCGTGGCGACCGGTTTATGAAGCCGTGCGACCAAGGTCTTGAGTTCATCCTTCGTGAGCTCTCGAGCCGTCCCCACCAGAAGACCGCGTCCGAGAGTCTGAATGGGAATGATCTGGAACTCCTCGGCCGTCTGCCGCGGGATCTCCTGCACGACGGCAGGGTCCACATAGACCCCCAACTTCAGCTGCAGGCCCCTGGCTTCTCGCAGCGCTTCATGGTAAGCGGTCGGTGTAGTCATTGAACTCTGCACAATGACATCGGCAGAAACGGCTGAAGGCTTTAGCCTCGGAAGGGTGCGCATTGGCGCGGTCCCGTTCGCAAGCGCTTGCGGGTGAACCGCTTCGACGCTCCTCGCAGTGGTACGGGAGGGTTCATAAAGTCGAGGGCCGTCTGCAAAGCACACCACGGCGCACCGGAAGCCGACGCCCCGGGAGTCGTCAACCGGCCGCTTGGCGGAGGCCGACGGCTCGTTCAGCAAACTGGAGTTCGTACAGCCTTCGATAGATCCCGTTGCGGGCCAACAACTCCCGATGCGTGCCCATCTCCCGTATTCGTCCCTTGTGCAGGACGACGATCCGATCGCAGTGCTGGATCGTGGAAAGTCGGTGGGCGATGATGATGGAAGTTTGGTGTTCCATCAGGCGGTATACGGCGTCTTGGATCAGCAGTTCAGTTTCCGTATCCACCGAAGAGGTGGCTTCATCGAGAATCAGCACCGCGGGGCGATGAGCGAGCGCCCGGGCGAACGCGATCAATTGTCGCTGGCCGGTGGAAAGATTCGAGCCTCGTTCCCCCACCTGGGTTTCCAAGCCTTGGGGCAGCCGTCCCAGGACCCGATCCCCGTGAACCTGGCGCAGGGCCTCCAAGACGTTCTCTCGGGAGATGGGGTGCATCCACAGGCGAATGTTCTCTTCCACCGTTCCGCTGAACAGGTGCACGTCTTGCAGGACCAAGGCCAGTGCGCCGCGCAACGTCGGCAGATCGATCCGGCGGATGTCCACTCCGTCCAGCAGGATTTCCCCCTGAGTGGGTTCGTAGAAACGGCACAACAGGTTGATCAGCGTTGACTTGCCGGAGCCGGTGGGCCCCACGACCGCGATTTTTTCACCCGGTCGGATATGAAGATTGATGTCATAAAGGACCGGTATGTCGGCGCGATACGCAAAACTGACGTTCCGGAACTCGATTTCGCCCCGGACTTGCTGCAGGGGAGCCGGTCTTTCAGGTGACCGGATTTCCACCGGTGTCTCCAGCAGGTCGAAGATCCGCTCCGAACTGGCCATCGCGCTCTGCAGAATGTTGAACTTTTCGCTGAGGTCGGAAATAGGCTTGTAGAAGCGCTCCGCGTATTGAACGAAAGCCACCAGAACGCCCAACTGGACGGCACCCTGGAGTACCTGTCCGCCTCCATACCAAACTATGAGAGCGATCGAAACGGCGCCCAGCACGTCCACCACGGGATAGTAAACGGCATAGTAGTAAATGGAGGCCAAATTGGCGTCGAGGTGCTCACGATTCCGCTGCTCGAACTCTTTCAGCTTACGGTTCTCTTGGACGAACACTTGCACGATGCTCATGCCCGTCAAATGCTCCTGCAGGAAGGCGTTGATGCGAGCCAAAGCGGTACGCACGCGCCGGTAGGTGCCCCGTACCTTCCGCTTGAATATGATCGTAGCGGCGAACAGGAGCGGAATCACGGCAAACGTGACCAGGGCGAGACGCCAGTCCAGCCAGACCATGATTCCAACGATTCCCAAGAGAGAGACCAAGTCTCCCACGATGTTGACGACGCCCGACGTGAACAATTCGTTGAGTACGTCCACGTCGTTGGTCATTCGGGTGATGATTCTGCCTACGGGAGTACGATCGAAAAACGAAACGTCCAATTCTTGTACGTGACGGAAGATTTGCCGGCGTAAGTCCGCCATGATCTGCTGGCCGGTCCAGTTCGTAATGTAGGTTTGGGCGTAGCCCACGGCAAACTGTCCAACCAGTACCAGGACAAAGAGGAAGACGACCCCCTGGAGGCCGGAGAAATCATCCTTTAGGATGTGGTCGTCGATGGCTACCTTGACCAGGTAGGGGCCTACCAGGCGCAGGAGGGAAACGGCCGTGAGAAGAACCACCGAGACAACGACGAAGTAACGGTATGGATAGAGGTATCTCAACAGCTTACGGGCCAGCCGGTGGTCGTAGATAACGCCCAGTGCCGCTTCTTCGTGGAACTGGCTCATGGCTCGACTTCCAACTCCTCCCGCAGCAACTGCCGGCGATACAGCTCGGCGTAATAGCCTTCCCGACTCAAAAGCTGCTCGTGGGTGCCCCGCTCGACAATCCGCCCGTTCTCGAGTACGAGGATCCGATCCGCCAACGTCAAGGTGGACACGCGATGGGAGATCAGGATCGCCGTGCACCTTTCGAGGTACGTCCGTAACGACGCCAAGATCTTGGCTTCGGTTTCGGTGTCCACCGCCGAAAGGGCGTCGTCGAGAAGCAGAATCCGCGGCTGAACAAGAAGTGCCCGGCTTAGACTGACCCTTTGCTTTTGTCCTCCGGAAAGAGTGATGCCGCGTTCTCCCACAAAGGTTTCGAACCGTTCGGGAAGATCAAGAATGTCGGGCAGAATGTAAGCCGCACCCGCCGCCTGCTCGACGGATGCCAAATCGGCGTCGGGACGTCCGAACGCAATGTTGCCCCGAATCGTGTCGGAGAACAGGAACGCATCCTGCGGGACGTAGCCGATAGCCTGTCGCAATGCCCTGAGCGGGATGCGGTTGATGTCGTGTCCGTCGATAAAGATCGTGGAAGGTGGAACCGGGTAGAGACGGCATAACAAGTTCATGAGAGTGCTCTTGCCGGACCCGGTGCGCCCCACGATGGCCAAGGTCTCACCAACGGAGACGGTGAAGCTGATATCGTCGAGGATCAGCTGATCCCGGTACCTGAAGCTGAGGTTGCGGACTTCAATATGTCCTTGAATCGAAATCGGGCCCGGAAGGACCGATTCGTCGTCCCGAACCTCCGGCTCGGCGTCGAGGATTTCCAGCAGTCGAGTCATGGAAGCCGAACCTCGTTCGACGATGTTGATCACCCAACCCAAAGCGATGGTCGGCCAGGTCAGCATGCCGAGATACACGATGAAGGCGACGAAATCTCCAAGGGTGATCCGGCCCGTCATCACTTGCCGACCGCCGAACCACATCAGCACCACGAGGGACACCCCCAAGAGCAAAGCCAGCATGGGCTGAAAGGCACCCCACAGTTTCACCAGCCGCATGCTACGACCGACGTACTCCTGATTGGCCTCCTCAAAACGTCGGGCCGTCGCCGGCTCCTGGGTATAAGCCTTCACCACGCGAATCCCGCTGACGACTTCCTGCGCCAAGGTGGTCAGCCAGGAAAACTGCTCTTGGATCTTCTCGAAACGCTGATGGATCAATCTCCCGGCTCGACGGGCCAGCAAGGAAACCACGACGGCGGGGAGCAGGATGAGAACGGCCAGAGAGGGGCTGATGCGAAACAGAAGAACCGTTATCAGGGTAGCCGTGAAAAGCGTCTCCATAGAGTACATGATTCCCGGACCTAGAACCATGCGCACGGCGCTCAGGTCGTTGGTCAGGCGGGCCATCAGGTCGCCAGTGGTGAATCGTCGGTAGAAGGGAGCGGCCATTCGCTCGAGCGAGGCGAACAGATCGTTGCCTAGATCGTACTCGATGTAGCGGGATGCTCCGATCACGATCCTTCGCATGAAGAAACGGAACACGCCCCCGAGAATGCTCAAACCGAGAATGAGGACGGCGTAGCGAACCAGGAGCGAAGTCGAGAAACTCGCCCCTTGGAGAGTGTTCGCGGCGTTTCGGAGAACCCACGGAATGGCTACCCCGGCCAGATCCGTCAGAAGTACCATGAGGCAGCCGACGATCAAGCGGAAGCGATAGCGCTTCAGGTACGGAAGTAAGCGCCACAGCGACCAGGAACGCAATCGGAGGAGAAGAGGCTTACTCGGCATCAAAACCCGTCATGTGCGGAATCGGCCTGTCTTGGCCGTCTCGAAAAGACACTCGGTAGCCTCCCAAGAACGGTGACGATTTGGTATAGCGCAGCCGAAACGTTCCACTGGTTCCGGGAGGAATGGTTTTGGGAGTCACTTCTACTGTGACGACATCCAGCAGCTGTTCGTTTCGATCCAGAATCTCGACGACACAGCGAAGGTCGGACATCGGTTCATCCGTTTGGTTCCACACGTCCCCCTCCAGCGAGAAGCCTTCGTAAAAGCGGTCATACTGCAGGCGCGTGAGGCGTAAAGGCAATTGCTGCCAGGCGGAGGCCGTCACCAGATTCTCTATCCCCGGCAAGGGGAGCAAAAGGTATCCTCCGAATACCGACAAACCAACCAGCAGGGCCGGCAACAGTGCTCGCACGACGACTTTCCATTCGACTCCGGGAGGAAGAGGCCGTCGTCGCAGGTTGGACCCCTCTCCCGCTTCCTTTCCTCTCACCAAAACATCTTCCAGGTGCCGCCGACGAGCCCGCAGTCGGACCCGGGCCGCCAACAGAAGGATCACGTAGGAAACGAAGAACGCCCACAGGCCGATCTGCGCTCCGCGATCGATGATCATAAGCAGCCGCTCGGTCATGGCTTCTGTGGGCTTGTCGTGCGGGGCTGATTGGTTCTCCCTTCCGGCGGCACCGCCGGTGGTTCAATTTGCAGCCAATCCCAAGCCGAACCTTCCAGCTCGAAGCGGTCTCCGAAGAGCCGACGTCCAAGTCGAAAAAGTAGTTCGGCTTCCTTCTTCCCAAGGCTTGGCAGCGAGTGCCATTTCTGTTCACCGAGGAAGGAGCGACTCAAAGCCCGAAAACCCGCCTGTATCGTCACTAGAGTCACGCGGGGTTCCACCAGCTGGATCTGGATGTCGTATCGCAAGTCCGCCCGGATCCAGTCCCCGTCTCCCAAAGGTCTCACTTCTGCAACTTTCGCGAGCTGAGTTTCAGTCATGGAACCTGAAATGTATTCCTTATAAGCGGTCAGGATTTCCCCCGAGGTGTGATCCTCTTTTTCAATGTTCCAACCCTCTTCCCGCAGAAGGTCGAGCATGGCCGACCAAGCGGTCTCAAAAGGGATCTCCAGGCGGAACATGCCCGGGGCGAGCCGCTTGGCCGAGCTGGGAGACGCGAAACCGGCCGCTGGGCCGGCCGCAGTCGTCAGGATCGCCAATGCTGCGGCCAAAATGTGGTTCACGCGGTGGTTCATAGAGCAAACGCCTTGACGGCTTTCATCTTACCGCAAGTCGGCGGGGTCGGCGTCGGCTAGCTTGGGGTCGGTGGAAAAAGGCAGCGAATCTCAGACCTGTTCGGCGCTTCTCGTATCAGTTTCGATAACGCTGCACGGCCCGGGCGTGTTCGGCGTACGTGCGCGAGAATACATGTCCGCCGTCCCCACGGGCCACAAAATACAGGTAATCCACGTCCGCAGGTTCGAGCGCCGCCTCGATGGAAGCAAGTCCCGGGTTGGCAATCGGACCGGGAGGCAGTCCGGGGTAACGATACGTATTGTAAGGGGAATCGATTTCCAGGTCGCTACGGTGGATGATTCCGTCGAATTCGCGCTCTAGAGCGACGGCGTAAATCACCGTCGGATCGCACATGAGAGGCATCCCCATGCGTAGCCGATTGTGAAACACGGCCGAGACCAACGGCCGCTCATGCGGGACGCCGGTTTCCTTTTCGATCAGCGACGCCAGTGTCACCACCTCTCGCACGGTCCAACCCGTCTCGAAGGTACGCCTCTCGAACCTCTCCTTCCAGTGGCGGCGGAAGTTCGCAACCATGCGTCGGACGATCTGTGGTGCACTCACATCGGGCGGGAAAAAATAGGTATCCGGAAACAGGTAACCTTCCAGGTCGGTCGCTTGAGGATCCAGGTCGCGGATCTCCTCCGGGTTTGCCGCAGCCTCCATGAAATCCTCGATTTGCGCCACACGCTCTTTGGCGAGAATCACGGCGATTTGCACCAAGTCGGAACCTTCGGGAATGGTTACCCGAACCTGCAAGGTTTCGCCGCGCCGCAGCTTTCGAATAACTTCCTCCAGAGATTCCGCCTTGTCGAAACGGTAAACTCCGGCTTGAAGGGGTGAGCCGTCCGTCAGTCGGGCATAGACGGTGAAAATCTGAGCCGAACGGACGACTCTCGCCTCTTCCAGAAGGACTCCGATCCGGCGGACCGAAGTGCCCTCGGGGATGTGTACCGTAACCATCGGCTCAAGGTAGCCTCGATAAGGGGTACTCACCTGAAAGGACCACCAGCGCCAAAGGGAGGAAGCGACCAACGCCGCTCCGGCCAAACCGACCAGTCCGATGACCGCGAGTCCTCTGCGCCAACGTCTACCGATCATGTTCCTCCAAGAACCACTGAAGAATCACCGCCGCGGCAAAAGCGTCACGCCGTGCCCGTCTTTCCCTCACCGGTATTCCCCGTTCCGACATCATACGTTCGGCCTCTTTGGTGGAATACCGTTCATCGTAGGTTCGGACCTTGATTCCGAGTCGCTTTTCCAGTTCTGAGGCAAGTTGTCGCACTTGGTCGCAAAGTTCGGTTTCCTCGCCGCCGGTTCGACGCGGAATTCCGACCACGATCCCTCGCACGTCGTACTCTTGGACGAGCGCCTGAATGTGGTCGAAAAGCCGAGGCCTGCGGGGAATTACGCTGAAAGGGCGAGCCGTGATCCCCAGAGGGTCGCTTAAGGCGATTCCCACGCGCTTGGTGCCGATATCCAGGCTCATCCAACGTCCCGGGGTGGACATTTTGTCTTGGTTCCCCACGGCCGAACTACTCCCGCCGGTCGTCCGACTCTTAAACGGCGCATGTGCAGTATATTGTCAATTGTTTCCGGTCCGGCCGTTCGCATATGATAGCGGGGTTGTTGCCTCCGTCATTTTGCTTTTTCGTCGGACAGGCCGCGGAAAGGTTTTCGTATATGGCCGAGCGAGTGAAGTTTCTTGTCCTGTCGGTTTCGACGCTCATCGTCGCGTATGCGTTGGTGGGTGGGCTCCTGCCGCAAGTTGTGGGGCAGGAGGAGACATACCAGGACTTGTCTTTGTTTAGTGCCGTGTTGGATCACGTGCGGCGCGACTACGTCGAAGAACCGGATCTTAACGAGAGTCTTCGGGGGGCGATCGAAGGGATGGTGGAAGCGCTGGATCCTTACGCCGGGTTTGTCGCTGCCGAGGTCTACCGGGAACTTCAGGAAGCGGGACAAGGCGACGTGGGTCTGATCGTCTCGAAGCGTTACGGGTATGCCTACGTCGTAGCGGTGACCCCCGGTAGTCCGGCGGAGAAGATCGGATTGAGGACGGGCGACCTATTGGAAGCCGTCGAGGGGCGTTCCACCGCTCTGATGAGCGCTTGGGAGGTGCAGCGGAGGCTTCGGGGTCCCGAGGGCTCTGAAGTCGCACTGAAGGTAATCCGAGCCCGGCGGTCCGAGCCGCAGGAAGTCAGCCTGACTCGGTGCCGGATCGAGCCGCGGCCGCCCGAAGGGAAGCTTCTGGAAGAGGATATCGGGATGCTGCGGATTCCTTCCTTCCACAAAGGGACTGCGGCCGAGGCGGAGAAAGCTATTCGGGATCTACTGGAACGCGGAGCCAAGGCCTTGCTGATAGACTTGCGATCGACGGCGGTGGGATCCTTGGAGGAAGCGGTTCACTTGGCTGACGCTTTTCTTCCCGCGGGGGCGACCATCGTTGAGTTGAGGGGGAAGGGTGGTGAGCGGAAAGTGTTGAGTTCCTCACGGTCCCCTCTAGTGGAGGAAATCCCGGTGGCGATCTTGATCGACGGCGGTACCAGCGGACCTGCTGAGGTCTTTGCAGCGGCACTGCGGGACCATGGGGCGGCCACTCTGATTGGAGAACGAACCGACGGACGTGGTGTGGTGGTTCGTGAACGGACTTTGCACGACGGTTCCCTGCTGATGCTGCCGGTGGAGGTGTTGGTTCGACCGTCGGGAGAGCTCATCAGTGCGAAGGAATTGAGGAAGGCCGGGCTGGAGCCCGACGTCGAGATTCCCGGACGCGATTTCGTTTCCAACTTTTACTTTGATCACATCGACGATGAGTCGGGGGACGAGCTGAGCGATGAGTTCTACGCCGAGCTTGATGCGGCAGTCAAGGGCGAGCAGTTGCGGGAGGCGATGTCGCTCTTGCGTGAGAAGATTGAAAATCAGCAAGGTGAATCACTGAAACAAGCGGCGTGAGTTCTGGTAAACTCAAAGAATGTTCGGGCTGGAGGAGCCCGGGCGAGCGTTGGTGTTAACCAGTCTTTAAGGAGGAGATATGAACAAAGGGGAATTGGTAGACGCAGTGGCCAAGGATACGGGACTTCCGAAGTCCCAAGCTCAGGCGGCTGTCGACGCCGTGATTGACAACATTACGAAGGCTCTGAAGAAAGGCCAGAAGGTCACCTTGGTCGGGTTCGGTACGTTTGCCGTCAGCAAACGGGAAGCCAGAGAGGGAAGGAACCCGCGGACGGGAAGGCCGATCAAGATTCCGGCCAAGAAGGTTGCCAAGTTCGCGGCGGGGAAATCTCTGAAGGATTCCATCAATTAGGTAAAGCAGGTTTCTGATGTTTCGGGCGGGAGAGCAGGCGTTCGGGTCTTTCCCGCCTCGGCTGCTTGACACGGTTGATGGGGTCGATCTTAGATTGGGTGAGATCATACGGTTGTAGGTGCGTAGCTCAGGGGGAGAGCGCTTCCTTGACGCGGAAGAGGTCAGCGGTTCAAATCCGCTCGCACCTACCACTTTTCCGCCTTTCCGGCAAGGCTGTCGTTATCGGCAGCCACCCGCCAGGTTATTCTGGAATCCGGAAGCGACCATTGCGTTCTCGGAGTGTGTTCGACCTTTCCGGAGTCGGCTTTCGCCTGTTTTTACGGACACCGAGGCCGTCGGGTTGATGGGAAACGATGAATCACAATTGGACGACTGAAGGATCGACGCAAGTGAAGCGAGGTTTGCAAGTGATCGATCGGCATGGATCGGTCCGGGCGGTCGAAGATCCGGAGGAAGCATTGCCGATCTTGCGACATTCGACGGCTCACCTCATGGCTGCCGCCGTCCGGCAATTGTTCCCGGACGTTCATCTGGGCATCGGGCCTGCGACGAGCGAGGGCTTTTATTACGATTTTCAGGTGGATCATCCTTTCAGCGAGGAGGATCTGGAGCGCATCGAGGAGAAGATGCGGGAGCTTTGCCGGCTGGATTTGCCCTTTGAACCGTCGATCCTTTCGAAGGAAGAAGCGCTGCAACTGTTCGAGGCGATGGGGGAGAAGCTCAAGCTGGAGCTTCTCGGCGAGAAGGTTGACGAGGTTCTCTCTTGCTACCGTTTGGGCGACTTCGTCGACTTTTGCACCGGGCCCCATGTGCGTTCTACGGGAGAGCTGGGGGTATTCAAGTTGCTCTCGGTGGCCGGATCATACTGGCGAGGCGATGAGAAGCGGGAGCAGCTGCAGCGGATTTACGGGACCGCGTTTTTCACCGAGGAAGAGCTCAAAGAGTACTTGGAACGTTTGGAAGAGGCCAAGCGACGGGACCATCGGCGCCTGGGCCGGGAGCTGGGCCTGTTCTCCATCGAGGATCAGGTGGCTCCGGGTCTGGTTTTTTGGCATCCGCATGGAGCGATTGTGCGGACGGAGGTGGAGAAGTTTCTGCGGGAAATGCTGGAAGCGGCGGGCTACCAGTTTGTGTACACCCCTCATATCGCCCGCAGCGATCTGTGGCGTACGTCGGGTCACTATGACTATTTCCGGCAAAACATGTTCGTACTGCCGGTGGAGGACGAAGAATACGTTCTTAAGCCGATGAATTGCCCCGGTCACATCCTTGTTTACCAATCGAGCTTACGGAGTTACCGGGATCTTCCGATCCGTCTGGCGGAATTCGGCACGGTTTATCGCTACGAAAAGTCGGGTACGTTGCACGGCATGCTACGGGTGAGGGGATTCACGCAGGACGACGCTCACATCTTTTGCCGGCCGGATCAGGTCAAAGATGAGGTTCAGGCTACGCTGGATCTGGCGCAGAAGATTTTGCATGCTTTCGGATTCGACGAGTTCAAGGTGACGCTTTCCGTTTGGGACCCGGAGAAGTCGCAGGACTATGCCGGCTCGGCCGCTGAGTGGGAACGGGCAGAGGCCGCGTTGCGGGAAGTCTTGGAGACTAGAGGCTGGTCCTATGATCGGGCGGAAGGCGAAGCGGCTTTTTACGGTCCCAAAATCGATGTCCAGCTGGTCGACGCGCTGGGGCGTTCTTGGCAGCTCAGTACCTTTCAGTTTGATTTCAACTTACCGCGCCGGTTTGATATTACCTACATGGGTGACGACTCGAAGCCCCATCATGTTGTGATGATCCATCGCGCTTTGCTGGGCTCGCTGGAGCGCTTCATGGGCGTGCTGATTGAGCACTACGCGGGAGCATTCCCGGTATGGTTGGCACCGATCCAGGTTTCGGTTATTCCGGTCAGTGAGAAATTCTTCGAGTATGGGCAACGGGTGGCTGCGGAACTCAAGCGTGGAGGTTTGCGCGTTGAGCTGGACGACCGCAACGAGAAGGTCGGTTACAAGATCCGCAGCGCAGAAGTGCGCAAGATACCTTACATGCTGGTGGTTGGACAGAGGGAAGCTTCTTCGGAGACGGTTTCCGTCAGGGAGCGCCAGACGGGCGATTTGGGGAGCCGTTCGGTACAAGAGTTCCTTGCGCAGGTTCAGGACTTGATTGCTAAGCGGGCCTTGACTGCATGAACCAGGTTGGATCCGAACACGGCAACCCGGCGCCGGGGCCTTCGGGCCCGGCGAATCCGCCTTTCTCGAATTCCATTTGGCGGGGGGATCCGGAGAACCTACATTATTTCTTTACTTTACTTTCGACGAGGAGGAATGAGTATCAATCAACGTGTTAGAGTGAACCATCAGATCCGGGCTCGTGAAATTCGCGTCATTGATGCGGACGGCAAGCAGTTGGGCATCATGAGTCCGGATGAGGCAAGGCCGATCGCCGAGGCGAAAGGCTTGGACTTGGTGGAAATTGCGCCGACGGCGAAACCTCCCGTATGCCGCATCATGGACTACGGGAAGTACCTGTACGAGCAAAGCAAGAAGGCGCAAGAAGCGAAGAAGCATCAGAAGGTCATTGTCGTCAAGGAAGTTAAGTTCCGTCCTAAGATCGATCCTCATGACTTCGCTTTCAAGAAGAAACACGCCGAGCGGTTTTTGAAGGCGCAGAACAAGGTGAAAGCGGTTGTCATGTTCCGGGGACGGGAGATCACGCGCCCCGAAATAGGTGAGCAGATCTTGATGCGGTTGCGGGACGAGCTGGCGGATGTCGCCGAGATGGAAAAGGCTCCAGCCATGGAGGGGCGGACGATGACCATGATGTTGAGTCCGAAGAAGGGCTGAGCTTCCCGAACCGAACCGATCAGCTTACGATTGTCCGCCTGTTTTTTTGGTACAATTCCGCCTTCCCGAGCAGTCGGAAGCTAACTAAAGGACCATCGCGATCATGAAGACGAAGATAAAGGTGAAGAAAGCGGCGGCTAAGCGTTTCCGCCTGACCGGATCGGGCAAGATCCGGCGGCGCCGAGCTTATGCGAGTCACATTTTGACGAAGAAGGCGGCCAAGCGGAAGCGCCGATTGAGCCAGTGGACTCTGGTGGCTCCGGCGGATGAGAAGCGAGTGCGCCGGATGTTGGGGATATGAGACGGCGGGCTGGGTCCGCCGGAGGATTACTTATATGGCAAGGGTGAAACGAGGCAACCGGAGGCTGCAGCGCCGGAAGAAGATTCTGGCGGCGAGCAAGGGTTACTGGGGTACGAAGAGCAAGTTACACCGTGCGGCCAAGGAGCAGGTTCTCCGCTCCATGGCCTATGCTTACCGGGACCGTAGGCAGCGGAAGCGCGATTTTCGCAGCCTTTGGATTATCCGCATCAACGCTGCGGCTCGGCAGAACCATCTCACCTACGGCCAGCTGATGCACGGCCTTCGCCGCGCGGGGATCGAGCTGAACCGCAAAATGCTGGCCGATCTGGCTGCGCGGGACTCCGAAGCTTTCGCTGCTTTGGCGGACCGGGCGCGGCAAGCCCTTTGAGTCGACGTGGACTCCATCGATAGTCATCCGCTTTGGGTACAGTTCAAGACGGATCTGGAAGCCTGCCGTGAGTTGGGCGACCTGTCCGTCGTCCGGGATCGGTACCTCAGTCGCCAGCGGGGGTTGCTTTCCCTTGAGTTGAGGCGCTTGGGAAGCGTGCCCGCGGAGCGGCGTCCCGCCGTCGGGCAAACGCTGAACGAGCTGAAGGAAGCGATGGTACAGGCTCTTGAGCGCCGCCTGCAGGAATTGAAGGCGGCCGAAGAGGAGCGGCGCTTTGAAGCCGAGCGGATCGACGTAAGCCTGCCCGGGTATTTTCCGCCTCGCGGCTCGCCTCATCCGATTGCGCGATTGTGGGCTGAAATGGCGGACATCTTTGTTCGGATGGGCTTCGAAGTGCTCACCGGGCCCGAAGTGGAGACCGACTATTACAACTTCGAG
>Ga0116188_1002331_pt1 | contig 15078 bp, 8 predicted proteins | sample AD_JPNTR2_MetaG_FD_89807 | JGI IMG/M metagenome (GOLD analysis project Ga0116188, IMG submission 89807) | Active sludge microbial communities of municipal wastewater-treating anaerobic digesters from Japan - AD_JPNTR2_MetaG | ecosystem: Engineered > Bioreactor > Anaerobic > Digestate | place...
CGGATCTGGGATCTGGACTTCGAGGCGCTGATCAACGCGACCACCCGGCCGGCCTGTGACCATATTTCCGCCGCCAAGGTCGTGTTGGCCGGGAATGACTATCCGGGGAAATACACGCTCCTCCGGGCTTTGTTGGGAAAACCATACGAACCAATCCCCCCGGCGGAGGGCTTGAAATTCTGGCTCCTTCATTCCGAAACGTTGTCACGGCCTGGTGGATTGGTTACGCGGGACACCTATGTGTGGGATCTGACGGGCCCCCCTGGAGACAAAGCAATCAATCAGTTGTTCTTGGACGGAACCGCATTGGGAGTACTCCTAATTGATCCGGCTCAACCCGGTGAGTTGGCCTTGGAGGTCATGGAGTGGCGGCAGGCGTTCTCACGGGCGGGCGTGCCCGGCTGTCCGCTGTTGCTGGTCCTGGACCACGACCGCGCCCCGGTGACTCAGGAGATGGAACGCCACTGCGAATGGCTCTGCCTGGAACAGGACATCGTGGATTGGATTCCTGTCGCATCCCTTTCGGGCGAAGGCGTGGAAAGGTTGCGGCCGGCGATCCTCGAGCATATCCCGTGGGAGCGTGTACCGGAAATCCCCTCTCCACAAGCGAACTGGAATTTCCACGAATTCCTGGCGCGGCGCAGGGAGGAGTTAGACATCCTGATCCGGAAGCAGGATTTGCGGGATGAATTCCAGTCAACCTTCCTGAACACGGAGTTGTCCGACGTGGAGTTGGACGCGTGCATTTTCCTGGCGCAGGCGATGGGATTGGCATGGCCTTGCGCGTTAGGGGATTACGTCTTGTTGCAACCGGAACGGCTGCGCGGGTATGCCATGGCGGTGTTGGACGCGGCGCGCCGGCATCCCCAGGGATTGGGCTGCGTGGCTGAGTTGGATGTCCTGAACGGCCGGATCGATTTCGGCGGGGTGGAGCGGTTGTCCGATCCCGGCCAGGAAAGCGCGATGTTGCGTTTGGCGGTGGATCTGTTTCTGAAGCGGGAACTGGCCGTGCGGGAAGGGCCGTTTCTCGTGTTTTCCTCTGCCGTGCGGCCTTCCACACCGGCCCTCCCGGCCACGCCGCCGGTGGAGGTGGTGTACCGGTTCGCGGGAACCGTGGAAAATATCTACGCCGCGCTCCTCGTGCGGTTATGCTCCAGCGGGGCGTTCGAACTCAAGACCCTGGGGCCGGACATGGCGGAGTTCCGGAATCCGCTGGGCCGGGATTGCGGATTCACCGTAAGCCGGCCCGGGGAAGGCCAGGGGTTGATTTCGATCTTCTTCGGGCGCAACGCGACCATGGACACCAAGGCCCTGTTTTTGCGGTACATCCATGAACACCTGCAGAAATGGGCGGAAGCGGGAACGGTGAAGCGGGAGCTGATCTACCGTTGCCCGCAATGCGGCCACACGGTGGAGAACCGCCAGGCGATCGAGTACCGCCTGGAACAAGGCAAGCGGCACATCCCCTGCCAGTATTGTGATGAGCCGATTCCGTTGTTCGAGTTTGTGGAGTGAAGGGGCCGATTTTACGTTTACCCACAAGTCACCCGCGAATGTCATCCCCGCGCAAGCAAGCCTTGATCGATTTCTCCGCCGAGGCACGGAGAGCGCGGAGGATGATTTTGGGGGAGATCAAGTTCTGCTAAACGCTGTTCGGATTTGATTTCAAAGCGCCGAAGGCGTGAAATAAGATAGCCCAGGGCATTGCCCTGGGCTATTGTCTCTTGAATAAACAGTATTCATTTCATCAAACGTAACTATTGACTGGTTTGCAGAACAGTTTTTGAGCGCCCACTGAGCGTTTAATTTAGCCCAGGGCTTTAGCCCTGGGAGGGTCACAGCCAGGGCCTTGAATTCCCTCTCCCTCTGGGAGAGGGCCAGGGTGAGGGTATTTTTGCAGAAGTGGACCTGGGTGCCCGCACTTATCACTCCAATCCATGATGGATGTTTAAAAAATATTTCTCCCCTCTCCTCAGGTGGAGATAGGAGAGGGGAGAAGTTTTCTTCCAGTCGGGAGTCCCTTTACCGGTTATAGGTTTTTGTCACATAGTTGTCGTTATGTGGAAGTTCGAAAAATCTCGGCGGAAATTCAGCGTCGTTGAACTTGGCGGACACGAGGGTCAAGGAAATGGAATCGTGGAAGTTTATGCCCTGACGTTCCTGAATCTTGATAACCTGAGGAACCCAGACCGGCCCGGTCTGATCAAAGTTTTCACAAATCACCCTCTTGACCACCTGACCTTGCTCATTCAGGACTTCTGCCTTTTCCCAATAGACCGGGTTATCACGCAGCAATGTAAAAGCGTATTGTTCACCCGGATTTCCATTCTCCGGCGCAGTTTGGATCACATGGAACTGAGGATCCAGGCGGGTGATCGTGAAACCCTCACCAGTGAAATAATCCAGGTTGAAGCCAAATCCGCCATGGATTACAGGCAGCCGCCAGCGTTGCGTGAATCCGGGTGAAATATCGATCCGCTTTTTCTCGGGGAAAATGACATATCCTTTTTCACCATCGAACAGATAGTAATGATGCCCGGTGGTATCATTGGCGCGGAAGACGTCCTCACGCATTTTGTTACCAAGGCGTGAAAAAACGTAATACGACTCGAATTGCAATCCTTCACCGATCATTTTCTCGAGTTTGGCAATCGAATCCTCGATTTGATCATCCGTGATATCCGCTTGCATAACCGCCTCATCCGGTGTCAACAGGCCCGCTTTCCGCTTTTCCAAGGTTTGCTTCAATGAAGCGATCTGTTTTCGGCAAAATTCCGGTGACATCGCGCTGGACTCTTGAACCGGTGGAACCGTCATGGTTCCCGCATACTGCAGTTCAAATGCTTGAATACCGCCTAGTTCCCTTTCAATCAAGGATTTCAGTTCCACAATCGACAGGTTGTCCATCCCCAAGGCGGGATAAACTAACAAGCTGCTCAAAACACCCAGTGAAAGAATCATGGTTCTCATGATCTGACTCCTTTTCTGATACAAGGGTTTCATTCATTTTGTTTATACGGGTATCCCACATTTTACATAATTAATTAAAACCTCAAACTGAAATCGCAATAATCCACAACCATGATAGCTTACATAATTCCATGATGCTTTATTGAAGCATCGAGCTCCGAATCCATTGGGTTCAGACGATCCCGGACAATTTGATACATTGGGATCCGTACAAGTACCTGTTAGTGTCCAATAAACCGTCCAAACCGGTGCCTCGGTGCTTGCGCATTGGCTATCCCATGTCATTAACCCCATAGCAACAAGCCAATTCTTCAAAAACCACTGCATCCACACATTGATTCAATGCACCACAGCCATCTTTCCAGACATCTTGAGAAGAGCAGGATGGGCATGCACCCTCGGAATAGGAATCGGATACGTCATACGAAGCAAAAGCGCCATAAAGGAAAAGAAAGAGGCCTGATAATAAGAAACATCCTTTCCTCTTCCCGTAATCAAGGATTTTGGTACTCATGGTCACACTCTCCTTTCGGATCCGTGATTTTTCAATAATATATACTAATATTATTTTCGTAACTGTTTACCCGATTGCACGTATATTATGTATTTCGCCCTTTCAGGGCTTCCCTCACCCTAACCCTCTCCCAAAGGGAGAGGGGATTAATTACTATTCTTTTATCTTTTCCAGGGCTTACGCACTGGGCTACACTCATGCTGCGCCGTTGGCGCTCGAAGGTTTTACTGCAAACCGGTAAATAGTTACAATCCCTTTTATTTCATGAATGCCATCCAATATCCATTCATACAACCTCCTTAAAATGGATTATTTTTGTCTGTCAGATTGATTTTCGTTCGCTTCCCGAAAAAAACACCTCCTTTAGTAATATTACTCAATAGATCAATTTCCGATGATTTGCTAACACCTTCTAATCCTGCGAATTCCATCTTTAAAGAACTTTATCTAATAGACGCCAAACCTCCGCTAAAACCCTCTCTTTTTCCAAAATTTTCCGTAACCGCTTTCGGGCTTTGGCCAGCAGGCATTCGACGGCTTTTTCCGTTTTTCCAATTTCCCGGGCGATTTCGCGATACGTTTTTCTCTCGAAGTGGTAGAGAATCAATGCTTTCCCTTGATTAAGAGGCAAACGATCGACGCAATGCCGTAGATATCCTTCCTCCTCCGCCTCGATCATGCGTTCCCGGGGCGAGGGAGCTGGATCGCTCCGCGGGGTGAGGACGCTATCCGGCGCCGTGATTCTGCTTTGCCTCCGGTAATCCGCGTATAGATTTTTGAGTACACGAAAAAAGTAGGTGCGGGGATGGCGGATGCATTCATCCCGAAGCAGTCTTTTATATACTTTTATAAATGCTTCCTGGACGATATCCTCGGTCTCCGCGCATTCACCCAGGATTTCGTTTGCCCGCTTCACGGCCTCCGGGCCTGTCAGGCGAATGATTTCCTCGAGGACCGGTTGCTTTTCGAACATGCCAGACCAAAGACCTCACCCCATTCCTCTCCTCATGGACCGCTGAAAAACCGTTGGTCTACTTTCCAAGCGCCAGCTGATCACGCCACCTAATCACTAATACGAACAGTATCAAAAAAAGGACGGAATAATGAAAAGATAATTAATCCGATATTTAGGATTTATCTTAGAGACGTGTACAAAATGGTAAAAAAGATATCCGATGCGAATCGGGCGGACATATAGGTCCGCCCCTGCCAATGTACCTCATAAGATTCCCTCACCCTGGCCCTCTCCCAGAAGGAGAGGGGATTGGGGTGGACCTTTCGGGTCTGTCCATTTGGATATCGATCACACCTCCTAAAAAAGTACGTATTTTCCTGGTGAGCCACACATAGCAATCCGACACACACATCTTGCTTGCATAACACCTCAAGCCGCTGAGGGCGTTTCTTGTTTCTGTGTACCTTTATTCCGAATCCGAAGTGGGGAATTCCCACCTCCCTCCGCTCCCTTGATTCCCCCAGGTTTGGAATACAATGGATGCCGTTTCCCCGAGGGGATGAGATGCCGACGGTGAGGGACAATCAAGCGTATGAAAAGCATTGAAACACGCATCGCGGACGAATTGGCAGTTCAGGAGAAGCAGGTCGAGGCGGCGGTCCGGCTGCTGGACGAGGGGGCCACGGTTCCCTTTATCGCGCGCTACCGCAAGGAAGTGACCGGCGGACTGGATGACACGCAACTGCGCGCGCTGGAAGAGCGGTTACGGTATCTGCGCGAGCTGGACGAGCGGCGGGTCGTCATTCTGAAAAGCATCGAAGAGCAAGGCAAGCTCACACCCGAGCTCCAAACCGCCATTCAAGAGGCGGACACCAAAACCCGCCTGGAAGATCTATATCTGCCCTTCAAACCCAAGCGGCGTACCAAGGCCCAGATCGCGCGCGAGGCCGGACTGGAGCCTCTGGCCCATGACCTGCTGGCCGATCCCACGCTGGTTCCGGAAGCAGAAGCGGCGAAGTATATCGATCCCGAAAAGAAGGTGGAGGATGCGGCGGCGGCCCTCGAGGGCGCGCGGCAGATCCTGATGGAGGAGTTCGCCGAAGACGCCGAGCTGATCGGCAAGCTGCGCGAGACGGTGTGGGAAAACGCCGTGCTGCGGTCGAAGGTGATCGAGGGGAAAGAGATCAAGGGCGCCAAGTTCTCGGATTATTTCGACTACCAGGAGGATCTCAAAAAGATCCCGTCGCACCGGGCGCTGGCCTTGTTCCGGGGCCGCAACGAAGGGGTGTTGCAACTCACCCTGTCCCTCGAACGCGACGCGGAGGCGGCGGAGCGCAAGGAGGTTGCCCTGTGTCAGGAAATGATTGCCCGGCACAAGGGGATCGAGGACCAGGGGCGGCCCGCGGACGCCTGGCTGCGGGAAACCGTCCGCTGGGCGTGGAAGGTGCGGATCTTCAATCACCTGGACGTGGACCTGAAGATGCGCCTGTGGAAGGCGGCGGAAGAGGAGGCGATCCGGGTGTTCGCCCACAACCTGCGCGATCTGCTGCTGGCCGCGCCCGCCGGTCCGCGCCCGGCCTTGGGCCTGGATCCCGGCCTGCGGACGGGGGTCAAGGTGGCGGCGCTGGATGGGACCGGCCAGCTCGTCGAGACGGCGACCATCTACCCGCACGAGCCGCGCAACGCGTGGGACGAGTCGATCGCCACGCTGGCGGAGATGTGCCGCCGACACCGGATCGAGCTCGTCAGCATCGGCAACGGCACGGCGTCGCGCGAAACAGACAAACTGGTCCACGACCTGATGAAACGCCATCCAGAGTTGAACCTGACCAAGCTGGTGGTGTCCGAAGCGGGGGCGTCGGTGTATTCAGCCTCGGAACTGGCGGCGAAGGAATTTCCCGATCTGGATGTCTCGCTGCGCGGGGCGGTGTCGATCGGGCGGCGGCTCCAGGATCCGCTGGCCGAGCTGGTGAAGATCGATCCCAAGTCGATCGGCGTGGGGCAGTATCAGCATGACGTCAGCCAGACCCTGCTCGGCCGCGCCCTGGCCAACGTGGTGGAGGATTGCGTCAACGCCGTGGGGGTGGACGTGAACACCGCGTCGGTTTCGCTGCTGACCTACGTGGCGGGATTGAATCAATCGCTGGCCCGCAACATCGTGGAATACCGCAACCAGAACGGGCCGTTCAAAAACCGCCTGGAGTTAAAGAAAGTCCCCCGCTTGGGCGAGAAGACCTTCGAGCAGGCGGCCGGCTTTCTCCGCATCATGAACGGGGACAATCCGCTGGATGCCTCGGCGGTGCATCCGGAAGCCTACCCCGTGGTGGAGCGCATCGTGGCCGCCAGCGGCAAGGACATCCGGACGCTGATTGGCGACACCGCGTTCCTGCGCTCGCTCCCGCCGGAGGAGTTCGCCGACGAGCAATTCGGCGTGCCCACGGTGAAGGACATCCTGGCCGAGTTGGAAAAGCCCGGACGGGATCCCCGGCCTGAATTCAAAACCGCCGTGTTCCAGGACCATATCGTCTCGATGGAAGACCTGCAGCCGGGGATGATTCTCGAAGGCGTGGTGACCAACGTCACCAACTTCGGGGCGTTTGTGGATGTCGGGGTGCATCAGGACGGCCTGGTACACATTTCGGCTATGTCATATCAATATGTCCGTGATCCCCGGGATGTGGTGAAGGCGGGCGACGTGGTGAAGGTCAAGGTGGTGGGAGTCGACCTGCCGCGCAAGCGGATCGCGCTCACCATGCGGCTGGAGGACCGCGCCGAGGACAAGAGAAGATCCTCCGCGAAATCCCCGGAGTCCGCTTCCAAAGGTTCGCGTGATTCAAGGGAAAAGCAGCCCCATCCCAAGTTCAAACCCGCCAACGCGATCGCCGAGGCCTTCGCGGAAGCGCTGAAAAAGAAAAAAAAGTAGATATCCGCTTGTGTAATTTTGAGCTAGCCGAAGCCCCTCCCGGTAGTTTACAATATTTCCGCTTCCCGATGCCATGGCAGGCCGCTGAATAGGGATCAAGCCTCAATTCCCCATCCGGAGAGGAACGAACAGATGAAAGGCTACATGCAGGCGGCGGAACAACTCATCGAGGATCTGCTGGCGGAATACGGGCAAATCTCCCAGGAAGAAGATCCGCGGAAAGCAATCCGGCAAACCCCAAACGGCAAGCTGCTGCTCGACAACATCGAAATCGTGTTCCGCCGGTCAGCCAAGCACAAGATCTTCTCCCAGCGGATTCAGAACCTGCAATCTTCCCAACTCGAAGACTCCGATCTCCTGCCCGCTTACCTCACCACCAGCGACCTGGCTTGTTATCATGACAGCCTCCATTCGCTTGGTTGTTCCAAAAAGATCTGCTACTTTTTGTTCGTGACCCGCTATGATCATTTCGGGGTGACCGAACGCGGCCATTACTCGGAAATCCTCCGGAGGCAAGAAGACGGTTGCCCGAAACACCTGGTCCACGCTCATGAAATCAAGAAAAAACTGCTGCAATTTCTGGATACGGGGCTTCCTGATTACGCGGCCGTCCAGCCGCTGGTTTCTGGGTATCTGGAAGAGCTGGTGAAATTTTTGGAGGCCCAGCAGACGATTTATCAATGCGAGGCGGAGTTGCTGGAACGGCTTTGTTCGTATCTGAACGATGTCATGTTGGCCCAATTGCAATCCGATCCCCTCTCGATCAATCCCTACGACTTGAAATCGCTCATGCAACTCTTGGACGCCATCCGCAAGCGGGGGGTGGAGATTCCTAAAATCCAAGGAAAACTGAATGGCCTAGTCATCCAGCAAATCGAGGACTCTTTGCGGGGGCAGATTGCCGTTCTGCGGGAGGAATGCGGAATGATCGGCGAAGCCGCCTGCTTCCTCCAAGATATCCTGGAAAACATCGAGACGCCGGATCAGATCCAGCACGCCGAAGACCAGCCCATTGGGCCCACCCTCCGCTCTTCCATCCTTGAAAAATTCAGCGGTTCCTTTTATGAATGGCTTTGCAAAGCCTGATCCGGCGTATATCCGGGACGCGTGGAACCGGTCCCGTCTTGCCTGTGTTGGAGTGAATTCCTGATGCCTTTTCCCCATCCGGTTCGATTGCGGCACGAGCCCGCGGTTTCCCTCGCGGCCTGCCGCCGTCTTTTCTTCGTTGTTTGGCTCTTCACGCTGGCGTTTCGCTTGTATGGCGTCACCAATCCCCTGTACGACATGAACGCCTGGCGGCAAACCGAGACTGCCGCCATCACCCGGAATTATTACGAAGACCGCCTGCCGTTCTGGGAACCGGAAATCGATTGGTGCGGCCCGCGCGGGCAGGCGGAGATGGAGTTTCCGTTTTATTCCTATTTGGTGGCCGCCCTTTACCGCGGATTCGGCCCCAACGAAGTCTGGGGACGGTTGGTCACCATCCTCTGTTCGGGCGGTGTGGCCTGGGCGCTGTGGGACATCGGACGGCAACTGGGCCATCCGCTGGCGGGTGTTTTTGCCGCCGCGTTGTTTGCGGCCGCCCCGCTTTCGATTTATTACGGCCGGACCTTCCAGCCGGACATGATGATGGTTTTTCTCTCCACATCCTCCCTCGCGTTTTTGCTCCGCTGGGAAAGGGACAACCAAGACCGGTGGCTGCCCGCCTCGGGCGCGACGCTGGCGTTGGGTGTACTGCTCAAACCGCCCTGCCTGCTGATGGCGCTGCCGCTCGGCTGGATCTTCTACCGGCGTTATGGCACCCGGTTGGCGGCCTCCCTTCCCGTTTGGCTCTACGCGGCCGGCGTGCTGATTCCCATGGTCATATGGTACTCGCACGCGCATACGTTTTTTCTTAAAAGCGGGGCCACCTTCATGTGGCATTTCAAGGGATTCTCATGGCGGGAGAACCTGCTGGCGGTCTACCTGAATCCCGGATTCTGGCGGCGGTTGATCTTTACCCGCTTCGGTTTCGATATCCTGATCTACGCGGGCTGGATTCCGTTTCTCACCGGACTGTGGCGGGTGGGTTTTCACTTTCCCAACCGGATTCTGGTTTGGGCCTGGCTGGCGGGGATCGCGTTGTATTATCTGATTATCCCCGGCCATCACTATGGCCACGATTACTACACGTTGCTCGCCATTCCCGTGTTCGCGCTGGTGGGGGGGATCGGATTGGAGTGGATGGCCTCGGCCACCCGGGAATCCATTGGGAAACGGACTTGCCCGGCCCTGGGCTGGTCGTGGCCGTTCGTCATTCCGGCGGGGATGGCGGCGGCGTCGCTGGGATACTTGATCTCCACTGGGTGGTACGATAAGCAGTATCTTTTTTACGACGACGCCTTGCATCTGCAGCGGGTGATTCCCCAAGGCGCGTTGATTGCCGTGGCGGACGAGGTGCCCCACACGCCCGAGTTTTTTTATTTCGTGAACCGCAACGGCTGGCATTTCATGCGGGACTCTCGGGACGGGGTGGACGATTCGGCCTGGCTCGAAGACCAACGCGCCAAGGGGGCGCGGTACTACGTGGGGTTGAACGAATCCGCGGGCAACCATCCCATCCGGTATCTGCAGACGCATCCGTTGGGGCAGTATATCCTCGATCATTACGCGATCGCGGAAATAGGGTATCGCTATTTTGTGGCCCGGCTGGGAGAACCGGTTTATGGAGATCATCTGGTTTTCCAGTACGCGAAAAAATCCGTCGCCACCAACCTCGCGCCGGGCAGCGTGCCGTGGAGTCAAATCCGGTCATTCCTTCCCCTTGACCGCTGGCGGGAAGCCGAGGTGCTGCTTTTCGATTTCCACCAAGCCAATCCCGATGCGCGCGAATCCTGGAATACCATCTACGCCCAGGCGGTGGAGAAAGGCTTCCGGATCACGCATCAGGAATCCGGCCGGGTGGTGATGGAATCCAGTCCGCGGCTCGATCCCTTGCCGGGCTTCCTGAGTCTGGTCCGCTCGACTCGCGAATTGCCCCAGACTTTGAAAGAAGACCGGGTAGCCCTTGGCTGGTTGCCGGCGGGGCGGCACCGGGTGAGCGTGGCCCTGCCTCCGGATGACGATTCGACCCCCATCGAGTTGCGTGTCGAAAACGATCTAGGAACCGTGTTGGCAAGCCGGATTCTCAGCGCCACGCATTTGGCGCACGTGCCGGAAGGGGAACGGCCGGATTTGCATTTTTCCCTGGCCGGCGACACGGCGGTTTCCGCCCGGGTGTTGCGGAATGGACAAACCATGCGGCCTGACTCGGTGGTATGGATGCCCGACGTCCGGTGCGTGCCGCTGGACGCCGTGATCCAGGCGGAACAACTGCATCATGTCCGTGCTGAAATATGGACCGATCCACATGCGGACCGGAAGTCCGCCCTGCGTGGAAAAACCCAGGATATCCCCGAATTCATCGTCTTCGGATTGTATTTCCAATTTCCTTCCGCTTGGTACGATGTGACCTTCTCGCTGCGCAAGCTGGATCCGCAGGCCCAGGGGAAGGTGGAGCTCATTCTGGTGTCGGATTCTTCCCGGCGGCTCGCTGACAAAGTCTTGCCGCTGGATGAAATTCCCACCACATACGCAAATTACACGCTCTCCGGAGCCTTAGGGGACAACGCGGCGGCCGACCTCATTGCCTGCCTGCATCCTCGCGCGGAATTGATGGCCGACACGATCCGGATCACCCAACGCAAGCGGGCGGTAGCGGCAGGCCCGGTCATCGACGGCTGCTTTTTGCTTCCCCGGGATGGAGAATTCGCGACGGTCAATACGGCCGGTGTGATCCGGAACGGGACGGGAACCATCCTCGACGCAGTCTGGCTGGAGAATACTCCCCTGGCGGGCGCGGTCTGGACAAGGTCCATGGGAGCTCTGTTCCTGGACGAAGCCGGCCGGATTTGGAACCGGTCAGGGAAGCTCCTATGGACCGTGCCGTTAGAAAGCGGTGACCGGCCCCTGCTCTTCGATGTCTCCCCCGATGGCCAGCGGATCGGCGTGGTCAGCCAATCACGCCAATTGTTTCTGCTTGAATCCGGCGCCGTGAAAACACACGCCATGCCCGAATCTCCCTTTCCACTCCGGGGCCTGGTGGTGGATAAAAGAGATACGGTAGTGCTTTACGGCGACGGCGCGGTATGGTCGACTCCTGCCTCCTGGAAACCAAAAGAAACTCTCGATTTCAAACAGGACGCGTTGCGGGCGTTGATCAAGCATCCCCAGGGCTGGTACGCGGTGGACTTTTCAGGAGCGGTCCATTCGTTTGACGGCGCGCCGGCGGTATCCTCTCCTTATTACCGGCCGGATCCATGGGTCCGGGACGCGCGCCGCACGGCCGATGGCCATTGGGCGCTGCTGAGCCGGGAAGGCCAGGTGCTGATCTTTCAAGAATGAAATGGCCCCCAAAGCCGTGCTTCCTTTGGGAATGGAAAATGATCATGCTAGGATAGCGGATTGAGCACTGATCTCGCATGGAAAGGAAAAACGATCTTGCTTCGATTATCGGAATCTCAGAAACATGACGTGATCCGCATCTTGCGGGACTTGGCCTCGTTGGACCGGGAGTTCGAATTGTTGGAAGCAGTCCGGATCCGCCTCATCGGATTGAAGATGGATCTCCACGCGGCCAAAATCGATGAATGCATGGCCGAGGATGCCGAACCGCTGGACAAAATCCGCAAGCGCCTGGAACGGTTCAAGGACGAAAACCAGAAAAAATTCTTGTATCAGCAATGCCTGTTGCTGTTGATGGCCGATAATAAAATCAGCGAGGTCGAAAAATCGGCCATGGACGAGATCCGCACGGAACTGGGAATCGACAACAAAACCCATCAGCAGATCCTGTCATGGGTGGAAGAGGGGATGAAGTGGGAAAAGAAAGGAGAGGAACTGGCCGGCGGGCCCTTGGAGGGTGACGCGGGCTGGGTGTGAGTTGATCACGCTTGGCCCAAGACCGTTTTGAATTCCCGCAACGAGCGGCGGCGCTCTTCATGCGTGATGAACGTCGTGGCTTTCCCCTTGGCGCCGGCCCGGGCGGTGCGTCCGATACGATGCAGATGGTCTTCGGGGGCCATGGGGAGGTCGTAATTCACGACATGGGCAATGCCTTCAATGTCGAGACCCCGGGACGCCACATCGGTGGCCACGAGGATGCGGCAACGCCCCTCCCGGAAAGCGCCCAAGGCCCGCAGGCGGTCGCTTTGACTGATGTCGCCATGGATGCGGGTGGCGTTGTATCCCGCCGCTTTCAGGCGTTGGGCGAGCCGCTCTGTCGCGCGCTTGGTGCGGGTGAAAACCAACACCGTCCCTTTCTCCTGGTTCAGCAAATCGATCAGGCAGCGCTGCTTTTCTTCTTTCGTCACATAGAGCACTTTTTGAGTCACGGCCTCGAGCGGTGTCAAATCCGGCGCGCCCGCGTCAATGAAGACGGGATTCTTGAGGTTGAGCATGGTCATGCGCTGCAATTCGCGGGGCATCGTGGCGGAAAGCAGCAACACCTGGGGATGCTCGTAAAAGCATTGGAAGACCGCCGAAATCTGGGGCAGGAATCCCATGTCCAACATCCGGTCGGCTTCGTCCAAGACCATGATTTCGGACGCGTCGAAACGCAACCGCCCGCGGCCTTGCAGATCGAGTAACCGGCCGGGCGTGGCAATCACGATGTTCACTTCCTCCCGCAACATAATCATCTGGTCCAGGATGCTTTCGCCGCCATACAGCACGATGGCGCGCAAGCCGGTGTTCTGAATGACCGCGTCCATAACCTCCTTGATCTGAATGGCCAATTCGCGGGTGGGCGCGAGCACCAGGGCCCGGATGCCTTTGCCGGGGCGGGCCAGGAGGCGTTCGGCAATGGGGATGGCAAAGGCCAGTGTTTTCCCTGTGCCGGTCTGCGCCCGCCCGATGAGGTCACAACCTTCCAGGGCAGGGGGAATCAGCAGGGCCTGGATAGGCGTGGCGGTTTCAAAGCCCAGATTCCGAATATTGTCCAGAACCGCCGGCGATAAACCCAGGGAAGAAAACGGGACTGGATCATCCTTCGCTTCTTCCTCGTCCTCTCCTTCCAATTCGGCCTCTTCTTCCATGACGGTATCCAAGAATTCTTTTTCGGGGAACGATACCGCGTCCTGAGGCTGGGCAGACCACGCGGGAGGAGCGGGAAGCGGATCATGGACCAGGGCGCGCTGCTGCTGAGCCGGTTGCGGCTCCTCGACCCAGTCCGAAGCTTCGCAGGAGAGAATTTGATCGGAGACTTCGCATTCATTGAGTATCCGGAGGGCGGTCTTCAATGCCCGGTTGTCTTTTAAAAGAACCCGGGCTTCGGCGGTTTCCTGACCCTCGGGGGGATCAAACAACGCGATCCGTTTCCAAGGGATAGAATTATAAGTCAGAATGGATTCAAGAAGGGAACGAGTGATTGCGCGGGGCAAATTGCGTATGGTAATCGCGGGGTCCATAACCACCTTTACAACTTTACAATTACTATAAAATTAATAAATAATACATAAACCTCTTTTTTATTGTATGCGTTAAATCAACAAATGAAAATGGCTTCAGGCCGATGATTCAAAATTATTCATCCCAAGGGGGCCGTTTTTTTTGCAGGCCTGGTTCGAGAAAACATTTTTTGACCACCCTTCTCTTCACCATGGAGGGCGGAGGGAGGGACGTGCATCCCGCGGGAAGGGGCATCTTGTTCTGAATTTCGCATCGTGTAATTTCTGCTTGAAAAAAGAACGGAATTGCGTTTCTATATAGACACAAGCGGGGGGCCTTGTTCCATTTTCATAAGTGCGAGTGACCCGAATGCGGAACGTTTTCAGTGCTGGGTTTGTGGTATGAGCAGGGAAGGAAGTCTCCATCATTCCCTCTCCCCCTGAAAGCAAGAGTAGGGTGAGGATCATCCTAAAAGAAAATAAAATGCCTTCTTTTACTATAATCGAGTTAATAGTTTCTCGTTTCTTTCGAAATCCGATTCTCCTATAAGTACCTGTTTCTCCATTGTTTGTAAAAGATGCAATATCGCGCAAGGGAAAGAACCGTGAGTCATCACCAACAATTCTCCACCGAGTTTCCCCTGTCACCCCGGGAGGGAAATCCTTCTGTCACGCCCGATATCCAACGGCAAGCGGCGCTCTTCAAAAACCGCTTGTTTCTGGCGCCTTTTTTAAATGCGGTTCCCCAGCTGTTTATTATTGTGAACCAGGAAGGCCGCATCGTTCATACCAACCACCCCTTGGCGGAAATCGTCTGGCTCCACGTTGCCGAAACCTTTTGCGATCTCCGGCCCGGAGATGTGTTGAAATGCATTCATGCATTGGAGGAGGGGGGGTGTGGCTCGACCGAATCGTGCCAATTGTGCGGAGCGGCCGATGCCATCCGTACCAGCCGGACCCAGGGGGAAACGGTCCGCGAGTGCCGGATCATACAACATGAAACCGGGGATACCCTTGATTTGCGGATCTGGGCGACACCCTACTGGGTCAATGATGAACAATTCACGCTCCTCGTTTTTACGGATATCAGCCACGAAAAGCGCCGCAAAGCCCTCGAACGGATTTTCTTCCATGACATTCTCAACACCGCGGGCGCGTTGTTGGGTTTTTGCCAACTGCTCCAGGAAGCGGAAGGGGATCAAATCGACCGTTTCCGCGAACGCATCAGCCGCCTCACGGAACGGATCATTCA
>Ga0116188_1002333_pt1 | contig 15072 bp, 9 predicted proteins | sample AD_JPNTR2_MetaG_FD_89807 | JGI IMG/M metagenome (GOLD analysis project Ga0116188, IMG submission 89807) | Active sludge microbial communities of municipal wastewater-treating anaerobic digesters from Japan - AD_JPNTR2_MetaG | ecosystem: Engineered > Bioreactor > Anaerobic > Digestate | place...
AGCGAAATGGAGAAGGCGGTGGCGCGCATCCACCAGGCTCTCGACCGCCGCGAACGGGTTCTGATCCACGGCGATTACGATGTCGATGGCATCACCAGCACGTGTATTTTGTTGGAAACGTTCCGGGAAATGGGCCTGGAGGCGGAATATTATATCCCCGGCCGCCTCGAGGAGGGGTACGGCCTTCAGGTGGAAAGGGTCGAAAAGCTGGCCGGTCAATGCGATCTCCTGATCACGGTGGACTGCGGGACCACTTCCGTGGAAGCCGTGCGGCGGGCCAATGACTTGAAAATCGATGTCATCATCACGGACCATCACGATCCCGGACCCGAACGTCCTCCGGCCGTGGCGGTGCTCAATCCGCAGCGGGAGGAAGAAACCTATCCCGAAAAATGCCTTTCGGGAGCCGGTGTGGCCTGGAAACTGGCCCAGGCGTTGCGGGAAGTGGTCTTATCCCGGCCGGACGACTCCGCTCAACTCGACTTGGTGGCTTTGGGCACGGTGGCCGATGTCGTTCCCCTTCTGGGTGAAAACCGGATATTGGTTCAGCGGGCGTTGAAGGGTTTCCACGAAAACCCACGTCCGGGACTATGGGCCTTGATGGATCTGGTCAAGGTCATTCCCGCCCAGATCACCGCCCAATCCATCGCGTACCGCCTCGCGCCCCGCCTCAATGCCGCCGGCCGGATGGATCATCCCCGTTATGCCCTGGATTTACTGATGACCCGCGATCCAGACGAAGGCCGCGAATTGGCCTTCCATCTTCAGCAGTTGAATCTCAAGCGCCAGGGATTGGAATCCAAAATCTTCACCGAGGCGGGAGCGCTCATCGAGCGGGACGGCCCGCTCACGCGGGGAGAACCGGTGCTGGTAGTCTGGGGCGAAGGCTGGCATCGCGGTGTGCTCGGGATTGTGGCCGCCCGTCTGGTCCAGTATTACCAACGGCCGGTTTTTTTGATGACGGTGGAGGAAGGTGTCGCATACGGTTCCGCCCGTTCCGTGGACGGTGTCAACCTGTTGCCGCTTTTGGATGCCGCCCGCCCCTATGCCATTTCTTGCGGGGGTCACGAAGAGGCCGCCGGGATGAAGGTGGAGATTCAACACCTTCCCCAATTTAAAAACGCGATTTGCGAAACGGCCGCTTCGCTGGGTCTTGAGGTCCGCCCCAGTCCCCTCTGGATCGATGCCTCACTCCCCCTCGAACAGGTGGATCTGGCCCTTTGGGAAGAAATCCAACGGTTGGAACCCTTCGGCGCGGGCAACGAGGAACCAGTCTTCGCCGCCCAGGCCGAACTCAGCGGGATGGGCGCCCGCATCGTCGGCAACAATCACCTGCGGTTGACTCTGCGCCACCCCCGGGGATTCATCAACGCCATCGGTTTCGGCCAGGGGGACAAACTCGAGCCGTTGACGGGAGGCGCGCTGGAAATCGCTTTCACCTGCCATCTCAACGAATACCGTGGCCGCCGGGAGATTGACCTTCATCTCAAGGATCTCCGGCCGGCCGCCCCTGCCGTTCCTTCTCCCGCCACCCCGGTTTTGGAAACTTCTTCCTCCGGGTGGGACCGGCAAACCCTGGGACGCCTGTATCGTCTTTTGCAGAAATCCTGCAATGAGGAGAGAATCATCGCCCTTCAAAACGCGGAGTTATTAGCCAAAATCGCCAAGATGTCTCTCAAGGATTTCTACCTGGGGTTGAAAATTTTTCAGGAATTGGGGCTGGTTTCCCTCGAGCGAGGCCAGTTAAAGATCTTAGCGGTCGACGTGAAGCGGGAGTTGACGGATTCTCCGACCTTCCGTTCCCTGGCGTCGTCCACCGCGAAACCGGAAAGGTAATGTGATTTATATTCTGTTGCCTGCTTACAACGAAGCCTCTAACATTCTGCCTCTCCTGGACGCCCTCGCCGGAGAAGCGCAGGCGTGGCAGGCCAAGAATCCGGGAGAGGACAATCCGGAATGGGCCGTCCACGCCGTGGTTATCGATGATGGCAGCACCGATGCGACCGGCGAAATGGCCCGGCGGTTTTCCGGTCCCATCCAACTTACCGTGCTCGAACATTCGACCAACCAAGGTCTGGCCGCCGCCCTGCGCACCGGGATCGATTTTGTGTTGCAAACAGGATCATCCGGCGACTGGGTGGTGACGTTGGACGCCGATCGTACCCATCATCCCCGGTATGTGTTCAGGCTCGTCGAGAAATTGCGGACCGGGCGGGATATCGTGGTGGCGTCGCGTTATGCGCCGGGAGGGCGGGAATACGGCGTGCCCCTGTGGCGGAAGTGGCTCAGCCACGGCGCGCGGTTCACGTACCGGATGTTCTTTCCCTCCGTGCCGCTCCAGGATTTTTCCTGCGGCTACCGGGGTTTTTCGTGGGATTTGTTACGCAAAACCGTGGAGCAGTGGGGGAGCCGCCTATTTGAAGCCCCGGGATTTGCTTGTACCGGCGAATTGATGCTCAAAATGCTGGGGCACACCGCCCCGGCCCGTGTGACCGAAATTCCCTTTGAATTGCATTACGAGGCGAAGGGAGGCAAGAGCAAAATGCCTGCCTTCCAAACCATCCTTGGCACGCTTGAGTTGTTGTTCCGCGCCCGCCGCTGGTTGAAAAATTTCCATTCCGGCTAATCCGCCAAAGAAAACCGGTGGAAGGGGGGCAAGATACGCCCCGGGGCCGAGGCCCAGGGTTGAAGCCCAGGGTTGAAACCCTGGGCTGCTGGACGGCGGCCCCTTGAAAGGGGCGCTTGGGGAGGAGGGAGAAATGCGTAATTCGAGAAGTGGAAGCGGGAAGAGAGGGATTTTTTACATCCCGGGCCTCATCCAGGGAGAGAGGAAGCGGAAGTCTTCGGGGGGAAGGCGCAGAGAGAAAAGGCCGCCAGGAAGAAGGCCAGCAGGCCGAAAAAGTCCTTGTCGATGAACAACTGGGTAATGCCCGGGGGGATGTGGTTCGGGGGCCAATCCAGTTGAATGAGAATCCAACCCGCCAGAGTCAGCCCCAGTGAACCGGAGCGGGATTTTTGGATAGCGGTCCAAAGTATCTGGAGCAGGGGGAAGTATGTCCAGGCCAGGGTGTAGCCCGCCAGGCGGGGGGGGATCAGCAAGGTTCCAAGAATCAGGAGGGCGAAAATCGGGCCGTCGAACGGATCGAAACCGGGGCGTTTTTGTTGAACATGGATGGCATAGGCCATGGCGGCGAAGATCAGCAGGGGAAAAAGGGGGATCAAAATAGAAGAGAGGGCTGGAGAAAACACCAGCGGCTGGGCGAAGTAGGTATCGGAAAACGTGCGTAGAATCACGGTGACCGAGGAGCAATTGTAGAAGCTTTGGACCTGTTCGTCCCAGAGGGCTTGCCACTCTGGGCCGCGGTAGAAGCGGATCAGTTCCACGGCGGCTGGGTAATCGATCAGAGCCATCAAACCCAATCCCAGGAAAGCGGCGGCCAGGGCGCGGAGGAAAGGTTTGTCGCGCAGGTGCCAGGGATAGAGGGCGAGCAGCAGGGACGCGCCTTTGAGGGTTCCCCCCACGGCGAACAACACGGAGGCCGTGCCGTACCGGGCGCGCCGCCACGCGGCCAGCGATCCGAGGATCAGGGCCGACTCGAAAATCGCGATGTTCCCGGCGTTGAAGTCCAGGGCGAGGGGGCGGTAGAATAGCGCGGCGAGATGGCCGGCCGCCAGCGAGAGGATATGAACGGGAATCCGCGCCAGGAATAACGCGAGGAAGATCGTGGCTTCCAAGGCCGCGCATTTCAGGACCAGCCACAGGAACGCGGCGGGGAAAAAGGGGAGATGGGCCAGGGGGGTGAGAACGCGGGCGAGATAGGGAGGATAGAGGTAAGGCAGGCCTCCATAACCGGCTCCTTCCACCGTGCGGGCGATGGCCGAGAGCCGCGCGGGATCGTATGGATTTTCGCCGTTTTCGAGGGCGCGGGCGGCGAGGTAATAGACGGGAAAATCCCACTGGCGTTTGACGCACTCACTGTAATTCCAAAACAGCATGCCGAAGCCCGCCAGAAAGGCCAGAAGGCGGCCCCCGGCATCCAGGGGGGTCCATAAGAACACCAAGCCAACCGGACGGGGCATGAGAATATTGAATTCCGTCAGAATGAATGAGAGCGCCATCATAATCCACCCTGCGGAGGAGAATTCAAGGCGGGGAGGATGCGGGAGGCGGTGGGGTCATGAAGTGTGGGTTTCCTTCCGGACTCCGCGGGATTAAAAGGAAGAGTCGAGACGGCCATGAATGCACTCGTTAGGGTGATGATGGGAGCGATGCTGCTCGGGCTAGCGGGCGTGGATTTCTTATGGGCCGCGCCGGAAATGGATGGGATGGGGAGCGGGGCGGTATCGAAGCCGGCCTATCGCCCGTCCAAAATGACCTACGAGGAATTCCGGGGCCGGCTGCGGCAGCAAGGGCTGTTCGATTCCGAAGTCATGATTCCCATGCGCGACGGGGTGCGGCTGGCCGCCACGGTTTTCAAACCGCTCATCGGCTCGGTCCCCACGGTGCTGGTGCGGACGCCGTACGGGCGGAAGAACATTCCGGAACTGGACAAGCTCCAACTGTTGGTGCTGACCGGCTACTCGCTGGTATTCCAGGACACCCGCGGGCGGTACGATTCGGAAGGCGAGCCGCTGATCTTCTTGAGCGACGGATGGGGAGCGCTGCAGGACGGATATGACACCATCGAATGGATCGCGGCGCAGAAATGGAACAACGGCAAGGTGGGGATGTGGGGGCATTCGGCCTTGGGGATTCTGAGCGGCTTGGCGGCCGGCGCGGTTCCGCCGCATCTGACCTGCCAAGTGATCGGCTTCGCGGCCACGCGGGGTTACGAGCAAATCGCCTATTCCGGGGGCGTTTACCGGCAATCGCTGGTGGACGGCTGGCTGATGGAGAACGAGATTCCCCAATTGATCCCCGTTTTCCGGGCGCATCCGGTGCGGGATGAATTTTGGGCGCCGCTGGACGTGGCTTCGAGGCATGAAGTGATCAACGTGCCCACATTGTTTGTGGGGGGATTTTACGATTGCTTTCAAGAGGGAACCCTGGACGGATTCGTGGGCCGGCAAACCCAGGGGGCGGAAGGCGCGCGGGGGAGACAGAGGCTGATCATCGGCCCCTGGACGCATGTCAATGAGTTCGATTTACAGCAAGGGCAATTGAGATTTCCGGCGAATTCGGAATACGCCACGGAGATCACGGATACGATCGCGTGGTTCGATTATTGGCTCAAGGGGAGCCAAAACGGGGTGATGGACCAGCCCGCGGTCAAGTATTACCTAATGGGCGACACCAGCGCGGCGGACGCGCCGGGCAATGTCTGGAAGACCAGTGATTCCTGGCCGCCCGCCTCCCAACCCGTGCGTTTGTACTTGGGGCCCGGCGGGACGTTGTCCGTAGCGTCTTTGTCTGAATCCTGGAGTGGAGAGATCATGGTGGAGCCCGGCAATCCCGTGCCCACGCTCGGGGGGATGAACCTGGAAGCCAATTCCGGCCCGTGGGACCAACGGCCCCTTGAATCACGGCCGGATGTGCTGGTGTTCAGCACGGACCCCCTCCCCGAGCCCGTGGAAGTGACCGGGCGGATCACAGCGGTGATTTACGCCGAATCGAACCTGACGGATAACGACTTGGCTGTGCGGCTGACCGATGTGTATCCCGACGGCCGTTCCATGCTGGTGTGCGATGGAATCCGGCGCGCGTCGTACCGGGAATCGCTCTCGCATCCCACGCCCATCACGCCCGGTGAGGTGATTCCCTATGAGATCGACCTCTGGAGCACCAGTTTGGTCTTCAACACGGGCCACCGGATCCGGGTGATCGTGGCGAACACGAACGCGCCCCGGTTCGAACCGAATCCCCTATACCAGCCCTTGGGACAAAACGGCCATCCCGCCACCGCGGTGACGCGGGTGCACGCCGGCCCGGACTTTCCCTCGCATATCTTGTTGCCTGTGGTGTCCGGTTTGACGGAGATTACGGGATGGTCATGGTTTTAAGAGGAGCCCCTGGGCGGTTGTCTGCGCATGATTCCAGTCGAAGGGAGGCGGCGGTATGGTGAAACTATCCAGCGAGGTATACATAGCGTTGGCCGTGGGGTTCATTTTGGGCATGGGGATCATGGCCGGAGTGGCGCGGATCCAGGCCCAATCTCCCTTGGCCGAAGGGATTCTGTTTTCCGCCCGTTGGGAAACGGGGAAAGGCGGGACGGAAGGCGTGACCCGGTCGAACCTTCCCGAGGCGGTTCCGGGAGGCACGGGCAGTTTTAATATGGACATGTCCGGCCGGTTGTTCACCACTCATCTGGAAATCGAGAACCGCCGGGTTCAAACCGTGCTCCGCATCATTCCTTTTCACCGGCTCGTGGAGGTCCAATTCGGGGATGGGGGCATAAAATCGATCGCTCAGCCGTAACGAGGGCCAGAGGGGGACGCTGTGGCGCGCAAAAACATCTATTGTTGAATCTTCCCTCCGGCGGGCAGCAGTTCCTCTTCTTGCGGCCAAATGATCGAAGCCACGATCGAGACCAGGAATAGAATAGAGATCACGCCCAGGGAGACCAGGACGGGGATATGGTAGATATCCTCGATCAGCATCTTCACCCCGACAAACACCAGGATGAACGACAGCCCGTAATGGAGGTAATGGAATAGTCTCAAGATGTCCGCCACGGCGAAGTACATGGCCCGCAAGCCCAGGATGGCGAACACGTTCGAGGTAAAGACGATAAACGGATCGAGTGTGATGGCCAGGATGGCGGGTATCGAATCCAGCGCGAAGACGACGTCCGTGGCTTCCACGAACACCAGCACTAAGAAGAGCGGCGTAATCCAGTATTTGCCGTTCCGGACGACCAGGAACTTGCCTTCCACGTAGTTATCGGTGACGGGAAACAGCCGGCGGCAAAACCGCAAGACCGGATTTTTTTCAGGATGGATTTTTTTCCCTTTCTCCATGGCCATTTTGATTCCGGTGATGACCAGGAACAATCCAAAGATGTACATCACCCACGCGAACAGGTGGATCAGGGTGATCCCCGCCGCGATAAACAAGCCCCGCATCACCAGCGCGCCCAGGATGCCCCAAAACAGCACCCGGTGTTGGTATTTGTCCGGCACTTGGAAGTAGGAAAACACCAGGAGGAACACGAAGATGTTATCGATGCTGAGCACCCGCTCGATGATGTAGCCCGTGAGAAATTCATGGCCGGCCCGCGTTCCCATGTACCAGTACACCCATACGTTGAATACAAGCGCCACCACGATCCAGATGATGGTCCACCACATGGCTTCCTTGAACTCGATCACATGCGCCTTGCGGTTGAAGACCCCCAAGTCCAAGGCCAGCAGAAAAAGAATGAGCGCCAAAAACGCGATCCAAACCGGCAACGAGATCACCACGGATTTTTCCTCGATAACGAAAGGGTAAGCATATGGAATCCGGAGGTACTTTAGTGGTGGACGCGCCGCCGATAAAGTCTCGCGGGGAGGTTCAATGAAAAAGGGCATGTTGCCATGCCCCGTATTCTTTGAACTCACCGCAACGCTGAACGTCAGTGCAGAAAGGTTGTGGCCAACCTATCGTCCCGCGCCGGGTGGGTGTTCATCCGATTTAGAAACTTAAATAATCAACCTCTATTAAATTCGTGCAGAGAAAGATTCCCACTGTTTCCGGACTGCCCTCATCCTGAGCCTCTCCCCGAGGGAAGGGGATGTTGGGAGGGGGGTCTCCGTTCATACCGAATCGATGGGATACGGTGCTCTGGACAATACGCATAAGCCGGATAAACCATAATTTTCTGGGCCCCAATCCCCCCTTTCCGTCGAAAGGCCTTATCCCGAGTGTATCTTGACTATCCATTCGATCCAAAAATCTTCCCAAAAATTATTTCACGGTTTGACATTTCCCTGTCTGCCGAAGATTTTGAAAGGGCAACGATTCACTCGAATGTGTTCGCCGGACAAAGCGAAAAGTTCCCTTACGTGTTCCTTTTCGCCCTTTCAGGGCTTCCCTCACCCTACTCCTCTCCCGGAGGACGAGGGAATCGATTCTCGAACCAAACCATCCCCCCAGCCATGGGATCAAGCATGGAGAATGTGATGCTTTGGGCTGGATCGGACCATTGCATGGATCTTCGCCTTGCCGGGGTGGCAGGAATACAGCAGCCAGTTTTTCAAGCCACCAAACTCTTGATCTTCCGGTAGGCCCGGAAGATCGAGTTTTGTTCCGCTTGCGCCACGCGCCACCGCAGCTGTTGAATGTAATCCTCTTTGCGCACGACGGGATTGCCGTCCATATAGGTCGCCATGTAGAGGTTAGTGACCAGTTCTTCCAAAATCGCGGGATTCTGCCGTAAATATTGGTCTTGGACCAATCCCACGATGTTTTCTTTGGTGAATCCGTCGAAATGCGCCAGGGTATGGACGAATTCCCAAAACACGTAGATGGGATCGGGTTTGGCCTGGAGCGCGTGCACGCCCTTGGGCCGCTCCAACTTGTCGAGGATGCCCTCCTGGTGGGCGAGGTGAAAGATCTTGTAGTTGTCGTAGAAGGCCATGGGATTGATTTTGATGATCCCGATGGGCCGGGGCAGATCGCAGATTAAATCCAAGGTTTCGAGGTTGTCTTCTTCCAATTCCAGGGGATTGTAGCCGATGAAATCGACCAGCAGTTTCGTCCCTGAATCCAGGATATTCCGCACCGTGCGGATGGTTCCTTCTTTGGGATGCCGCCGGTCGTAGTATTTCCGCAAGGTCCGCTGGCTGCCGGATTGAATCCCCATAATCAGGTAGTTTAATCCCGCGTAGTGCAGATATTGCAGGATTTCCGGGTCGCCCACGTTGGGGTGGGTGTAGCCGAAAAACGGCAGGGCGACTTCCGTGGCGTATTCGGGCGCGAATTCGGCGATCCAGCGTTTGTTGAGGGGGAGGACGTCGTCGTAGAATTCGATCCGTTCGATGGGCCAGGGCCAGGTGCGCAGCCGGTACTTGAGTTCCGCGATCACGTTGGCTACCGAACGGCGGCGCAGGAACTTGTCGCCCTTGTACATCACGTCATCGTGGCCGCTGCAGCAATAGGTGCAGGTGAACGGGCATCCGCGCGTGGCCATGATGATGAAGTTGGTGTACAGATGGCTCCGCGGCGGGTAGGGCGAATCCGAAATGCCCTCGTGGATGATCACGGCCTTGTTTTCCAGTTCGAAATCGGGGAATGGGTAGTTGTCGAGGTTTTGTTCGAGTTTGCGGGAGGGATTGCGGATGATGTGGCCGTCGCGGTTCACCCAGATGCTGGGCAGGTGGTCCGGGTCTTCTCCCCGGTCCATCGCGTTGACCAAGTCGCGGATGGCGTATTCGCCCTCGCCCATGCAAATCATGTCGGTGAACTGAATATTTTCCTCGGCGTTCATGGTCGAATCCACGCCGCCCCAGATCACCGGGACTTTTAACGCTTGCTTGATCTGTTGCGTAATGAACTTGGCCAGTCCATAACTGATTGAGGTGAATGAGATGCCCACGAGATGGGGATCCTGCGCTTTCAACAATCCGAGCAGAATCTCCAATTCCTTGGGCGTGATGTAGGTGCACATCGAGTAGTAGCCCCCCTCCTCTTGCTTGTCCGGAGGCGGGACCTCGGTGGGGGAGATGTACTCCACGCCTTTGAAAATATTGATGAACACCTCGTGCCCGGCTTCTTGCAGCACCGAGGACATATACCGCACGCCCAAGCAATATTCGTCGTACAATGGGACAAAGGATACTCTGCGCATTCAGTTGACCCTCGTGTTGATTTCCCGCGATCTAGTCACTCGCGGCTTTCCCGCTATTCCCGGTTATTTTTCCTCAACAGTCTTCAACCCGGTCAATGCTCATTCATGAATCGAAAGAAAAATGTTGATAAAGATGATAAATATAATCAACTTTGAGTTCAAGCCCAAGGGTGGGTTCGCCAAGAGTTGATTTGTGCCCCGGATTGATTCGGCTCAGGGTTGAAACCCTGGGCTGGTGTATGGCGGCCCCTTGAAAGGGGCGCGGACAGAAAAGTCCGCTAGTTGAGGGCCGGAAAGATTTTACCCTCACCCCGGCCTCTCCCAGAGGGGAATTCTCGTAGGGGAGGAGGGACGTTGTTGGTGGGTTCCGCGGCGCTTGGATCCCACCTTCCAGGCAACAGGGTTTCCGGGGGGAGAGGGGGGCAGGCAGCGTTCCCATTGAAACGCATACCGAGAACAAAGCCGGGAGAGAGGTCCGCGGGCGGTTAAATAGATCCATGCATGATTTGTTTAAAGATACGTGATTTATTTTATTATGCAGTAATGCATATAGTTAGGGATCTTCCATTTCACCAGGCCGTGCATTCCTGGGGGGCGTGGGCGAGGGTCGGGACGATCCAATCCGCTCCGGCCAGTTGTTCGGGGGTGAAACTGGTGGTCAGCGCCAGGCATTTCATTCCTGCCGCCTTGGCCGCCGCCACGCCGGAGATGGCGTCTTCCACCACCAGGCAAGCGGCCGGTTCCGCGCCGATTTTTTGGGCGGCGAAGAGAAAGATATCGGGATGGGGTTTTTTCCGTTCGACTTCCAGGCCGTTGACGCAGGCGTTGAAATCCGCCTCGGTGAGGCCCATTTCCCGGAGGTTGATATCCATTTTGGTGCGGTCGGCGCTGGTGGCCACGGCCGTTTTGAGTTTCAGGCGCTTGCAGCGGGCCAGGAAGTCCATGACGCCGTCCAACGGTTTGATCCGCCCGCGGACGATCGCATCGTAGATTTCGTAGGTGCGCTTCTTGGCCTGAACGATCTCGATTGGCACGCCGTATTTCTCCGCCACGCCGCCGATGTACCGGTTCTCGCCCATGCCCACGAAATCCAGAAAATCCTCGGCTTTCACCTGGACGCCCCGTTCGGCGAAGTATTGCATGGCCGCTTCGCAGATGAATTCCTCGGTATCCACCAGTACGCCGTCCATGTCGAAAATCACGGCTTGAATCACGAACGTATCTTCCTTTCTCCCGCTGGATGAGGATGGATGATCCCGCGAGGGAATGATAACCGGATCTGATGTGCGGATTGTAGGGCCGGGGGAGAAGCCTGTCCGCCTGTGTTCAGCGGTTGGAGGGCTTTCTCACTCCCCCGCTTGCCGGGGCAGCAGCAAGGTAAAAACCGCCCCCACCGGGTGGTTGGCCGAGACCCGGATGATTCCTTTGTGTTCTTCGACGATGCGGCGGGTCATGGGCAGACCCAATCCCGTGCCCAGGGGTTTGCTGGTGCGGAACGCCTTGAAGATTTCGTCCACCTGGTCCGGCGGGATTCCTGGTCCGGCATCGCGGATTTCCACCGTGACGTACTCCGCTTCCCGGCCGATGGCGATGACGATCGGTTTTCCTTCGGGGGTGACATCCAGGGCATTGAGGAGCAGGTTGAGGACGGCCTGTTCGATGCGTTCGCGGTCCACGGGCACGATTTTGTCCGGAGTGCGGATTTCCTTGCGGAGAATCACCTTTTGTTGGTTGATCCGGTGGCGCAGGAGGCGCAGCAGGCGGTCGATGAGTTGTTCCAGGTCCACGGGCCGGCGGTCGAGCGGGCGGGGTTTGGCCAAGCTCAATAGATCCGTAACCAATGAGTTTAAATCGGTGATTTTCTGGGCGATCACCTCGACGTCCCGGCGGAAGTCTTCGCCGGCGGGGGGCGCGGATTTCCACGAATGAATCAGCATGTTGATCACCGCCAGGGGATTGCGGATTTCGTGCGCGAGTCCCGCGGCCAATTCTCCCAGGCTGGCCAGTTTGGATGAAACCTGGAGTTGTTCTTCCATCCGGATGATCTGTTCGTGCACGCGGGCGTTGGTGATGGCGATGGCGGCGTGGGCGGCGAAGGTTAGCAGGAGATCTTCCTCGGACCGCTGCCACCGCCGGGGCGTGGCCGAATAGATATTCAGCACGCCCAGCACCTCGTTTTGGAAGGTAATAGGCGCGGCCAGCAGAGAGACCACGCCTTCCTGTTTCGCATGGGATTTGTGTTTGTACAAAGGCTCCTGAAAGACATCGTACACTTGCAGGACGCGGTTTTTTTTGACCACCCGGCCCAAGATCGAGCCATCGAGAGGCAGGTTGGGTTTGTTCAGATATTCCAGGCTGCAACCATAGGCCGTGGCCAGTTCCAGTTCGCGTGTTTGGGGCGAAACCAGCATCAGGGAGCTCATTTTGGCGCGAAAGAGGACCGTGGCTTTTTCGACGACGTTGAGCAGCACCCGTTCCAGGTCGAGCGACGCGGAGACCGCCCCCGCGATATGAAACAGGGCGGGCAGGGGCCGGGTTTGTTCCGCGACCAGGAACTCGATCCAACCGTTGAACCAATCCCCGGCCCGCGCGTCGGCTTGGCTTTGTAAATCCTGGAAGGAACAATCCACGCGGCCTAAAAAACAATGGACCAACGCCCCGATGGTGTACGTGCCGTTACGCAAGGGCACGGCGATGATTTCCTCCGGCTGGCCGGTGATGGAATGGCCTGGCAGGGCAAAGGGGCCGTGGGCCTCCCGGATGGCCTCCACGGTGGCCGTGTCCGAACAATGCGTCCGCCAGTAGCGTTTGCGTTGATCGGCTTCGCCGGTCACGGCCCGCAGGAGCAAGCAAGAGAATTGTGGATAATCGAGATAATACAGGGCGGATTGACTGGCCCCGCTTTCGTCGCGGAGCCATTGCAAAAGGGTATCGGGAGGGAGAGTGCCGGTCATCGGCTTAGCCGGGTGAATACGCCTCGAGATAGCGTTTTGTTGGACACCCTCATCATAGCAGGAAATCCGGCCGATGGGGGCCAAAGGATTACGCGATTTGGAGGATTCAGGATCCTGAGTCCCGGGTGGATGCCCCGGGTGGAAACCCTGGGCCTGGAGTTTGGCTATCCGGAAGCATCAAAGCCCAGGGATGAAATCCTGGGCTGCTATCCGGCGGTTCCTTGAAAGGGGGGCGGACAGAACAGTCAGGTAGTTAGGGATCGGAAAGATATCCCGTCACCCCGGCCTATACACCCTCTACCGGAGGGAGAGAGGGGAATTCTCGTGGGGGAAAAGGAACCTTGTTGGTGAGCTGCACTGCGCTTGGAGCCCGCCCTACAACTGCGCTTGGAGCCCGCCCTACGGCGGAGTTGGTGGGCATGCTATGATTAGAATCCGCTCTACTTTGCTAAAAGATAACATGAGGGGACGCATTTTTCATGCGTGAGCAACGCGAACTGGTGATCTAAAAAAGGACGCCCTAAAGACGCCCTAAAAGGAAGGTCTTGGCGGATGAGTTTTTGGTTATTTTCTGATCTTCCAAATAAAGTATATTCTGCAAATGAATATTGCAATTTATACGGTCAAAAGGAATTCGATTTATCATTTTTTTACCTGTATGCTGGATTTTCGTAATCGATGCGGATTGGTTGAATCAGGAAGGATTTAAGTTCGCTTCCGGCCGTGACGATAATGAAAGGCGAGAAAACCGGCCATCGGCCCCACAGCGCGATGGTGCTACAATGATTTGTTTTGAATTGAGGGCTGGTGAAAAAGGAATGCCACGCATTTCGGGAGTTTGTCACGATGGTTGATCTGACGGGAGTTAACGCGCAAACGAATCAGGCGAACCGCGTCACGGAGCGTGCCGCCGCGAAGAGCGGCGGGACGAAAGCGAAGGAACCCGCCGCCATGGCGCCGCCTACGGACCGGATCGAGATTTCCGCCGGGGCCAAGGAAGCCCAAACGATCAGCCACCTAGTCCAATTGGCTCAAGCCGAGCCGGAAATCCGCCCGGAGGCCGTCGCGCAGGCTAAGGAAAAATTGGCGGAGGGGGGATATGAGGGGATCGAGGTCTCCCGCCAAACCGCCAAGAAGATTCTAGGCATGTAAGCATCGGTTGATTTCGAAGCCGGGTGTGATGAAGCATACCAATTCGACACCCCCTGGAGATTATTCCAGGGGGTGTTGGCTTTCCGGATCAGCGCATCCGGTGGTCATTTATTTCTTATGGTCCGACGACGATGATGTCTCCTGAACTGGTCTCTCCTTGATCGGAATTATATTGAAATTTCTCCAACTCGCTGATCATTTCTGCCTTGAAGGCGCGTTCATCGAAGTCGACATCGCCATCCGGGCCGTTGGAGACCAGGACATAGAATTTCCCATTGCTGAAATACCGGTACGGTTTGCCGTCGGGATCGAAGGGATCAGCCGAGAGTTTATTCACGTAAGCGACCGGCCCGGTCAAGCGGAGAATCCGGGCTTGGGATCCTTCTCCCACTTTCAGGCCCGCCTGGTCCAGGGTCCGCCCTTCCAGGGGAAGGGGGTATTGGTTGTTATCGATGAAGAACGACTCCAACGCGGAACGCAAGGCCCGCATATCCGCCTTGACTCTCGCCACCTGGCTCATGCCTCCCCGTTCCGCGGGTTGGGGAACCGGTTTTCCTGCCGCCAAGGATTTGCCTTCGACCAGGGCCTGGAGTTCGGATTTCAAGGTTTTGTCCAGATCCGGCAGATTGCCGAGGTGCACCGCCTGGACGGTACCATCCTTGCCGATCAAGACGGTGGTGGGGATGACCTGGACGTTATACTGTTCCGCGACTTTCCCCTCCCGGTCCAGGGCCACGGTGGGATGCAGGTTGGTCTCTTTGAGGAATTTTTGGATGGTGGATTGGTTTACCTGGAGGTTGACGGCGATCAGTTTCACGCCCTGGTCCTTGAACGCGGAGGCGGTTTGCTCCATGACGGGCATGGCTTGCCGGCAAGGGCCGCACCAGGTGGCCCAGAAGTCCAAAATCACCACCTGGCCTTTGTGATCGGCCAAATTGAACGAACCTCCGTCCAACAAATCCAGTTGAAACGCGGGCGCCGCCTGGCCGATGAGATCGCTGTCCGATTGTGGCGCGGATCCTCCCATGGCCGCCTCGAAGGACTCCACTTTTTTGGCGTCCGCGGGGGGGGTAAACACAAAGGTACCGGCGGGCAGTTCCGTGTTGGTTTTCCAATCGGCGAAAGTGATGCCGAGGCTCATTTTCATGTCTTTCAGCATGTCGGCCGCCGCTCCACCCATGCGGGCGAATACTTTCGAC
>Ga0116188_1002339_pt1 | contig 15044 bp, 16 predicted proteins | sample AD_JPNTR2_MetaG_FD_89807 | JGI IMG/M metagenome (GOLD analysis project Ga0116188, IMG submission 89807) | Active sludge microbial communities of municipal wastewater-treating anaerobic digesters from Japan - AD_JPNTR2_MetaG | ecosystem: Engineered > Bioreactor > Anaerobic > Digestate | place...
AATATAGAAAAATAGTTTTGATAATAAAAACTTACCTTTCTAAAAACTATAAAACGATATATAAAATACCAAAAAATATAAAAAAATAAGCCCCCTAAAAATAGGGGGCCTTAAATATACCTATTATAGGTAATAATTATTTTTTACAAATAGTAAACACATACTGTAAACGGTCTAATTCTTCTGAACTTAATCCTTTAATTTTTATATTACCATTTTTAAAATATCTAATTTCAATATTCCCTAATTCAGGAAATTTTTCATTAAACACAAGAGTATATTCATCAAGATTATGATTTTTTAATACTTTGGATACTTCATCATATTCCACAAAAATATCATGTATTACCCAATATAATATTGATAAAAGGTCTCTAATATTATTTAATCCATATTTTGTAGAATATTCAAAAGTACCGTTGCCAGTATAATAAAATGACTTACAAGAATAATAAAATTGACGTTTTATTTGAGCATCATCAATCCCAAAGGTATCAAGAGCATTTTTAAAAGTTTCATAAATTACATCATATGTAAAATTTGAACCAATAGATACTTTAGTAACATCATCTATAAATTTTCCATAAGAATAACTAATGTAAGATTCAGGAATCTCTTTATTTAATCTTATTAAAACAAGTTGTTTATAAGTATCCTCTAAATATATACCATCTAATAAATCCATATTATCTATAACAAATTCTTTCATGTATTTTTCAGAAACAGATTCCTTTAACCTATTAAAATAGTTAATCATAAAATATCTCCTATTTATTATTTAGTCTATCCGATAAATATAATAATACTCTCCATTATCACCTTTAATTTCATTCTCTTCCCCGTCGTAAATAGCTAGCGTAGGACCTCTACCATCAGAATCTTCTATATAATCTATAACTGAATCCCAATCAATATAATTTTCAAGGCTTTTAAGAATCTCTTTTTCATCTTTACCATAAAGGTCTACTAAAAAATCATAGGAAGTATCATATTGAGATAAATATTCAACAGCAGCATCATCATAAAAATCATCAAGTATATCATTATCTTTTGCTAAAGTAATAATCTCATCATCATCCATCTCATTTAAAAGCTTCTTTAAATCATCCTTAGTATGTTCTAAATCATCATCAAAAAAAGAATTGAAGAATTTATCATCTTTTTGTGCTTTTTTAATAATAGCTTCTTTAATTTCATCTATATCAAAGAAACCAGTATATGAATCAGGAGAATCAATTATCCATTCTAAAATATCATGATATATATCTTTAAAATACCTTTTATTATCTACACAATATTGTATAATATGACTTTTAGCATATTCAGAAAAAGAATCTAAACCTATATCATCTATTAAATTTTTTGCTCTCCAATAAAATTCTTCATCAGCTTCATCATCTGTTAAAACTAAATAAGATTCTTTACCATATTCAAAAGTATCATAATCTTTTGATTTTGTTATATATTCTGGAGAAACATCCAGAAAATCCGCTAAGGCTTTAATCCGAATTTCAGTATCATTCTTTGCCATAATAAATATCTCCTACTATTATATAATTAATTATTTATTTTATATAGTTAATTATTTATTTTTGAAATACAATGGAGGCCCCATTCCCCACATATTTAGCCACGGTATATTTTTTATAAAACTCTTTTTCAGGAAGAGCTTCATAAAATTCTAATTTACCTTTAGCATCATTTAACATATCCTCAATAACTTCTGGAAGAAAATCTTTAGAATAAACATCAGTTGCAAAATACATTTCTGTAGTAGGATTATATAAAACCCCAACATACGGAATTGATTTTTTATTTCCTGCCAAAATATCATGAGTCCATGTTTTTCTAAAATCATCAACACAATTTGCTATACTTCTTATCTCCTATAATAATTTAGTTTACAATAATATACTATATAGTTACTTTTTAATTATCAAATTATATTTATTTTTTAATTCTGTTTCTAAAAAACTTACAGAATTTAATTTTTTCTTAGATTCCTGCTCCTCATCCCAGATATAGTCTGCATTATCAGTACCATATAAATCAGCTAATGAACAAGAAGCCACTAAACTATCAGTAGCATCCTTACCATAATATCCCATTTTACTTGTATCCCAATTCAAATTATCTAAATCCATCCACCCCCCTTTTTCATGTTCAATTTTGATACCTTTACCATTTTTAATAGTAACAAGGGATTTCATATTATTTTTAATAATTAGATTTTTTCCTAATTTTATCCTATTTTGATACATAGCAGATATAAAATTTAAATACGGTTCAGGACTAATATCTACAGAATATCGAATAGACTCAATACCATGCCTATTAAGTCTTTGTCTAATATCACTTGATTGAAATTGGTCAAAAGAGGTCATTTTTAAGTTAATAGTTCCATATTTTTTTAAATCTAAAATAAAATAAAAAATAGCATCAATATTTATCTCTTCTTTTGTAGGTAGAATAACAATTGTAAAATCACCAATATACATTTTTTCACCTTTTTTATTAGTTTCTAAATGACACATGGATATAGAAGCCATATCTTTAGATACAGATAAGTCTACACTTAAAAATCGTTCAGCTTTAGGATTCCTATAAAATTCATATAAATTGCCTTTACCCGTATACACAAAGAACTCATTTTTTATTTTATTCCATAATAATCCCTCAGGGGCTTGTGAAGCAGGAGCATGAATATATGTATATAGATTTTTTAAATTATCGGTAAATAATCGTTCAATAGTTTCAGGATTAGAAATCAGTTTTGCATCAGAACCCGATGGGTAACCACAATAGTCTTTTATAATTTTATTAGGAGCTTCAAGTGCTAATTGTTTAATATCAATAGGAACATTATAAATTTCAGTTATATCATAATTTTCTACTTCAAAATCCTCTAATACTTTTGCCTCTTTAGAAGCTGAACCACGATACATAGGAAATGTTTCGCCTGTTTTTTCCCAAATAGGAAATAGCCATGGCTGTAAATCATACTTTGTAGCCATCAATCGATATACTGTAGGGTCTTTAATACAATCATATAAACAATATCTATCAATAGGATTATTTAAATCGTTAGGTGATGAGTCTACAATACTACGAGCTAAATAATGATTACCAAAACGAGAATAAATACGTCCTTTTGAATCAGTCAATAATTTCATAACTGTTTCAGGTTTCATTCCTTTTTCTTGTAAGAATCCCAATTCAGTTAAAGAAGCTGAAACAATAGTCAATCCTAATAATTGACTAGGCTCTGAAATAGCCCTGTAAAATAAATCACCAATTCTAAAAAGAGCCCCACCTTTTACCGCAGAAGTAAAATAAATTTTATCATGGTCCTCTTTCATATTTTTAATTAACTGTGTTTCTAATTTTACTCTTCTAAACTTAGGAGAGGTTTCAAGATATTGTAACATTGGTTGAATATTTAAAGTGTATGCTTGGTCCAATGTCAATGATACTGTAACATCAGTAAGTACCGTTGTTTTTGATAGTTTAAAAAATTGTTTAGCATTTCTTAAATAATAAATAACAGTAGCTAAATATCCTTTTATTAAAGCTACTAGCATACTTTTACCTACCCCAATAGGTAAATATAAAACTAAATGCCTGTAAGGATTTAATGGATTAAAAAATTCTAAAAAATAATTTTTTATATAAGGATATACACTATTAGCTGTTTCCCCTATCCACTCTTCTGTTAAAAACTCATCTGGACTAGGGGGTTTTCTTATAAAATTAACTTTCCATAAATTTTCAGTTAAATCAATTTTTTTATAATCCGATAAATTTTCATTAGTTAATATTTTTTTTAAAGCACTATTGATAGCTTCAATTTCAGCTTGAGAAAAAATATCATCAGAAAAAATATCTTCAAGATATTCTAAATCATCGGATGGATGATTTAGAATATCTTTTGTCATATCTACGAGAGAATTAAAAGCATTCATACTTAAAAATTATGTAAAAATATAAATTTTTCTATCAATTTAATTTTTAAACTTTTAACAAGTGTATGTTCTTGTAAAAATTTAAAAGCCCCACCATCCATAAAGGAATATATAAATTGAGTATTATCATTATATCCTAATAAAATAATCTCATCATCTTTATTCATAATTCCTTTATCTAACATTAAAAATTCTACAAGGCCCTTTAAATCCTTTAACCTTAATCTATAATTATCATATTGTATAGACCAATAATCTCTAGGACGAACATAATGCCGAACCCGTATCCATCCATTTTTAGATACCTCCTTAATAAGAGCTTCACGAGCTTTTCCTTCAAAACCTATTTTTTCATTAAAATTATCATACACCTGTTTTATATATTCTGGAGTTAAACCAAATTTTTCAGGGTATTCAATAATATAATTGATATGTTTTTTAGCCCCTAAATCAAAGAGTTTTCCTTTTCTATACCAATATCCTGTAGCTTCCATGTAATATCCTCTATATTTTTTTATTATATTATATTTCTATATCATACCAATTCATTCGACTAATGGCTTTTGTAGCCATTCTACCTAAATATCCATCGGGCTTTTTATGTTCTTTAAGTACCGATTCAAAAATAAAGGGGCGTCCCTTAATTTTAGTCATAAATTCTCCAGAAATACCCATTCCACGATGGGAAAATTTTACATACTTTCCGTATCCGGGAAAATCAGCATCATTCGTACCCCAAAGATAAGATTCATCACCCGGTTTAGGTATAAATAAAATAGAATCTTGTTCAAATTCTTCCCCTAATTTTCGTAAATCCCTCTCTAAAGTACCTTTGTCATCAGAATCAACAACAAAAAACACATTTTCAGAAACCTCTACTGCATCTTTAGTCCCATAATTTTCAACATAAATTCCTTTAACAGAAGTTACATCATATCCTAAAGAAAATAATTTAGATAATAATAGTTTATTCCTTTGAAGATTTTCTTTATAGGAATATTCAGACCTAAATGCAGTAATAGTACCAGTATCATGATTTACCATATGGTGTAATAATCTTGATAAACTAGATTCTGTTATTTTCATAAAATTTCTCCTTGTCATATAATATATAAGGGTAGATAGTGAACTACTCACCACCTAAGAGGCGGGAGACTTCTTGCCACATAAGAGTTAAATCTACCCTTATATACTACATACTGTAAATAATATCCATTATTTACAGGTTAATATTGCGTACCACAATAAGGGCAATAATCAAATTCATCTGGTATATCATTTTCACATTCACCACATCTTGCATCAGATTCAATATCAAAATTAATTATCTCATTTTCAACATCTACAAAGGTAATATGCTTTTTAATATGTTCTGGACATTCAGAAAGTCCGGGGAACATTTCATACATCTCATCTGTAAAATCTACTTTCTTTTCCTTAACTACCTTTTTTTGTACCTTATTAACAGGAGTTTCAACTTTAGTAGGTAGTTCTGCATCCTCCTCTTCCTCTGTTTCAGTAACAACGTGAGATTTAGAAGTATTAAAACTAACCTCAGAATGGTCTTCTTTATGTTCTTGATTATGAGCTTTTAATTCAGCAATTTCCTTGGCATTCCATTCCACCATAGCTTCCCATGTATTCCAACCATACTTTTTATCCGCCTTTTTAATAAATGTTTCAAGTTTATTCATAATTACACCAACAGGGGTAGGCATGGAAACAAAAGGAATATTCTCTAAATTATAGCGTTCATATGCCATTTCTTCTTTGGACAGGTCCTCTGAATTAACGATAAAAGATTGATAATCAATACCATCTTTATTGGACCAATTCTGAATTGCTCTTTTTTCCTCATTATACATAACTTGATAGAAAATATCATCCGCAGGTTTAGTATTCTTACTAAATCGACGTACTACCAAATCAATATATTCGTAATGAGTACCAATTGAGCCACACTTAACATCAAAAATCTCATTAAAGAGACCTTTTTTCATGCCCCATGTATAGAACTTCTTGTCCTCTACTTCGTTAACATCCCATGCAATCATTTTAGTATGCTTATTGACCTTACACCAATCATCCATACGGTCAATGGCATTGATAAGTACATACTTACTAGGAGCCATACCAGATTCATAGGGTAATGGATTTTTCTTATTATTAGTAAGATACCGATTAAGAAGTTCGCACCCTTCATTTTCATAAATCTTTTTCTTACCATCATATTTATACTTAGTAAGTTTTCTAATTAACTGTCTAAAAGGATGATTTACATCAGGGTGCCAAATATAGGTAAAAAAGCTACCATCATCAGCTTTAATAATAGACTTTTCTACTAGAATTGCATCTGTAGGATTATGCCTATCCTCTGGTACTTCCCCAACAAGTCTAAAAACTTGACACTTATCAGGTTCAAGTAGTAGAGGTTCAAAATCAGGAATTTCAATAGGTCCAAATTCTGAATTTTTTGCTTTTGCTTCTCTTGCCTTTTTTGCCCTTAAAAAGCGTTCATGGCGAATTTTAGCAATATCCATAATACTCTCCTTGCCTATTTAAGGCATAATATAATTAACCCTATATAAAATAGGATTCCTTTATAAAATACTATAAAGTTTAATAGAAATTATCAAATTTTTTATTTATAAAATGGATAATATCGAGTAGTACAATATTTAATTTCTTTACCATATTCTCCATCCCCAATACAAACATCAGCTATCCAGAATCCAACATGAGCAGAGCTTTTTTTATTACGCATAAAGCTGGTTTGATTCTGTAAAGTCCCTGCACTAATCGTATGTACATTACGATATGCAGGTAAGTAATAACTTTTATGAGTATGCCCCGTTATGAGTAACCCCGGCTTTTCACCCCCAGTAAAACTATCAATTAGTTTTTGTTCTCTATAACTTAACGCATAACTAGCCCCATCACCACCATGAAATAATTTTATAGTAATACCATTTATAATTATATCACCCTCTCCTTGTCCTATCATTTCAAAATTATCAAAATTGGTACAAAATTCTTTTACAATATCCGCTCCTAAATTAGCTTTTTGCATATACCAAAGGTCATGATTTCCAGCAATAATTTTTAATGGTTTATCCCATTCCTTAAATAATTCAATAGAAGCCTTTAATTGAGCAGTATACCCAATATGTTTTAATTCATACACATGACCATCCCTACCAGACATCCCCTCCGTTAAATCTCCAGCGTGTAATAATAAATTACATCCTTCAGATTTCATAGTTTCTAATGCTTTTAAAATCTTATACTCATCTGTATAATTGGAACCAATATGGGTATCAGACATAATACCTAATCGAATAATATCTCCAGAAAAATTATAATAAGACACACCCCGTTTATTTAGTTTATAATTAGGATTTTTAATAAGTTTTTTTAACTCTTCATCAGAAAACCGTTCCCGTATCTGTGAAAATATATCAATAGACTCCCCATATCGTTTACGATATTCTCGAATATATCTATCTAAAGTTTCCTCTTTTAATCCAAAAGATTCTATTGTTTTATTTCTACCATTATTTAAATAATAATGAATAGTTTCCAAAAGTTTTTTATCGTTAATTGCCATAAAACTAATCTCCTCATATGGTATGATAATAGTAAAGAATTGTTATAAACTCTTTTTTCTACCAATAGATACACCTTGAAGCATATCATCAAACATGGATGAGTTATCATTATTTTTATGATATATTCTTTTGGTATCCACCTTACCTAAAATATCTAAAGCCTTATAAATAATATACAATTTATTTTCTTGAAATTTACAATTTACTTTATAAGTATCTAATTCTGTAGAATTAAATTGAATAGACTCAACAAGGTTCCAGTTAAGAATAAGTATATGTTCATCTCTCTTTATTCTCTCAATCCATCCTAAATTTAAGTAAGGTAATTGATTTGTTTTCACGGCATTTAAAAATTGATATACATCCTTGTATTTATCAATAATATCCTTAAAAAACATTTTAGGGAATTCAGCTAAAGCAGGTTTTATATTATCTGTTTTATCACCATAGAATACTTTATAAAAACATATATTTGAATAGGTAGCTTCAAATCCATACTCTTCAAAAAATTCTTTTTTAGTATATATTTTACTTTTTGCATATTGATGGATATTATCATCCAAAGCCCTAAACCAATCAGAATCTTCTGAAAATAATAGTACCTTATCATCTTTTGATATATACATTTTTACTATTTCTGAAACATAATCATCCGCTTCAATAAATTGTACTCTAAAAAGATAAGAATTATCCCGATATGATTTTAAGATAAGCTCCAGCATATCAAGCTCTTTATAAAACCATTCAGGTTGAGGTATTCTTGTTTTTTTATACTCTTCAGATAGAGATTTTCGATACTTTTTTATCGACGTTTTTGCATTATCAAAAAGCCAATAGATTTTTAAATCATCACTTCCAAGATTTTTAATATAGGATTCCATCATATTTAGAAATCCTATAATACCTTCTGTATGAAATTTTGTATCTTGATAAGAAACAATAGTTTCCTCATTAAGATAATTTGCTTTATAAAAAAGATTATAGACATCAATTATAAATATATTATATTTTTCCATGTATGAACATCCTTTACATAAAATGTATTCATTTTAAAGTATAAAAGTTAATAACCTTAAAAAATTAAAGTTACCTATAAAAATAATGGTACACAACCTATTTTTATTGTGTACCATTTTATTAAAATGTGTAAATTATATTTATAACTTATCCTGTGTATGTTTATTATTATTTCTAATAATATACATAAATTTTGTTTTTTCTCTAAAAAGATTATACATACTTATTTTATCCCCACCGTCAAAAATAAAACTAAGAAAACTAATTAAAGGGATAAGAATTTTAAATTTCACCATTTTTTTTGTCTTAAAATCAAAGACATCAATTTCATTATATTTATTATGTACCCTTAAAATTTTATATCGAGGTAAGAAAACATCTTCCCTCATATCCAGAACTTCCCGAACAGGTTTTCCTGATTCAATAAGCTCCTCCTGCTTTTCTTTACTAAGAGACAATCGCTTATAATCAAAAATGATAGGATACATCTTTTCAAAATATGTTTTAATTTCTTTAATCTGAGACTTCTTTTCTTTAAGAGGGTCAATCTTAAAAATATATTCAATTTTTTTATCATAGATTGACGTTAAAAATACTTCCCCTGTTTCTTGAATAACTCTTACTACTAATTGTAAAGGGGATTTACTACAAAAATTTTCTAGACTAGGAATAAAATCCTGTAGATAATCATTTAGTTTAACAATTTCTGCCATACTATTATCTCCTTATATATGATAGTTATCGATATTTAAACTTTAATTTTTGATAAAGCTACAAATTGATTTTCAGAAAAGGATAAAATATAAATATTATGCTCTTCTGAACAATAAAGAGTAACGGATTCTTTACCTTTACCAATTTTTGTAAGAATATCCCCCACCATTGCATTATTATAATAAAATTCTAATACTTCTTTATTAGATTCAATTTCTTTACAAGAAACATGAGTATTATTATTACCTACAGTAATAGATAATAAATTGTTATTTTTATCAATAGTACATAAAGATAAATTGTTAATATTCTTTTTAGCAAAAAATTGCATAAAGTTAATTTTATCTACAAATGAAGCTATATCAATTACTACTTTAGTATCCTGTTTCAATGCTGAAATAGTATTTACAAATTTTTCAGAATTGATAGGCAATGGACTAACATTAGTAATTGACGTAAAAATAATTTCAATATCAGTATTTGTTATTTTAATACTTTTTGTTTGTTCATTTTGTAAAACTGAGGTATTTTCTCCAATTTCAAAAATAAACTTAAGTATATCATGTTGTAAAAACATAGGATATTCAGATTCAAAAGAATCTATATAAATTCTAAATAAAGATGATGAAGCAATAGTATCATTAAAAATATGTACTCCTCTTTGAGCATAATTAACATCCATAGGATTTACAAAGTACGAGGCCATAGCTAATTTATTCATTTTAAAAGCATCCAAAACTAACTTTAATTCAAAGTTATCAGAATTAAAAATTGTTTTAATACTTTGGACTGAATCAATCAAAATATCATTGTGTTCAATGATACCCGATATATCAGAAATTTGATAATTGTACTTATTATCAAGTATCAATTCCTTCCCAGCAGAAATTAAATGCTGAAACATACTTCTATCAATTACCATAGTAGTATCTTGCTCTTGTATATCGTCAATATCAATATTGATAAGACAAGCAATATTTTTATTGGACATATACAATTTTTTTTCCTTTGGTTCCAAATATACAAAATCATCCAAAGGTGTTTGTGGAATCATACTCAGTAGTTTAGTATACTGTTTCAGATTTTCAGTTTTAATTTTCATATAAATCTCCTTAAAAAATACAAATATATATAGTATATATAACTATATACTATTATGGATAATAGTAACTATCAAAAAAATATTTCTTTTTCTAATATTGATAAAAATACTATCAATTTTATTGTATTTATGCCCTTTGATGAATTTTATTATATCTATAGTATAAATAATTTAGATTCCCAACATCTTATTGAAAAAGATACCATTTTTTCATTATTAAAGCAATTTAATGAAATTGATTATAATAAAGTAGAATATTATATTCAAAGATTTTTTTCTTTTATATATTTACCTTCTAATAATTCAATTTTAGAATTGGAACAAAGTATTTTAAATAAAAATAATTTAATTTCTAGTATAAATAATGAATTAGAACAAAAAATAATACAAAAAGAGGATGATACTCAAAACAATACAATACTATCAAAATATAAAAATTTTTTATCTTTATTTAATAATTAAATAAATATTAGTTTTTATTTTATAATTATTTTTCTCATAAGACTAGTTTTTCCATTTCGATTTCCCAGCTTTTTCCGTCCCCCCCTTTATTTCATTTATATTACATTATGGTTCCTTGTTATATCCTTTAACCATTCCCTATATTTTTGGACACGTAAGTGTCCAAAAATATAGTTTCTATGAATTTAAATTTATAATGTAATGGCACTTGTGCCTTTATTATGTTATGTATTCTTTTTATCATTTATGGTGTATTCTTTTTATCATTTATGGTGTATTCTTTTTGAGATAGGCTTATTATAGTTTATTACGATTTTTCAGAAAAAAGAAAAATAATATTGATATTTTTAAAAAATCATTATAGTATGTAAACAATATGGAATATGAATTAAGAAAAGCTACTACAGGAATACTCATTCAAGAAGTGTTTGAGACAGAAAATCTCAATCATTGTAAACTTTTTGTATATTTAGGAACACAAATTTATAATTTTAAGCAATCAATAGAACAAATAGCATGGTATCTTAATATGCCAGTGAAAGCAGTAAACTATTCACTTTCTTTTTTATTAAAAAAAGGGTATATTTATAAATTTGGAACAGGATATGATACTTTAATAAATTCTTATAATATAAAGGATTTTTATTATTTCCCTGTGAATATTAAAAAATTAAAAAAACTTAATTCTTTTGCAGAATTAAAATTATATAGAATTCTTGTTAAAAATATGGAACATGATTATAGAATAAATATTGATAAAATATGGAAATTTGATTTTTGCCAAACCATAGAGTATGATATTATAGAAAATATGATACAGTATCTTGAGCAAATAGGAATGATTGAAATATTTGAACTATCTGATAGGTTAGTGTATAATTTAATTTATGATATAGACTAAATATGATAAGGAGTAAAATAATATGAGTAAAAAAAATAAGAAACAAGAAGATTTATTTTTAAGTAGGGTTCCTCTTGAATTATTTAATATGGACCTATCATTTAATGCAATTAAATTATATATTTTAATTGATTCTTTTGATAATAATGATAATCCTGCTTTTTTTAGTCAAAAGTATGCAATGGAAAAAATGGGGTGTAAGAATAGAAATCTTATTTCCCGTGCTATAAAGGAATTAGAGGAAAAAAATTTAATTAAAGTTATTAGAAAATCAAAACATTCCAATCAATATATTCGTATGCCCAATAAAAGTTTTGAAAAACATTTTGGTCTTATGGACATTAATGCTATTAAGTTTTTATCTAAAACAGAATTAAAAGTATATGCTTATATTTTAGCTTTTCAAGGGGTTTATAATATTACTGATAAACAAAGAATTGCAAAAGAGTTACAAATTCATATATCACAAGTATATAAAGCATTGAAATCCTTAAATGAAAAAGGTTTACTTCATGTAGTAAGCCAAGTTAAGTATGTTAAGAAAGTAATATATCGAGCTTATAATATTATTCCAGAGAGAACAAGAACTAAAATCAATAAGCAAGTACATTATGTAGTTACGGGTAAACGACTACCGGAATTTTTATTAAAATTTGCTTAACAATTTTTTGATAATTTTTATATTTTTTATAGTTTTTTATAAAAATGGAATAAAAAATTCCACTATTATATGTAAGGAGAATTTAATATGAGTTCTATTAGTTTACCAGCAGGATTTGAATGGGTTCAGCTTAATCCCGATTTAGAAAAAGTTTTACATTATCTATATAATACTAAAGAACATCTTAATATTATTGGCCCCGCAGGAACTGGAAAAAGTACTATTTTAAAAATGATTGCTTCGGATACAAAACATTTTGGTAATACAGTAGTATTAGCTTCCACAGGGGTATCTGCGGTTAATATATCCTCAGAGGGTATTAAGGGTTCTACCATTCATTCATTTTTTAAAATACCCCCGTATACTATATATAGTCCTAATAATTGTAAAACTCATGATGATTTAATTCCTATCATTAGGAGTATTGATACTATTTTAATTGATGAAATTTCAATGGTTAATGCTTCTCTATTTGATTTTATTATTGAACTTTTAATAAAATATAATGGTACTAGAAAAAATATTCCTAGACTTATTCTATTTGGTGATATATTACAGTTACCACCAGTTATAAATGATAACGATAAATCTATTAAAGAATATTTCAATACATTATATGGAAACAATATTATGTATTTTAATTCAAGGTCCTTTAGTGATTTCCATTTTAAAACAGTCCACCTTAATACTATTTATCGTCAAGCAGATACCAGTTTTCAAAATATTCTTAATCGGATAAGACTAGGGACTTATACTGATACTGATTTAGCAATTATCAATAGTCATGTAATTCCAGAAATTGATTTTTATTCAGAGAATGAAATGTTTTTATATTTATGTGCATATAATAAAAAAGTTGATGAAATAAATGCAATGGAATTGGAAATTAATCCAAATATACAAAAAGACTATGTTGTTAATATCTCTGGAATTGTAGATTCAGAAATTCTTAATAATATTCCTAAATTAGTATCCTTAAAGAATGGTTTACAAATTATGTGTTTGAGAAATGATAATGAAAAAAGATATGTTAACGGTACTATGGGAATAGTAGAACGTATGTATGATAATTATGTAGAAGTTAGATTACCTAATAATGATATAATTGAAGTGGTTAGATACGATTGGGATATATATAATTATACGGTAGAGCATAATACTACACAAAATGTTAATAAAGTAGATACTAACTCTGTTTCAGTTATTCCTTCTCGTGTAGGAGTTATTAACCAGCTTGCAGTAAAAGGTGCAAAGGCCATATCAATTCATAAATCACAAGGGAAAACTATTGACACTGCATATATTGATTTTGGATATAAAGCCTTTGCACCTTCTATGGTTTATGTAGGTTTAAGTAGGCTTACCTCCTTAGATGGATTAGGACTTTTTAGAAAAATTAAAAAAACAGATATTATGTTAAATATTGAATCTTTAAAGTTTTTAGAGACTATATAATATAATTATTAAGGAGTATATACTATGTTATTACAATTTCCTATTCCCATGGGTCAAAATTATACTTTACCGGATAATAAAACAATTATGATTGATTCAAATTTTTTAGAAAAACTTAAACAGTATGTAGAGGAATTAGGAGTTGTTTTTAAACATGATAAAAATGAAATAAAGGATATTATTCTTAAAATAAAAGCTAATATTATTGGGATAGCTAATTCAGTTGAAGTAAACCATGATTTTATATTTATAAATGTTGATATTCTTAATGAAAATCTTTTATCATTGGATAATGTAGAATTTTCTTTATATTTTTTACCAAATATTTATTATCCTAAATATAATAATAATTCTACATCTTCTGAGGATTATGAAATTCTTTCTATTATAGCAATTATATAGAGGATTATATGATTAAAGTATTTTTTTCTTTTGATGATGGGTGTTTTCATTTTAAAATTGATGAATGTATTTATTTTTCACAAATTATTGGACTTTTTAAACAGAAGTACCATATAGTATATGATACTATCCATAAAACATGGAAAACACCTAATGCTATTACTGCTAATGCGATTGTTTTAGATTTACAAGGATATGATACTATTGATATATCAAAAGAAGATACCTATCTCTTAGAGGATTTAATTTATCCTAATGATTCTAATTTTATAAAAGTTAAAAGGCATATTGATGAGGAATTTTTTAAAAAACATCCTCCATTAAAAGGAAAACCCCCATATGAAAATTATCAAGTAGAAGCAATTAAAAAAGGGGTATATCAAAATAAAATTTTATATGATATAGCTGTTAGGCATGGTAAAACGTATATAACCTGTGGTGTTATTTATAATTTAATTAAATTACATTTAATTGATAGAATTCTTATTATTTGTAGACCAGAGGGGGTAGAAAACTTTAAAGTTGAAATCCTTAGATTCTTAGGGGATATTTTTACTGAAAATGATATAGGTATTATATCATCAGATAATCGAGAAATAGAAAAATATTTTGATAAAAAAATTTTAATTACTAATTATATAACTTTTAGATTAACTGGAGCTTATTATAATTCTCTTACTAATTCTAAAGCAAAAAAACCTAAAAAGAAATCAATTAAATTTTCAGAATGGGGTAATGATAGATTGCTTATTTTGGATGA
>Ga0116188_1002340_pt1 | contig 15043 bp, 13 predicted proteins | sample AD_JPNTR2_MetaG_FD_89807 | JGI IMG/M metagenome (GOLD analysis project Ga0116188, IMG submission 89807) | Active sludge microbial communities of municipal wastewater-treating anaerobic digesters from Japan - AD_JPNTR2_MetaG | ecosystem: Engineered > Bioreactor > Anaerobic > Digestate | place...
ATCTTCATTTGTAGTTAACCATATTTTGCCGTTAACTACATTTTTGCCATCGTAAAATCCCTCATGGTAAAAACTTGTTAAACCTTTAGAAAGGTTTTCCCTTTCGTAATCAGAAAGGGTAACTCCTAATATTTGTTTAGGAATTTTGTTTATATCAAACATCCGTTCCATATATTTTCTCTATTTTAATGGTAAAATTTTTACCAAATATAGAACAAAGTTTTTGAACAAGCAAGGGGTACTTTTTACTATTTTTACCCCTACGAATTTTAATCAAAGTAGCATAGCATAGGTTATGCTGCCTGCTGAATGAACTAAGGTTTTTGATTTTTGATAGTTCGTTTCTGCAAAAAATTTCTGCTTCCTTATACTCCATATTAAAACATTTTAATATATTTGCACCAAAAGGTGTAATAAACAAAATGCAAATTTAATAATTTTTGTTAAAATGGCATCAATATCTGATAAGTTAGTAATGAAAGGCGTTGAACTGAAAGAACCAACAGAAACAAGTTTTGATTTACATTCAATGAGTAACGTATGGGAAATAACAGACATACTCGCGGGTGTAGCCCTTCTAATTACACTTATTATATTGATAAAAAAATTGTCAAGAAACGAACACGGTGCATACAACTACCTCATATGGTGGTTTATATCATTAGTGGTGTATATAATATTAAGAAATGTTTTAGTATAGCATGAAAGATGTTTTGATTATAGTATTGATACTATATATAATAGGTATAGTAATTTACTTTTTAAAAGGGAAAAGTAAGGGTAAGGAAGTTAAAGGTATAGTAAAAGAAAGAATAGAAGAGGGGGGAATAATTCAAAAACAAAAGGAAGCAAAATCGAAAGAGCGAGTGGTTGTTTTCCTTGAGGGGGATGAGGTAAAATACATGAAGCCAGTAAGCGCAGATTTTACATTCTTACTGAGTGAGGTTGAGAACATAGTAAAAAAAGAAGAGAAGAGCAATGATTGTGAAAAAAGGATTTTTGGAAAATTTGAGAAAGTAACTAATATTTACAAACCTTAAAAATTAAAACTATGAGAAAAAATGTAGAAATGGCATTCAGTAAAAACGCTGAGTTTTATGCTGAAATTGGAGAAAAGGTAAAAAACCTTAAAGGTCTAAAATTAAAACTTTTACTGCCGGCATTATTGCTAATGGCAAAAGAAGCCTATTCGCAAATTACCCTTGAGAATATTGAATCAAATTCAAAAAGAGGAATAAAGACTCTTTACAACATAGCAAAATGGGTAATTGCCGTGGTGTTGATAGTTGGGTTAATTACAGTAATTTACATGGTTGTTACAAATAATCCAAGGTCAAAAGAAGCTGTAATAGGTTTCGTAGCAGCATTGATACTTGTAGCAATAGCCTATGTTTTGATACCGGAACCTAACTAAAAAAAGAAAATGAGGTATTTTACGCAAAATAGTATGAATAAACCCGTTACTATGATGGGATTCCAATCAATGGAATTTTTCATGCTTTTTTTGCTGTTAATAGGAATAGCCTTCCTGTCGTACACAACAGGGGGGCTACTTTTTTCGATTGTTTTTATAGTCCTTTACTTGCTTATTGTGATAAAGATAGGAAATAAGATAAAGGTTGAGAATAGAAAAGGAAACCCAAATTTTTTAAAGGGATATATCGATAGCGGAGCATACCCAAAATGTATAACCGATAAGTATTCATTTTTACGGTTAATTTCATTCTTTAAACTATTAAGAAAGTAATGGTTGGTGTATTTATTGCATTGATATTATTTACGGCTTCAATTTTATTGCTTTTGCTATACATCTCTCCAGAAATAAAGAGTATAGAAAGAGGTAAGAGGGATATAATTGAGTTTATACCAATACAGAATATTGATGATGATGGAATAATTTATGGAGAGAATGCTGAAATAACTGTAGGAGTAAAATTAATGCTACCAGAAGTTTACCTTTTATCCGAAAAAGAAATAAATGAGTTACAACAGGACTGGGTTTCATTAATGAAATCTTTGCCAGAAGGAACAAAGATTCAAAAGCAAGATTTTTACTATGTAAAAGAGTATAGGAATGAAAAAGATTTTAATTACTTGCTTGATAAAAAAAATACGGAACATTACCTCGGAAGGCCTGTATTAAATTCTTACTCGTTGGTATATTTTACATTCCCAAAAGAAACAAACGGAAAAAAAGTGGATGTACTAACAAGAAGATTTAAGACTCCAGTAAGAGGTAACCTGGGAGGAATTGAAAAAAGGGTAGAAGAGGTAAATAAAACAATACAGGGCATAATACAAAGAATCAATGGTTTTAAGGGTTACAAAGCCAAAAGAATGGATGGAAAAGAGGTATTAAATGAAATATATAAGTACATAACTCAAAAATACGATGAGGAAATAAGTGTTGAAAAATTGCCAGAAATTGAAGTTACTAAAGAAGGATATTTAAAGGTAGGGCAAAGGTTATTAGGGGTAATAAGTTTAATGGAAGAGGGGGGGTTTGTAGAGCCGGCAATAAATCCAAAAACATCACCGGGAGAAAACTATAAGGAAGGAGTAAGTTATCAAAATAAGATAAAAAGCAAAACAGGGTATGCTTTCCCAATACATGGAGGTTTACCAGTAAAGCATTGCGTAAACACTATAATAAATATAATTGGTAATGAAACATTAATAAATGAGTTAAGAAGCGAAAAAAATTCACTAAACTTTTTAGCTACATTTTATGAACCTGCAAGGATAAAGCAAAGGGTAATTGAAGGATTTATACAGGATGTACTTGAACAGGGTTTTACGGGTTCATCAATGACTGTAAATGTAATTGTAGATGCAAAGGATATAAATGAACTCGATGAAAAATGTAATGCGGTTGAAACTGCGTTTTTAAATATGAACCAAAGTAAGGGGTATCGGGAAAGTTATGAGTTAGGGGGTATATATTTTGAAAGCATACCAGGGCATAGCATAAGAGGAAAGAGGGAAATAAGAAATGTAACAGCGCAGGCTGCATGTTATATAAATAATGAAGGTATGTATGTTGATGATAACGATGGTGTAGTTTTTCTCGATAGATATGGAAAACCTGTAGTGGTGGAATTATGGAACAGTAAATACACAAACAATAGGAACAAATTAATATTTGGGCCGTCTGGATCTGGAAAGAGTTACTTCATAAATGGATTGGTATCACAAACCTATATGAAGGGAAACCATGTAATAATTCTTGAAATTGGAAGGTCAACAAAGAGGAATTGTGAGTTACACAATGGATTATATTTCGATACGGGAAACAGGGATAATTTAAGGTTTAACATATTTAAATGCGAAACTGATAGTTTAGGCAGGTATGTTTATAGAAACCTTGAGGATAAGGAAGAACAGGATGACAAGGTAAACTTTATTACAACTGTAATAACTGCTATTTGGAAAGGAAACAAAGAGGTATCAAATCTTGAAAAGGAACTGGTAAAAAAATCAATAGTGGGGTATTATGAGCATGTGAATAGGAGTGAATCAAAGGAAATAAATGTAAAGGGGTACTACAAGTATCTTGATACATTTAAAAAAGAGATGACACCACGCGAATTGCAGATATTAGATATTGAGGGATTAAAAATAATGCTTGAAAAGTATGTGTCGGGGCCATATCAGGAGGTATTGAATGGAGAAAAAGAAATAGATATTGAAAATGATAGGTTTATTGTATTTGAAATGGAGGGCGTGCAAAACGACCCGGAACTGTTTACGGTAGTTAGTGTAATAATTATCGAAATGGTACTACAAAAAATAAAGAAGTTAAAGGGTGTAAGGAAATCCCTTGTAATTGACGAAGCACTTAACTTCTTACAGGATCCAAAAATGGGTGATTTTATAGGATATCTATACAGAACAATTAGAAAAAAAGAGGGAGAGGTTTACATTGCAGCACAGAATATTAAGTTTTTGGACGGTATAGCGCACGTAGTAAGGGATTCAATAATAATAAATTCAGATACAAAAATATTACTCGATCACTCTACGGCAAAGTCAACCTATAGTGATTTAAGGAGAATTTTATCTCTAAACGAAGAGCAAATAGAGTTGCTTGATAGTTTGGTTTCGGGTGAAGGGTTTAGAGAGTTTTTGATAGTTTTAGGGAACAGGACGGGAATATACAGAATGGAAGTATCAAAATTTGCCGATGCAGTATTTACATCAAAGGAAAGTGAAACAAGGGAAATAGAGAAACTTTTTGAGGAAACAGGAAGTTTGACAACAGCAATAAATTTATATGTAGAAAAAAAAGCAAAACAATATGAAAAGAAATAGTAAAACAGGATCAACAACATTGGTAACGGTAACCGTGTTTTTAATAAAAATAATTTATACATTGTTAATAATAGCAATGTTGATAGGTATATTAAATAAAACAGCAAAGGGACAAACAGGAGTGGTCAACACAGCACAAGAAGCAAAACAGACATACTTATTGACTCAGTTACTAAAAAATGCCTATGATACCTATAAGACAAATGAAGAAATGAAAAAGACATTACAAGATATTAAAGATAAGGCAGAATTGGTAGAAGATGCGTATAAAGCATATGAAATAACACTTGAATTAGTTGAATTATCAGAGAAACTACAATGTATGACTGATGAATTGGCAAATACTGTTGATTTGGCTGATGAATTAAATTTTTCATGCCATGATGATTTTAAGTTGTTTAGCATAACGCAGGATTTAAGCATTCAGGCAAAAGGATTAAAGTATTTACTGGCAATTCATAACATAAAAAAAACATTAACAAATAATGGTGGATTTACAGAGTATATAAAAACTTGCGAAAGTATAAGAAGGGGATTTATAAATACGTTCGATGAGATGGAATACTACAGAAATCAATTATTACAAAATTTAATAAGTACATATGGAAATAAAGCATTTTTAGAAAGTTTGATAGCGCAGATAAACAGAGAGGAAGAAAAGAGAGAAAGAGGAAGACAAATGATTTTGCAAAGAATGTTATCTATGAGTTTATTTAAAAATGAATTATCAAAAGTTAAGGGAGTAGAAATTACAAAAGTACCGGATTATGAAAAAAGGGCAGAAACAGAAGTAAAAAAAGAAACAAAAAATATTGTTAATAAATTAAAACCAGGAACAGAAAAAACCAAAAGTTTAGTAAAAGGAATAATAAGCGTTGTATTATTGATAGGGTTAGTATTTGTTATTTATAATATAACAACATCAAACCCAAAGGCATTAAGTTATGTAATATCATTCATTGTAGCGCTTATTGTAGCAGCAATAGCATATGCTTTAATAAAATAAAGGAGGAATAATTATGATATTAGATAGTACATTGGTTGATTTTACAGATTTGGTAAAAAAATCAGCAACAATTGACCCGTTTTTGTTAAAAATGATATTAAGAGTATCATTAGTAGCCGGGGGCATGGCAATTACATTAGCGATATTAAATATTGGGTATAATTATATTAAAAATGCTCTTCAACAATTAACAAATCAACAGGCAGAAAGAATTATTGATATAAACGAAATAGCAAGAACATTAATAATACTTGCTTTAATTGGTTTATATACACCAATAATAACTGCATCAATGGGAGCAATTGAAATGGTAAGTGATAAGTTAAAAATGACAGTAGATGGTGAAGATAAATTAATGGAGGAGTATGTAACAAAGGCTTATGATTATTATTTCTATACAAATGAAAAAATTATAGCATTAGAAGAGAAAGTAAAAGCAGAAAAGGATGAAGCAAAAAGAGAAGAATTAAATAGAATAATTGAAGAGGAAAGGGAAAAGTTAAAAAAAGGTGAAGAAATAGCCAAAGATGCATCGGGAGAAACTATAAGGTCAGCAATGGGATGGTCAATTGGGAATATAATTGCTCAAAGAGTAATTGGAGGGGCAATGACAGTAATAGGGTTAATTGTTGGAAATATTGCATTGGGAATAGCAAGTTTAGGCTTAAAGATATTATTGGTATTAGGGCCATTGGCATTTGCATTCTCAATACTACCTGTTTTTAAAAATCAAGTAAGTGTATGGGCAAGCGCTACATTGAATTTTGCATTTGCAAGAATGACAATGGATATAATTCATGCTTTAGATGTGCAATATTTGTTTTCATTAAGTACATTTCCTTTGGATTTTGAAAATAGCATAGCATATAATTTTTCAAAAGTAGCACTCTATGCTATGCCATTCTGGTTTACAGCAAAATATGTTGGCAAAGGGGAGGGCGGTGCGTTTGTTGGAAAGATGATGGGAATGGCTACGGCAGCATTGGCAATGGTGATGACTGGAGGAGCAGGAGCAGTGGGTGGTGCAAAAGGTACATTAGGGAATATAATTAAGTCTGGAAGTAAGACAACAGATAAAAATACAGAAAAGTAAATTATATGGAAGTAAGAACACCTTTCGGATATAAATCGGCATTTGCTTTATTAAAAATGGTAACAATAGTTGCCATAGCAACAATGACTGTAGGACTCGTATTTGGGTATGTGTTAATGACAGAAAAGGTTGAAACCGCGTATAAACAAATGGTAATAATTGATAAGGCGGGATCGGTATATGAAAAAGGAATGATAACATACAACAAGGGAAGAATGTACGAGTATGAAGACCAGGCCAAAACAGTATTTAAGTTATGGTATGGATTGGATGAGTACAACTATGATGGAAATGTAGAGGCTGCGTTAAAACTATTAGGAGAATGCGGAAAAGAAATGATTGATACATACAATCAGAGCGAACTAAAATCAAAAATTGTACAAAAAAACCTCGTAATGAATGCAGAGGTTGAAGGTGTGTCAATCGACATGAATACGGTTCCTGTATCGGGTGAAGTATGGGGAAAACAGATTGTAAGGAGAGGAACGGGTGAGGCAGGAAGGTGGATAAAATGTAGATTTGTTGTAATAGATACGGATAGGTCGAGAGATAATCCTCATGGGTGTAAGTTAGAAAATTGGGAAATTATTGAATCAAAAGGAATTTAGTTATGGAGAACGATAAGAAAAAATCGATGACTCTATTGCTGGTTGTTGTAGTACCGGTAATAATATTTATTGCAATACTTTTAGTAAGTGGAAAGGAGGAGAAAAGTGTTCAGCAAAAGAAAAACATAGAGGCTGACGTACCAATACCTGAGGCACAAAAAGAAGAGGTAAGTAGTAAAATGCAGCAATACATAAAAGAAAGGGAAGAAAATGAAAGAAGAGAAAGAGAAAAAGAAAGCCAAAGGAATATAAAAAAGGAGATCAGTGATGTGTTTACGGGTGATGATATGGAAGGCGATAGCAAGGCTCAAACAAAAGATGTAAAAGAGGAAAGCAATGTGGCAAGAAACATTGAAAAGACAAGAAAAAAAGAGGAAACAAGAGTAGTAAAAAAACAGGAGCAAAAAGAGGAAGTGGTAAAGGCTGAGGAAGAAAATAAGTATTATAGTTCAATGGGAATTGTAAATAGTGGAACATCATCAAGAAAAGAAACAGAAAAAAATGAAACCGTTAAAGAAAACAAAACAACGGATGATTTTATACCAGTGGTGCTTGATGAAACCACTGTAATAAAAACAGGAACAATGGTTGTGTTTGTTAATAAACAGGATTTTGAATACAATGGAAAGGTAATTGAAAGAAATTCATATATATACTGTAAAGCAAGGTTAGCCGACGTATGTGAGTTAGAGGCTGTAAAGGCAAAGAAAACAAACGGAGAAATTGTACAATTACAGAAGTTCAAAATATACGATGAAAGATTCTCATACGGTTTACCATTGGATGATAAAATAAATGAAAGTGCAAAAGAGGCAGCAGGAGATGTTGCACAAGAGGAAAATCCAGGATTATACACGGGAAACCTAATGATTGATGCGAGTGCGAATTTACTAAAAAAGGCAACAAACAAGGCAATAAACAAAAGGGAAAGAAATGTAATTTTAGAGCAAGGATATAAGGTTTACTTAAAATATACAGTAGAATGAAAAGAATAATATTTATTTTAACATTAGCATTGGTTAAAACAACCATAATAAATGGGCAGTATAGAATGGAAGACATTGTAGTTAACATGAAAAATACTGCAACATTAAATTTTAATAGTAACATAGATTATGTGATATTTGGTGAAAATCCACAGGATTCAAAAGGTAATTTTGTAAACTACCAGGTATTTCAGAAAGACAACACATGTACGTTTAAGGCAGTAAAAGAAACTGCACCAGAAACATCAATAGTAGTAAGATTGATAAACGGAAACATTTTTTACGGAATTGTAAAAATGGGAAATAATGTTAAAATACTTTATGATTACAGTAATGTTGGGAAAGAAGAGGAAAAACAGAAAAGAGAAGTAGAAACTAAAGAAGAAAAAAAAGAGGAAGGAAAAACTGATAAAGTTAATACAAAAACTGAAGAAAAGGATAGTACAGAAGAGAGGTTGGAGTTAATAATGGAATCCAAAGACAAGTATTTCAACATGGGTGTAAAGGAAAGTGGAATAACTTATCAGATAGCAAATATTAAGAATGATAGTAAAAATACATACATTAAAGTAAAAGTAAAAAATAATACAGGAAACGAACTAGTAATAGATGGAATATTTATGAAATATTTTCTTGGTAAAGTTAAAGGAATTAAAAAGAATAGCGCTGGAAATGAAGAAAGGGTTACTATAAAGAAAATAAAAGGAAACCTTACAGTAAAAGCATATAGTGAGGAGGTAATTGGAATAGTAACTGATTTATTTGCTGTTGGGGATAAGGGTAAGTTGATGGTAAGGTTTGAGGAGAAAAGTGGAAATAGAACAGCAACAATTGAGGTTGAAGGAAGCGAATTACAAAAAATAGATGTTTACTAATATGAGAACAAAATTAAAATTTATTATTTTACTCTTAATATCAATATTAGGATTAAGAGGAGTAGCGAAAGCACAACTTTACCATGTAAAGGGAGAAAAAGGTGCAAACATTGGGATCGGACTCAATAAAAACGGATTAAACCCAATGATATCATACCAAAAAATGTTCCAAAAAAATATGAAGTATTCCATCGGAAGTGATTTGTATTTTTCTAATGTAGGAGTAACAAAGGATAGAAAGTTCTTCGTGGATGGAAAATACTATTACACTATATTTGATATAAAGCAGAAAGTATTTTTTGAAGGGATGGTAGGAATTGGATTGGGAGTAGAAAGTATGAAAGATGAGGTTTCAAATGAAAAAAATACTTCATTCTGTATAAAGGAAGAGGTGGGAATGAATGTAGAGTATTATGTAATAGAAAAATTTAGCATAAATTTGGTAGTAAAACAAGTCCTATTTCAGTTAAATAGAAACGGAAATGGGATCTTTAGTTTAGGATTAGGAACAACAATAAAATTTTAAGATATGAGAACAAAAGTAATATTTGCAATATTAATTGCAATAATAAGTTTAAAAACAAAGGGACAGAAGGGAAATGGTTGTGAAGAACAATATAATCCAGCAACTATTGCTCCTCATTATAATACTATTATAAGTAATTTCCCAGAAAGTATACCGAGTAAAATTAGAATTGCATCTTGGACCGCAGAATATTATGTAGATCCGAGAGATGTTGTATACCCTTGTAAAACTGTATATGTTATACTTGCATATAAAGTAATAAATCCTAATAATACAATTATAAAACAAAGAACAGGAACGGTAACATTAACGCCATACTATACAGAATATATAGATATAAATACGAGTGATATAATAAATATAAAAGGATCATATACATTAACATTTCCCACCAAAAATAAAACATTTACCCCAATAATAACGGTAAGGGACATGAAAGAGAATGTAATTGAAGGAAATGAAATATTAAATAAATTTGAAATACCAAATAAAATATCAAATGTAAGTTATGAAAACAAAGGGGGAAGTGACCCATTTAGATTATACTATTTTAATACATACACAATTACATCAGAATGGTATTATTCATATAACAATATAAATTGGTTTAAAATAGAAAATGAAAACGGTATTGAATATCAACCATCACAACCTATAGTTCTTAAAACGTACTATAAAAGAATATTAAAGTATTATGAACTAAATACTAATACATTAAAATTTCAAAAGGAAAGTAATATAGTTGAGAAAAAAGTAAGATTAAATCCAGGAACTATACAAAGTAACCAAACAATTTGTAAAAATGATATACCACAAAAATTGGAATTGTATATATTGCCATCAGGAGGAAACGGTATATACAGTTATCAGTGGCAAGAATCTAATGACGGAATAAATTTTATTGATATTATAGGACAAAACAATACAGAATATCAGCCAGGCTCTATAACAAATGAAAAATGGTATAGAATTAAAGTTGAAAGTGATGGAATGATAGAATATACAAATAAAATAAAAATAACCGTGTATGATGATCTTGAACCAGGGACAATAGGAAATAATCAAAATATATGTTACAACACATCGCCAGAAATGTTAAGATTTATAGTAAATCCAAGTTTGGGGAATGGAATATATACGTATCAGTGGCAAGAAAGTAGCGATGGAATAAATTTTATAGATGTAGCAGGGGCAACCGCCACAACACATCAGCCTGGTAATTTAACAGCAAGCAAGTGGTATAGGGTAAAAGTAACAAGTTGTATTGTAGAATACACAAATACAGTTAAAATTACGGTAGCACAGCCTTTAAGTTTGCCCGAAATCAACAGTAATAAGACTATATGCTATAACAATTCACCCGGTACGTTATACTTAGAGGGAACTCCGTCAGGTGGTATGGGAGGTTACAGTTACCAGTGGGAGTTTTCAGATAATGGGGTAAACTATAACACGATAACAGGAGCAACGAATATTCAATATGAGGTAGGAAACCTAACCTCGAACAAGTGGTACAGGGTAAAGGTAACGAACGCATGTGAGGTAAAGAATACAAACGCTGTAAAGATAACCGTTTACGGTGCGTTGAGTGCAGGAGTAATAGGGAATGCGCAAACGATTTGCTACAATACGGCTCCCGCTCAATTAAGATTTAATACCAATCCGAGCGGGGGTGATGGTAGTTATGCTTACCAGTGGCAAGAAAGTAGCGACGGATCGAGTTACAGCAACATAGCGGGAGCGACAGGAACGACGTACCAGCCAGGAAATCTAACTGCAACAAGGTGGTACAAGGTAAGCGTGGTAAATAGTTGCGGAAGCGTAACAACATCGGGAGTAAAGATAACCGTTGCGGGAGATGTAAATCCAGGGGAAATAGGGGATGAGCAGAGTATATGCAATGGTATTCAACCAACGACGATAGGGTTAAAGAGTAGCCCAACGGGAGGTATAGGCGGTTACAGTTATCAGTGGGAGGTATCAAAAGACGGAGCGAATTATTCAAGTATTACTGGGGCAACTGGGAACACGTATCAACCTCCGATGCTAACCTCAAGTAAGTGGTACAGGTTAAGTGTCGCCAATCAGTGTAAAACGGTAAAAACAAACGATGTAAAGGTAACTGTGGCAGAACCCTTATCGGTGCCAACGGTAGGTAGTGAGCAAAGCATATGCTACAATGCAATACCTGAAACATTGACTGCAAACGGAAACCCTCAAGGTGGTTTAGGTACTTATACGTACAAGTGGGAGGTATCAAGCGACAATGCCATATTCAATGAAATAGTTGGGGCAAATGAAACCAGTTACAATCCTGGGCCTCTTACCGCAAGTAGGTGGTACAGAATGAAGGTGGTAAATACATGCGAAACGAAAAGCACCAACAGCGTAAAGGTAAACGTGTATGGCGATGTAACGTTTGGGGTAATAGGTAATAATCAAGATATATGCAATGGTTCAACTCCTCAGGGATTGGAGTTTAAAACCAATCCGAGCGGGGGGGATGGGAGTTTTACTTACCAGTGGCAGGAAAGCAGCGATGGGGTAACCTTTAACGATATTTACGGTGCAACGGGCACGGCATACCAGCCGAGTAGTTTAACGTCAAGTAAATGGTACAGGGTGGGTGTAAGTAGTACATGTAAGAGCGGTTACACGGGAAGCGTGAAGGTTAACGTGTATGCTCCATTGGGTGAGGTTGTAGTGGGCGATCCCGAAACGGTTTGTTACGGACAGATACCGCAAGAGGTAAGGGTAACCAATACCATAACAGGGGGAAAAGGGAATTACGCCTACCAGTGGGAGAGAAAGGTAGGTTACGGGAACTGGGAAACGATTAGCGGTGAAACGACAAGTAAGTATCAACCGCAAGCGTTGGTTAGCAACACGGGGTACAGGGTAAAGGTAAGCGATATGTGCGGTGTGGTAACAAGCAATGTGGTGGAAAAAACGGTAAGGGATGACCTACAGCCAGGAATCATTGAGAGCGAGCAAACGATATGTTACAATACCATTCCGGGTAAGTTAAAATTTTCAAATAATCCAAATGGGGGAAGCGAAGCATACGGTTACCAGTGGATGGAGAGCGAAAACGGTTCGGTATTCTATAATGTGGAGCAGGCAATATTCCAGGACTACCAGCCCAACAGGTTAAGTAAAACAAAATACTACAAGGTGAAGGTAACGGACAATGGCGGGTGCGGGTCAAAGGAAACAAACGTAATCGTAATAAACGTTTTACCAGAGGTGAAACCTGGAACGATAGGAAGCAGCCAGATTATTTGTAACGAAAATATACCTGCAATAATAAGTTCCGTAACGCCCGCAACGGGTGGAAATGGAATGTTTGAGTACCAGTGGCAAAAGGTGGTAAACGGTGAATGGGTAAACATCAGCGGGGCCAACAGCGAAAACTATCAGCCTGAAGCGTTGAAGAAAACGGAAACGTACAGGAGAACGGCTAACAGTTACGGATGCGGAAGCGTGAACAGCAATAGCGTGGTGATAAACGTTCGCGACAAGTTGAATCCAGGGGCAATAGGAAATAACCAAACAATACCCTACGGAACTCAACCGCAGTTACTCACGACAACGTTAAGCGCAAACGGGGGAAGCGGAATGTTCACCTACCAATGGCAGGTAAGCGAAAATAAGGAAACATGGTCCAACATAGCAAACGCGACAAATGAATACTATCAACCTGGAACGTTAGTAAAGAATACACAGTACAGGCGTATGGTTAAGGATAACGAGTGTGGAGAAAAGTATTCAAATGTTGTAGAAATAACCGTGTTAAACGCCCTGAGTGCGGGAACAATCGGAGAAAATCAGTTAATATGCAATGGGTATCAGCCGAGTAAACTGGTAGGAACGGAAGCCACGGGCGGAACGGGTACCTATAACTACTCATGGTTAAAGTCAACGGATGATAATATCTACACGGTGATACCTGGCGCGGACGGAAAGGATTACCAGCCTGGGCCTCTAACCCAAACGACATACTTCAAGCGAAGGGTGGAAAACAATGGGGAAACAAAGGAATCGAATAAGGTTGCCATTGAGGTACGCTCTGCACTGGTTGAACCAAACCTGAACGTAAAGGAGAGGTATTGTAAAAACGAGGCGGTAACCCTGTTGGTTCAAAACGTTCAGAACTCGTATCAGTACCGTTGGTATAACGAGAGCATGGGACAGGTAGGGCTTGGAACATCGTACGGATTGGGAGAAATAAGCAGCGATAGAACCATTTACATAGACGCAACCGATCAGAACGGATGCGTGTCAACAAGGAAAAAGGTTGACTTACTGGTGGATGGGGTAAAATCAGAATTTACGGCGGATAAGAACGAGGTAAGGCAAAACGAGCCGGTACAGTTTACGAACATGAGTACGGATGCTCAAATTTATGCTTGGTATTTTGGCGATGAGGGTGAGTCCAGCGACAAGGATCCAAAGTATTACTACCAGAAGGTATATAACTTTTCCAACACGTACTACACAGTGAAATTGAGGGCCAAATCGAAGTATGGGTGTGTAAGCGAGGCTGAAAAGAAGGATTATATACTCGTAAAACCTGCAGGAACAACAGGTATTAACGAAAGTGAAAGCAACGGGTTAAGGGTTTACCCGAACCCCGTAACAAATGAGCTGGTGGTTGAGTCGCCATCGGGTAAAATCGAAAGGGTAGAGGTGTATAACATGAGGGGTGAGGTAGTAAAAGTAATGAATACACAGGGTGAAAGACATGTAGTTGACATGAGCAGCGAAACCCCAGGAATTTACCTGGTGAGGGTGATCGGAAAAGAGGTTATGAGTATTAAAGTGATAAAACAGTAAAATGTAAGTTTATGAAACTAAGTAAAATCTATCTTTTAGTAATAATTATCAATGTTTTGTTGGTATCGGGTTGCACCGACGTAAAGGATTATTATTTCAACATTGATAAATCACCAGAAGTAAAAATAAAAGTTTACGGAGAATGGAAAGAAAACAATCAAAGAGATACAATTAAGGTAAATAAAAGTGTAGAGATTGAGTATTACGTAACGGATGAGGATGGGGATGCGTTTAAATCAAATGTTGGATTAACCCTTGAAACCCAATACTCTTTCTACTATTCAGAATTACCGAATGAAAAAAAATACATAATAGGAACTACAACCGAAGGCTTAAAAAGGTTTACAATAGTGGCAAAAGATGAGTATGGGAAAAAGGGAACGAAAAGCATTGAATTTATGGCAATAAAAAATTTGGCCCCAGTAGCAAAAATAAGCGTGATAGTAGTTGGGGAAAGAGAAATTGAGGTAAGTGCAGAAAATAGTTATGATAGGGATAAAAAGTTTGGTGGAGGAATAAAGTATTACAAGTATGACCTGAATGGATACAAGTTTGATTCTTACTCGCCCATAGCACGATATAAATTTGCAAGTGGAGGGGTAAAGGTGATAAAAGTGATAGTGGTTGATAACGATGATGTAAGTTCCGAAGAGGTTTCGCAAATAGTTAATTTATAGAAAAAAAAGTAAATAAGAAAGGGGGCAAAAGCCCCCTTTCCGTTACAATCTGAGCAATTCACAATATTTAAACAAATCAAAATGAAAGTTGTGAGTGTTGCAAATATAAAAATATATTTAGAAAA
>Ga0116188_1002351_pt1 | contig 14994 bp, 11 predicted proteins | sample AD_JPNTR2_MetaG_FD_89807 | JGI IMG/M metagenome (GOLD analysis project Ga0116188, IMG submission 89807) | Active sludge microbial communities of municipal wastewater-treating anaerobic digesters from Japan - AD_JPNTR2_MetaG | ecosystem: Engineered > Bioreactor > Anaerobic > Digestate | place...
ACGTTCCCGACTCAGTCCCGGCGTTACACCATGTCGATAGAATGGCTCTGACCGCCATTCAAAGCGGCAAGGAGGTGACGGGCATTATTCAGTTCGCCGGCGAGGAACTGGATCGACTGGCCGCCCGAGTACCGTTGCCGCGTCTCGGTTGGGCGGCCGGCGCCAGCCGGCCTTCCAGTGAGGTCATGGCGCCGGTAAGGAGGAACTTGCTTTTCACCTTGCTGGCGGTATTCAGTGTGTCATCAGGGTCGCTCGTCGTTGCGCAATACATCGCCCGGTCGATCGTGACTTCAGTGCAAACGGTTCGGGATGGCGCGGCCACTCTGGCCGCAGGCAGCCGAGCCCGCGTCGCCATCCCCGATGTTCAGGAGCTGGCTGATCTGGCGCATGTCTTTAACCACATGGCCGAACAACTCACCCGGCATGCCGCCTCGCTGGAGAAATCGACCGAAGAGTTGAGGCGTTCGAACGAAGAACTCGAGGCGTTCAGTTACTCTGTTTCCCACGACTTGCGAGCGCCCTTACGCGCCATTGACGGGTTTGCCCATGCTCTTGCCGAGGATTACGGAGATCAGATCGGTGACGAAGCACGCCGCTATCTCCACATAATTCAACAAAACACCCAGCGCATGGGAGAGCTGATCGACGACCTTCTGGCCTATTCTCGTCTTGGACGCAAACAGCCGCGCTTCGAGGAGATCGACATGCAGAATTTGACCCGCGTGATCGCGGAAGAGCTTCAGGCGGCCGGAGAGGCCGACCTGCGAGTCCTGCGTATTGGAGAAATGCCTCCTGCTTACGGTGATCGCACCCTTATTCGACAGGTGGTGTCTAATCTACTGTCGAACGCCTTCAAATTCAGCTCAATCAAAGAAAGACCGGAAGTCGAGATTGCAGGACGTCAGGAGGAAACACAGAACGTCTATTGGATAAGAGATAATGGAGTTGGTTTCGACATGTCTTACCAACACAAGCTCTTCGGGATCTTCCAGCGTCTGCATTCGATGAATGAATTCCCGGGCACGGGCGTAGGTCTTGCCACGGTGCAACGGGTGATACAAAAACATGGCGGCCGGGTATGGGCCGAAAGTGTTGTCGGACAGGGCGCAACTTTCTATTTCGCTCTTCCGAGGAGGTCTTAGTGACCAACCAAATCGAAATTCTACTGGTCGAGGACAACCCTAACGATATCGAATTAACCCAAAGGGCGCTTAAGAAACAGAATCTTGCTAACCGTCTGGTTATTGTCCAAGACGGGGCTGAAGCGCTCGATCTACTTTTTGCACGGGGCAGATACGAGGGGCGGAAAATCGAGGACACACCACGCGTCGTACTTCTCGACTTGAAACTTCCTAAAGTCGATGGTATTGAGGTTTTGAAGGCGTTACGGGGTGATGACCGGACCAAGAAGATTCCTATCGTCGTCCTGACTTCTTCTTCGGACGAGCGTGACGTCGTGGAAACGTACAAGCTTGGCGTCAACAGTTACATTGTCAAGCCCGTCAACTTCGAAAAATTCGCCGAGGTCATCCGAGAACTGGGGTATTACTGGCTGCTCCTTAACCACCCACCGAGCTAGATCGGCATGAACCGTTTGAAAATCCTCCTCCTTGAGGACTTTGAATTTGACGCCGAACTCATTCGACGCCACATAGAAAAGGCGGGTATCTCCTTTGAGGCTCGCCGTGTGGAAAATCAACAGACATTTCTGAAAGAGCTGAGGGAGTGGCAACCTGACGTTATCCTGGCTGATTATTCCCTCCCCGCCTTCGATGGACTCAGCGCCCTTCGCCTCGCTAGAGCCCAGTGTCCAGACGTCGCCTTTATTTTTGTCTCGGGAGCTATCCCGGAAGACGTTGCCATTCAGGCCGTTCGGCAAGGTGCTTACGACTACGTTTTCAAAGACCGCATCGCTCGCCTGGCGACGACTGTCATAGGCGCCCTCGAGGAACGTGAAGAACGCCGCAGAAGGCGGCTGGCTGAAGACGAACTCCGCCAAAGCGAGGAACGCTACCGCCACCTCGTCGAACTCTCCCCCGACGGTATCGTCGTTCATCGAGACAGGACGATCCTGTTCGCTAACCGCGCTGCCTGCGGCATCCTGGGAGCCCCTCTGGACGACCTGATCGGCCAGAACGTATTTGACTTCATTGAGTCTTCTTACCGGCCCCTAGCTTTACATCGAATGAAGAGTCTGGACGAGAAAGGGTTCACACCCTTGGGCGAGACTGTGTGCGTAAGACCAGATCGAACGACCCTGCAGGTTGAGGCAACCTCGGTTCGCATTCCTTATCGAGGAGAGCAAGCCATTCTGTCGATCATTCGTGACATCAGTGAGAAAAAACGTTTGGAGAAAGAGATTTTAGAGATCAGCGGGCGGGAACAGAGGCGAATCGGACAGGATCTGCATGATACCGTTGGTCAGAATCTGGCCGGAGCGGCGTTCCTCGCCAAAGCATTACAGCAAAAGCTGGCGCGTCAAGCCCCACAGCTCGCCGATGACGCCTCAAAGATCGTCAGCCTGCTGACGCAGTCGGTCTCGCAGAGCCGGGCGCTATCTCGGGGGCTTTGCCCGGTAGACATCGTGGCCGATGGCCTGCACCTCGCTTTTGCAGAGCTCGCCTCTAACACCAGGGAGTTCTTCAGCATCCCCTGTAGCTACGAACAGGTTTGCGAATGCAGCCGGCCGTTTAGTTCATTGGACCAGACAACGGTGAACCATCTCTATCACATCGTCTTGGAAGCCGTGAATAATGCGGCCAGGCACAGCCAGGCAACAGAAATACAGATCCGGTTGAAGTGTGAGGACGACGCCCATGTCCTTACCGTCGAAGACAACGGCATTGGTTTCAGGATCTCGGAGGTACAAGACGGGAAGAGCATGGGCCTGCGGATCCTGGACTATCGAGCCCGGCTAATCGGTGCCTCTCTGGAAGTGATCTCCCAGCCGGGAGAGGGGACAGTGGTCAGGTGCGTGCTGCGGTTTTGAGTGGACAAAAGGACACAAAGGACCCAAAGGACAAAAAGGACATAAAGGACTCAAAGGACAAAGGCTCCACCTCTGACAGCGTGTCTCTGGAGTCCTTTGAGTCCTTCTTGTCCTTTGTGTCCTTTAAGTCCCTTTCCTGCCCTACCGCCTTATCGTCCGAATCAGCTCTCCGTTCTGGCGACGAATGTTCACTAATAGCGGCATGGTTCCCGGCGCAGCATGCGTTGCGCAGGAGAGACAAGGGTCATAGGCTCTGATCGCCATTTCAACCCGGTTCAGCATTCCTTCGCGAACTTTCTCACCTTTTACAAACTCTCGCGCTGCCTTCTTAACGGAGACGCTGATGGGGCCAGCGTTGTTTTGAGTCGCTACAATGAGATTGAGCTTGGTGATGATTCCCTGGTCGTCGGTTTCGTAATCATGGATCAGGGTGCCCCGGGGTGCCTCCACGCAACCCACGCCCTTTCCGGTGATCCGGAACTGCATGTTCCGTATATCTTTGCTGGTCAGCAAGGGATCACGCGCGATGACAGCGTTGTGCTCGGCTGCCTGAAGAGCGCAAATCAGGCGGGCCCAGTGAGTCGCCAGCGTGTGATGTGACGGCTTTCCTCCCAGAGTCTCGTACATCAACTCATACTCTTTTTGGGCTTCCGGAGTCTTCATCCCGTCGGCGACGTTCAGTCTCGCCAGGGGTGCGACTCTAAACAGCGAGGTATCGTTCCCTTCTTCCAAACCGCGCCATCCCAACTGACGCAGGTAACTGAAGCGAACGTACGTCCACGGCTCCACCCACTCGCCGATGTGGTTGGCGTAGTCTGCCGGGTTGAACGTAGCGAAATGACGCCCCTCCGGGTCTACGACTCGAATATCGCCATCGTAGAAGCTAGCCTTGCCCTCTGCGTCCACCAGGGCCATGTAGTAAGTCCTGGCCATGTAAGCATCGTTGAGAATCAAATCCAGGTATTCAGGACGCTTGAGGACCAAGTCCCGGAACAGCTCAAGGGCAAGTTTGGCGAATTCCACCGTGAAGTCGGCCGTCTCGATGATCCATTTGCGGTCTTCTTCCGAGATGCCTCGCGGAACCCCTCCCGGCAGCCCTCCCTCGGGATGGGGCGCCTTCCCGAAGATGTGCCGGATAATATCCCGATTCCGCTTGCGAACTTCGATGACCTTCAACCCGATTTCTTTGCCCACCTTGGCTATTACACCGAGTACATTCCTTTCGCTTGGGGGCGCGTCAGGTCCGACTATGAAGTCTGGTCCTCCCAGGAAGAAAAAGTGGACGTAATGGTCCTCGATCAGGAAGGCATTGTATTCGAGCTCCCTTATGAGCCTGGCTGTAGGCGTCGGTTGAACCCCGAAAACCTGATCGAGAGCTTTGACCGAGGCCATGTGATGAGCAGAAGGGCAGACTCCGCAAATGTTGGGAACGATGCGGGGCATCTCCTCGGCCGGGCGACCGACGCAAAATTTCTCAAAGCCCCTTAGTTCCTCAACCTGCCAGATTGCATCGGCAACAGATCCAGCGTCATCAAGGAAAATCTCAATTTTGCCGTGTCCTTCCAGCCTGGTGATGGGGTTGATCGTGATCCTTTTAGTCATACGGTCTCCCTGGCTTTGACACGCTTACCCAGTATTGACGTGGGCTGCGTAAACCGGTACAGGCAGCCGGCCGGATCCTGAAACTTCTCCATGATCGATCGTACCTGCTCATCCGTAGTCGCCTTGACAAGAGAAGTTAAGGCGGACAGGAACTTGGCGCCGGAATCCTCGACTCCTCCAACCGGCCCGAAACACCCCCGACAAGGAGTATTAATGCGCAAACAGGTTTCACCGCACCCGCTCCTTGTGGCTGGCCCCATGCAGACCACCCCTTGCATTAGAAAGCATGTATGGGAATCGGCTTCGATTTCGTGGATCTTGTTGATCTCGGTGATATCCATCTTCGGCGGCTTCGTGTTATTGCGGGGGCAGGTGTCACAGAGCGCCTTCTGAGGCGCCAGTACCGCGCCTCTGGGGGGCAACTTCCCTTCCAAAACGGCAAAGATGGCATGTGATATCAAGTCCGGAGGGGGAGGGCAGCCCGGCAGATAATAATCGACATGAACGACCTGATCCAGCGTATAGACATGGTCGAGCAATTCCGGCAGCGTCAGTGTCTGCCCGTCCCACGGGCTCTCGGCTTGCGGCATCTGGTGCTGCGGATTTTCCACGGTCGGCGCCTCGTGAAAAACCCACTTCATGATGCTTTCCGCACCGCAGAAGTTGGCTAGCCCGGCAGTGCCGCCGAAACAGGCGCAGGCACCAAAAGCCATCACGATCTGAGACTTCTTCCTGAGCAGCCGCGCCATCTCTTCATGCTCGGAGTTCCTGATGTTGCCGTGAATGATGCTAAGCGCGATCGACCCGTTGGGAGCGTTTTCTATCGAATCGTACTTGTAATCCATGGCCAGAGGCCAAAGGACTATGTCGACCGCCGAGGCGACTTTCAGCAGAACCTCGTTCAAATCCACGATCGCCTCATCGCATCCGCCACAGGCGCCCAGCCAGTAAATAGCAACCTTTGGTTTCTTGCTCATTTGCTTTCCCTTGGACCACCCATGGACCACCCATTCCGTGGTCACCTCGCTCACGGCTCAGCACTGACACCCGCACTTACCTGCCTGCCGTTGATTCGAACCGGGCCCAGTTGCTTCAGCTCTCTCGCCATGTTTTCCACCAGTTTCGGGATGGTGTTCCCCTCCGGGTCCGTCCCCAGTTCCATGCGCAGGCGGCGCGGATCGATCCCGTAACTTTCGAGGATCCGATGAAGCAAGTGAATCTTTTTGCGTGTCTGGTAATTTCCGTCTTGAAAGTGGCAATCGCCGTCCGGGCAGCCCAGTATGAGCACGCCATCGGCACCTTCTCGAAATGCTTTCAAAAGGTGAGTGCTATCCAGTTTTCCGGTGCAGACAACCGGAATCCAGTGCTTGATCCTCAGGCTTAGGACATCCCGCCCGGTCAGATACCCCCAACCGAAACAGCAGGAGAAACATACGATCTTGGGTTCATGCAGCGGCACGGCGCCTCCTTTCAGGCTGTCAAGCCGGCATACACTTGATCGATCTTTTGTTCCATCGTATCGCCCACCATTTTTCGAGCCTGCGACGGGCACGCGACCACACACATCCCGCAAGCCTTGCAACGAAAGACGTCGGTCGAGGAGATCATCCGCCCCTCCTTGTATCGCGACCCGGCTGCGCCGTAATAACAAATCGAGGTACAGATACCGCAGCCGCTGCACACGTCCTCGTTGACCTCGACGGTGGGCAAGCAGTCCTGGATGTCGATGGCCAGACATGCTTTGCAGGATACACAGGGACCACATCGAGCGCAGCGTTTTGCTTCCTCGACGGCTTCTTTCAAGGAAAATCCCCGTTCGAAGAGCTGGAAGTGAAGTCGTTTTTCAGGCGGGATCCAGACGACTTCGGGCTCATGCTTGTAGACACGCCGATAGGGAATATCCTGGGCTTCGAACTGACGCTTGCGACCCGCTTTCATGTCAAGGCCGCGCAGGTATCGTTCGATCGACTCTGCCGCGATCAGCCCCTCGTGCATTGCTTCAACCATAAAGCCGATCCGTCGAATGTCGCCTCCGATGAAGATCCAGTCTTTGTTCAAGCTCTGCAGGGTCAGGGGATCGACCGCCAAACCTCCCTTCTCGTTCAGCAGACCTTCCTGGTGCAGAAATGAGCGGTCAGGACCCTGACCGACCGTAATCATCAGCACATCGCCTTCTATGGTGATGACGTCGGTGGGGTCAAATTGAGGATTGAAGCCGTTATCATCAAAAACGCTGGTGCACAGCGGGCATTCGATTTTCTGGAATTTGCCGCCCTGCCCCACAATCTTGCGCACGCCCCGGGAGTAAACGATGCGGATCCCTTCCTCCCAGGCGCCCTTAATCTCGTCTTCGTCTGCCGGGATCCCATCCCGACTCGATTTATCCGCGCACTCAAGACAGACAACAGTGGTTTCGCCACCCAGTCGGCAGGCGGTCCTGGCCACATCAAAGGCAACGTTCCCGCCTCCGATCACAACGACCTTCTTCCCGCGGAAGTAACCGGGCTGGATATTCCCGTGGCTCACCTCGTACAGAAAAGTCTGGCCGTACATCACGCCGGAGAGTTCTTGTCCCTCAACCTTCTCCCGGCCGTAGGTCAGAATTCGAGGCAGCGGAGTTCCCTTGGCAATAAACACCGCCCTGAAGCCGTCCTTTTTGAGCTTGTCCAGCGTCAGCTTTCCGTCCCCAATCTTGGCATTCATCTTGACGTCCGCCCCGCTGATGCGGACCAGGTTGTTGACGACGGTGGTGAGTACATCCTCAGGCAGCCGGTAATGGGGGATGAGCCAGAGAGCTCCTCCCAAGCGATCGGAAGCTTCAAAGATCGTGACCCGATAACCGCGGCGGCTTAAATCGTAGGCACACATCAGGCCCGCCGGTCCACCCCCGACGATCGCTACGTTTTCCTTCGTTTTCTCAACGTCCAGTTCCGGTTTCTCGCGGATCCGGTTCAGATAATGGTCGCTGATGAAACGCTTGAGAAGGCGCCGCCTGATCGCACCGCCTTTTTCCTGGTAATTACACTCCAGCTCACACAAACCGCAGACGTAGCCACAGACTGGGAACAGCGGATTCCACTCGTACAGGTAGTCGCCGATCTGTACAATGCCGTCAAGCGCTTCTTCCAGATCAAGGGGAAGCATGGAAATGAGGACGTTGGTTCGCTGAATGTCCTCGTTGATGGGGCATTTCATCTGGCAAGGCGGAAGATACTGCTTGAGCGCGTCTTCGGCGGCGGCTGACCCCGAATTCACAGCCTTCCACATAGCCGTTTCTCCTAGTTGAGCACACCTTAACAGGAGTCGCAAGACTTTGCAACTTAATCATTTAGCTAATATGCGGCGGGATCTTAATTCTACAATCAAGACCAACCATCGAGGGGTTTAAGTAATCACCAGCAACTCGGTGTCGAAGCCAATCGCTGTCCGAGACGTGCTTCTTCAGACCTTGTTACCAGTCAGAGGGCGCGAGAGAAATAGGCGGCAAGTCGCCGGAGTCCTTCCTCCAGCCTGTCGTAGCCGGTGGCATAAGAGAATCTCAGGAAGCCTTCTCCCGCCGGTCCGAAGTCACTTCCCGGAGTCACGGCTACGCCCACGGAACGCAGGATGTCGAACGCCAAGCCGCAGCTGTCAAGGTTTCGTGTACGGCAATGATCGCGAGCATCAGCAAAGATGTAGAAAGCGCCACGCGGTTCAGTTCGCACCACCAGGCCAAGCTTGGGAAGATGCTCCAGCATAAGCCGACGTCGCCGGTCGTACTCTTCAAGCATCTTTCCGACGAACCGCTCGCACTCTGGAGAAAGAGCGGTAATTGCGGCCCATTGGGCAAAATGACAGGCTGAAATGAAGAAATTCTGCTGCATCTTCTGAACGGCCCGGACAACCCGTTGGGGGGCGATAAGGTATCCCAGTCGCCAACCGGTCATGGCATACAGCTTCGAAAACCCGTTGATGAGAATGCCCTTCGAATATTCCAGGATGGAATGCGCCTCTCCCCCATAGACAAGGCCGTGATAGATCTCGTCTGAAATTACAGGAACACCAAGGTCTACGAGTTCGGCGAGCGTCTCTGGCGGAGTCACAGTGCCGAACGGGTTCGACGGGGAATTGACCAGAATAGCGCTGGTTCGAGAAGTCAGCCGAGACTTCACTTCGCTGGGCTCCAGCACGAATCCGTTTTCGGGACGCACCGGAACATGAACAGGAACACCGCCAGCGAACGAAATGAGCTGGGGATAGCACGCGTAATGGGGATCCGACAATACCACCTCGTCTCCGGGCTCGCACACTGCCATGAATGCCAGAAGCATTGCCGGACTGGTACCGGAGGTGACAACCACGCAGTCGGGGTCCACTTCGGTTCCGTAATGGCGCCGATGCCAGTCGCTTATCGCTTCTCTGAGCTCGAGAAGGCCCAGTGAGTGAGTGTAATGAGTATATCCGCGGGCTAGAGCTTCATTGGCGGCGGCAACCACCGGGGGTGGCGTGTCAAAGTCTGGTTCTCCCACCTCCATGTGGACCACATCCATGCCCCCAAGTTCCAGGCGTTTGGCCTCTTCCAGGATCTCCATCACCAGGAAAGGCTTGATTTCTTGCGCCCTTCTACTGACTGGCACTGGTTCAGAAGCGGTTTTCACCCTTGGGAGTATACGCTCTGCAACTCCAGTTCGGCAGAATTTCTCGCTGTACATCCGGTGCTCTGTTCGTCGATCAACACCTGCCACGTGTTGGGCTCATTCTCATCGATATCCGATCACGTAGCTGTTCTCCCTATTCATGAGGCTTCGGAATATACGCGAGCTTTCTTGACAAGGTCAACTGGGCTCCCTGACTCGCTTTCTGGAGCCTCCTTAAGCTTTTTGTTATAGTCAACTGCCAAGGCCTTAACTGTACTCCCAGGTTGCCCAATTTCCGGAGACAGATCATGAAACTGGCTTTCATCGTCTTCATCTCCTTGCTCCTGCTGCTGTCGAGTCCTGAACTGAAGGCACAGTTTGGCGCTGCCCTGCAAGGAATCATTACCGATTCGACGGGGGGAGTGTTACCCGGCGTCAGTCTCACCCTGACTGATACCGAAACCGGTCGATCCCTGACTACCGTAAGCAACAATGAAGGCTTTTACCGCATCGGCGGCCTGGCGCCGGGCAACTATTCCCTCAGAGCCGAGCTGGCAGGGTTTCAGACCCGCCTGATCGAAGGCATCCAGGTGTCGGCCGAAGAGACGACCGGCATGAATTTGGAAATGGTTCCAGCTGGAGTCGCGCTTTCAATTACCGTGACCGGTCCAGCGGCCGTTGAAGGGGCCAGTCAGAGTGCAAACATCGGGCGATCGATTACATCCCGGGAAATCGTTCACCTGCCGCAGTTCGGTCGGGATCCTTATGAGCTGGCTCGCCTCACCCCTGGCGTATTTGGTAGCGGTGCACGCGCTGGCAGCGGGGACGCGATCAATTTGCCTAACACTGCCGGTCCTGGGGGGTCGAACGTCTCGATCTTCGCCGTCGAAAACCAGGTGGCCATTACCGCGAACGGCCAACGCGTTTCGGCTAACAACTACCAGATCGACGGAGTCAATGTGAACAGTCTGACCTGGGGCGGAGCCGCGGTGGTGACACCCAATCAGGAATCCATCAGCGAAATGAGAATTTTATCGAGCAGCTACTCAGCCGCAGACGGGCGCAATTCCGGGGTGCAGGTCAAAGTGGTATCAAGAAGCGGCGGCAACCGAATTAGCGCGACTGGGTTCTTCAAGTACCAGGATCCGGCGTTGAATGCTTTTAATAAGTACGGAGGGCCGAGTGCCGCCCCTGTTCGTGTCACCCGCAGGTTCCGGCAGTTTGGTGGCAGCCTGGGCGGCCCAATCGTGGCCGACAAGCTCTTTTATTTCCTATCCTATGAGGGGTTGCGAAGTAACGACAGCGAGTTTCGGACGGCTTTTGTCGAAACGCCGGAATTCCGCCACCAATTGGCCGAACTGCGGCCGAACAGCATCAGCCGTCAGATCGTTACCGCACCCGGAGTGGAACCGCGCATTGCGCAGGTCATTCCGGTTGATTGTTCTGTCTTCAATAACGATCCCAGCCGTTGCCGGGTCGTCCCCGGGGGCCTGGACATCGGCTCGCTGACCGGCTCGCTCGGTCAGTACCTGCCGGGGGATTCGACGGGCGCAGGTTTTGACAACGTTCCCGACCTTCAGTTCGTCCAGTTTAAGGTCCCGCGCCAAATTCGAGGAGATCAGTTCAATCCGCGGTTCGACGTCGACGTCAGCAGCCACCACTTCGCCCTCAGCATGTATTTCACCCGCCGTGATGACTTTCAGAGCGATCCCGGTTCAGCCGCTCGCCCTATGGCCGACCTTACCTTTCGACCGCTCAATTCGGCGGCAACACTCATCTGGAACAGTGTCTGGTCACCGACCATTCTTAACGAGGCGCGCGGGAATTTCACCCGTTTTGCCTTTGATCAGCTGGACTCCTCAGACGAAACTAACTTTGGAATCCCATGCGTCGAGGTGGAGGGTTTTCCGTTCGACCGAATCCGCTTCGGAGCACCGCGCTCGGAAACGACGCCCGCTGTATTTGCCCAAAACACTTTTGGAATCAGCGAAGCCCTGACCGTCATTCGGGGCGCGCACGCTGTGCGATTCGGCGCCCAGCTTCAGTGGGAGCATAACAACAATAATCTGCTCGGCGGGGCTCGTCCCATCTACTCTTTTTCGGGTTTATTCAACCTGGCCAACGACACTCCTATATTTGAGGCCATCAATGCCGATCCCTCAACGGGTCAGCCAATCGATCTGCAGCGTTACTTTCGAACGTCCGATCGCGCCCTGTTTGTTCAGGACGACTGGAAGCTCACGCCGTTTCTGACCTTGAATCTGGGCTTGCGATACGAATATTTCAGCCCCTTGACCGAAAAGGAAGGACGGCTGAGCAACCTGGTGTTTGGAGCCAACGGGCTTCAGGACAGCCGAGTGGTGGTGTTCGACTCCCTCTACAAGTCGGACCGGAATAACTTCGGCCCCCGGCTGGGATTCGCCTGGAATCCTCCAGGCGTCCGCAATAACCTCGTGCTGCGCGGAGGATTTGCTGTTTTTTACAATCGCTTTCCTACGGTGGTGTTTAACAACGTGCGGGGGAACCCGCCGTTCTTTGCCCGGTACAACTTGTGCTGCGGGACGGTGGATAATCCCTTTGCCGACAATCGCATCATTTATTCATTGGGCGCCAACAGGTCACCGTTCAGCTATCCCGTCAATCCGGCCCTCGCGCCAGGGATCGATCCCGAAACCGGCGGTCCCCGCGGGGTGCAGGCCGAAATCTACGGGGCTGAACCCGAGATGCCCAATCCATACGTTTACATTTACTCCCTGGAATTGCAGCGCCTGCTTCCTTATCACCTGGCCGTAAGCCTCGGTTACCAGGGAAGTACGGGACACAAGCTGCTGCGCACGGTCAACCTGAATTTTCTTCGCCCCGCGAATCCCAACTTCTTCGCGGTCTATTTCCCTCTTCACGACATTAACTCCAATTACAACGCCCTGAACGTGAGGCTTAGCCGCGAGTTTCTCGAGGGCTTGCGTTTTGATGGGATTTACCGGTGGAGCAAGAGCATCGATTATGGTTCCGGGGAGTTCGGCGCTGCCGCCAACCAGACTTATCCGATCGAGCTTAGAACCGAACGCGGTCCTTCCGATTTCGACGCCGCGCACTATCTGGTCTTCTCCGCCCTGTGGAACTTGCCCTTCTTTTCGGGGCATTCGGACTGGCTCGGCAAGGCTTTTGGCGGCTGGCATGTCAGCAGTATTGTCACGGCTCACTCGGGTCTCCCCTGGACTCCAAAAACGGGGCAGCCGCTCAGCATTCCTAATCTCGCCCCCACGCGCCCCATTCAGCAAATCAGTCAGCCGCTCGACGATCGCGGCGACGAGGCATTCACACGCCCGGGAGGCAACTTCCCTGGAGGGGGCCGCACCTACTTCGATATTCAAACACAAGGGCCGCCGGGGATAGGGCGCAATTCCTTTCGCGGACCTCGGTACAGTTCGGCCGACATTAGCGTGATCAAGCAAATCAGTCTGCCCGGGCAGTATGGAATTGAGCCGCGGCTCGAGATCCGGGCAAATCTCTTCAATGTCTTCAACAGCCTTAACCTGGAATCTTTCGGCTTTTTCAGTCCCGGAACGTTCATTGAAAACGATTTCTTCTTTGGACGATCCGAGCGGGGACTAGCCGGGCGCGTGATCGAGTTGCAGGCGCGAATAGAGTTCTGAAGTCGCGTCATCCCCGATTCCTCGGACACCCGCGGCTAACGCGGCTGACGCAAAATACGATTTAGCGAATTGTAACGCGGCGCACTAGCGAATAAGCAACTGCTCCTGATATCGTGCACCGCGATGCAACGGAACGAGACAGATGGCAAAGCAGACGAGATGAAACGCCTTCAAACTCCCCTCCTTCTGTTCCTTCTGTCATGCGTCCCCGCATCGAATCCGACTCCGCTTCCAGCACCGTTACCCTCGGTCATCGATCCCAAAGACGAGGAACTGCTTGAAGATCTGAGCCGGCGGTCTTTCCAGTATTTCTGGGAGCAGTCCAGTTCGTTCACCGGATTAACCCTTGATCGGGCGCGGTCTGACGGTTCGACGCATGACGAGCACCACAGGAATGCGGCAAGTATTGCGGCGACCGGGTTTGGTCTGACAGCGATGTGTATCGCGGCGGAGCGAGGTTGGGCACCGGGCGAGAAGATTCGCGAGCGAGTCCGGCGGACGCTCCGGTTTTTGGCCAATCGCGTCTTCCATAAGAATGGATGGTTCTATCACTGGTTGCATCTCGAAACCGGGGAGCGGCAGTGGACAAGCGAAGTTTCGTCAATAGACACCGCCCTGCTGCTGGCTGGTGTCCTCACCTGCCGGCAGTATTTTGCAAGCGATTCGGAGATCGTCCAACTGGCAACCAGGATCTATGATCGAGTCGACTTCAATTGGATGCGTAACGGGCATCCCACGCTGCTCTCACATGGGTGGACGCCGGAGGACGGGTTCTTACCCATTCGATGGGACACGTATAGCGAGCACACGATCCTCTACCTTCTCGCGATCGGCTCCCGGACTCATCCGATTCCGCCTGATTCCTGGCACGCTTGGAAGCGTGATCCGAATCGCTATGCAGGATATGAGTTCATCGGCCGTGCGCCGCTTTTCACTCATCAGTACTCGCACGCCTGGGTCGAATACCGCGGACGTCGTGAGACCTGTGGGACAGGGATCGACTACTTCGAGAACTCGGTCACGGCCACGTGGGCTCACCGCCGCTTCTGCCTGGACCTTCGCGAGCAGTTCCCCAGTTACTCAGAAGATCTATGGGGAATCACGGCTTCCGACAGTCGCAACGGCTATGTTGCCTGGGGCGGACCTCCGCCGCAAGGCCCGCTCGACGGCACCGTTGTCCCCTGCGCCGCGGCGGGCTCTCTGATGCTTGCACCCGAGATCTGCCTACCGGTTCTGCGTAATCTGCGATGGAACTTCGGCGATCGAATTTATGGACGATACGGGTTCGTGGACGCGTTCAACCCCATCCTGGATTGGGTCGGTCCGGACGTGGTAGGAATCGATGTTGGCATCACCCTGCTCAGCATCGAGAATTTCCGGACCGGAAGGGTCTGGCGATGGTTCATGCAAAACCCTGAGATCCCGGTTGCGATGGAAAAAGTGGGGTTGAAACGAGTCAGGCTGGAAAAGAGGTCACACCTACAGAAGGCGGCTGTGGACCGCGGATGATCCGCGGTCTAAAGCTACTGCGATAAACCAATCAGCCGGCGAAAGATGCCTTTTCTCTCCTCGGCTTTTTTCTGCAGTAGTTGTTCCACCTCGCCTCTCTCAAAGAAAATCCCGGCACAGAGAGTACAAACATCGACTGTTATGCCGTACAGATCGTTTTCCACCATGTCATGCCCGCAACGAGGGCACTTGAGCCAGTGGAGCTTTTTCAGTTCCTCGCGCTTGCGCTCCTCCTCTTTGGCCAATTCTTCTTGAATTCTGGCTTCTCGCTTCTTTTTGATCTCTTCGAGCAACTTCTTTTCGTTTTCATAAAACCACTGATCGGCGCGCCTTTGCGCCTCCTTATCCAGAACCATGAAAAGACCTCCTGTCCAGACATTTTTGCAGAAGCCACAGAAGCCACGCAAGATTCTGCTGACACGGCCGTTTCAAAGACTCCAAAGACTTCAAGGACTCCAGGGACGTCAAGGACACGAAAGGACCCCCAAGGATAACTGCGCCAGCCTGGGCGCACGCCTGGAAAGTTATACGAGAAGTGTTTGACTCTTGAAGGGAATTCTTCCTAGTATAGTAATAATACTAGGCGCAAATCATGACCTCTTCTCGCGCTGATCTCTGGAAG
>Ga0116188_1002358_pt1 | contig 14956 bp, 9 predicted proteins | sample AD_JPNTR2_MetaG_FD_89807 | JGI IMG/M metagenome (GOLD analysis project Ga0116188, IMG submission 89807) | Active sludge microbial communities of municipal wastewater-treating anaerobic digesters from Japan - AD_JPNTR2_MetaG | ecosystem: Engineered > Bioreactor > Anaerobic > Digestate | place...
GCAGGTTGTCTGCCCTGCCTTCGTAGAGGATAACATAATCGAGCGAGTCGATATGACCGGTTTTGTATAACCAATTCAACAGCCATTTACGTCGTCGTTCAGTAAAGTTGGATCCATCATAGGGCGAATGACGACGCGGACTAGGCATGATTGCAACCAAACGGCTGGCTTCGTCAATGCTGACATCAGCCGCAGACTTGCCGAAATAATGCTGGCAGGCGGCTTCCACGCCGTAAATTCCAGGCCCAAATTCGATGACGTTTAAATATAACTCAAGAATACGTCTTTTAGATAGGCGACGTTCCATTTTAAGCGCTATAATTAGCTCCTGGACTTTTCGTGGAATAGACTTTTTTGTCGAAAGGTAAAGATTTTTAGCTAATTGTTGGGTGATTGTTGAACCGCCAAAGGCATATTTCTTACGTTTTATATTTTTTTCGAGTGCGAATTTGATGGCTTCCACATCGAAACCAATGTGTTCATAAAACCGAGCATCCTCAGCTAAAATTACAGCATGAATAATATTCGGTGAGATTTTAGTGATAGGAACCCACTGCCAATGGAGTGTAACTTTTTTACCGGCTTTCTGATACTCGGCCGTACGCTGGCGAATCAAAGCGGTGGTTTCCGGATTTTTATGGACAAATTCCGAACCGTCCGGCGCCGCAATATATAATCCAACGAAAATCAGCAACGGAGTTAAAATGACGAACAAGAGAATTTTTAGAATCAGCTTGAACATAAAACCATACCGATTTTACGAAGAAAATAAGGAAAGGTGAAAGCGATTTTTATATCATCTATCCAGAGACGGCTTATGTAATTGATTAGTTATCATAGTAGCAATATAAATTATGAAGGAGTGAGGATGAAAACGAAACAATGGAAGAAAATTGACTTTATATCAAGAATGTTGTTCTTGTTTAGCTACGGGGTGTTCAGGTTCTGAACTCCTGAATTATTGCTACGATTTCACCGGTTGAAGTGTCAATATAAACATGCCAGCCAATAAATGCTCCGAAATCGACAGGGATTTCCCAAACGACCCTGAGTCATATGGAAGTACCTGTTTCCGCTTGGAAAATGACTTTCTTAAATGGTTCAATCAAGGATTGTTTAGTCACAATGAACTCGTGCGGTTCACCACCAAATCCAGCCCAGAGGATTTTTTCTCCAAGAATTAATTCCTCGGCTTCTTTTTGACTAAACCGATTGACTTCCGGAATATAAATATCGGAATACCAAAAGTCCTGAATGGAAGATACGCCATCTGCAAATAAAGAAACACTCACACGCGAGTAGGTTATCTCCATGCCTTCATAACACTGGGGGCCAAATAACAAACTCCGCTTGATGCTATCATCCTACGAATTGGTATATATTATACTGGTCAATAACTCCAGACTATCAGAAATATTGGTGTATTTCTCATTTTTTAACAAACAATGGACGCAATCCGGATCGCCTCGGTTGCATTGATTTTTATTCCCGGATTTGGATGAATTTTTGAGCTATCACTGTTGAAAGGAAAACCATACTCATTTAATTTTGAACAAATAGCGGAGTTATTTATAGCATCAAATTCAGCCTGTAATGATTGTAACTCTTCTATAGATAATGGATATAAGGTAGTTGGATAGTTCGGATCTGGTTGAAAATCTTTTTCTAAAGGACCGGTAATGATTAACTTGCACCCAACCAAGAAGAATAAAACAACTTAGAACAGATAAATTCTTACTGGCATGAAGTAACATTACCTCACTAAAACCATTTTTTTAACCTGGATAATATCGCCGGCAGTTAATTGGTAGAAATAAATTCCGCTGGCGACGTTGTTGCCGTGCGAGTCTCGGCCGTTCCAGATCAGGTGATAATGACCGGCTGGCTGGTGATTGTCCGCGAGAGTCGTGATTTTTTGTCCGAGCAAATTGTAAATTTCGAGCCTGACGTGGGAATTCTGTGGCAATTCATATTCAATAGTCGTTAGCGGATTGAAAGGGTTGGGAAAATTCTGCCTGACTTGAAAAGTTTTGGGTTTTTGAGAATCATCAGGATTCTCAATAACCTGAAATTCGCCATGATAGAGATTATCCGGTGAATTTTCCATAAAAGACGGCTGACTGGCATTCATGTCTATCAAACCATCATACCATTGCGGCATAGTCGGCGGCGTTTCACTCGCTAACATCTCACGCCAAGCTTCGTCAGTCAGACGATTAGCGATTGGCTGAATGAATTCATAGTATGAGAAAATCGCCCCGCGCGTTAGGCGAATCGTTCCGCCTTCATTGGCAATGACATAGATTTCCAGGGGATAGCCAACGCCTTCCTCCAGGCACTGATCCGAATTGGAGTCGGTATGCACATCGGCGACAACCGCCATGTCATCGCTGTCATAGTGCCAGGGATCCTCACCTTCGGAGACCAATTTTTGCATGACTTTGCCAAAACAATAAATATTGGCGTATTCCTCATCTGTTAGTGGTGTATTCTCCAGTTCTTTGATCGAAACATCCTGTAAGAAAAGCAGGAGGGATTCAAAAAGAGCAAGTTTATCCCGAAATTTTTCAGTTAACAAGTCCCGGGCCTGCAGTCCGTCTATTGTATAGCGCGTGAGACTTGCCAGACGGGCGTAAAGATGCGGATTGGGTTCTACATAACTCTTCGGCGGACCGGGAGCTATACCACATGGCGACATACTTTGTTTGGCATAAAGGATTGTATCATGCCTTAGTTCTGCCCAGGAAGCCAGAGCCGTCAGGAGTTCTTTGTCCATCCAGGCGATAGTTTGCATGAAAAACGGGTAGCCTTCGCCTTTTTCATATAGTAATGGCATCAGGCAATAGAGCCAATTCCAATACAGATTCTGCGCCCATTCGGCTGGTGAAATAGCCGCAAATTCGGTCTTGAATTCGGTAATTTTTTCAGGATAATTCGGATAGGCAGTTTCGTTATAAAGCGAATCCAGCAGATCGTAAGCCCGGTCCGAACCGAGAATCGCCATGATGTCCAAGCCTTTGGGGAAAGCTCGACCTCCAACTTCTGGTAGTACAAGATGAGCGAACATATAGGAATCAGGAATGAAACGCTGACCCATCAGCCTGAACCCTTTGTAGGTTGTAAAAGAGCCGTAAATCCAGTTTGGTATTTTCGGTTCCGGCAATTTTTGAGCTTCAGTCATGAAATTTTCAAGCAGAGTCGAATTAGCCAGACTGTCAGCGGAAAGAGAAAGAAAATCAGAGCCATAAACCTGTGCGGCAATGGTTTTATAATGTAAAATATTGGGATCGTCGGTTTTTCCTACGAAAAATACGGTCGGCTCGTAGATCATTTTCCACAAATCCAATAATGAATTTCCATTCGCGTCCAGATTAAAGAGCATTTGAGTAAGCAACAGAGCCTGGAGGGTGTGTCTCCTCGCCAGGTTGTCGAATTTTGCCGGCTCCATGGTGAAAATCGTCCAGCCCTGCCACATCATAGCTTTGAAGTAAGCCGTCAGCGTGTCATTCGTGGTATAATGTCCGCGGGGAATGAATTGACTATAATCCAATAAATTGAAAGGTCCCAAGACGGGCGGAGTGTAAAATCCGTCATGATTGGCGATCAAGGTCAATTCCGAATCCACAAGCGCGGAAACCGGTTCTGGAACTGTGAAATCACTGCCTTTCAATAATTTCTGTGACACGCACAGAAACGCCAGATTGCGCCGTAACGTCTCTTTAATTTCCGGTTCAGTTGCTGTATTATATTGTGATTGGGTGCTGTCAATCAGGGTTTGGGTCAAAAGTTCCAGAGCCGGTACGAATTTTTGAATTTCGATTTCAGCCAGTATTTTATCATAAAGAACATGATAAATATGCAGAACCGCGTCGGTAGTGACGAAAAGCGGCGTGCCATCCCAGGTACAGTCGTTGTAAATATCATATAATTGTTTGAAGTGACTTCTGCGGACTGTGAAGTGGTTTTGAAGTAACAGGGCTGAGTCCACCGCGCTGAATCCATAGAAGTCAGAAAAATTTTCAACATTACTGAAATCGGGTTCAACGCTAAAAAGCGGTACGTCAGGGGTAAAATTGGCAGTATATGGCTGGTAAATCCCAAAATCCGTTTGAACATCCTCGGAAATGTTGGCAATCATCTGGGATTGAGCCTGCAATCCGAGGAAACAAAAAGAGAAGCATAGGGCAAGTTTGAATAATTCGCTAAAACGCTTCATTTTTCACCTCGTTTTTATCTGATTGAAATTTATAGGCAAATTTATTAATAATCAATCTTACCAGTTCATCTCGAAACCCAGCGTCCAGCCATTGGTATTCATAATATCGCCATCGGAGCGAATGAAAAGCTTTGCGCCGGATGAATGTTCGTAAACCATGCCAAAGCGGACAGCATTAGTGCGGGTAAGAGTTTTGGGCGGATTGGAGTCGTATTTTTCGTAGCGATTGGTTTCCGGGTCGTCAACGGTTAAAACCCCATTTACCCAATAACGATCAACGATGTCGGGATAGAGCAGATCGCCATGACTGTTTTCCTCGACCAGACTGAGACTTATATCGGTGCCGAGTAAGGCAAAGAAGCCCTTAGCCAGATGAGCTTTTACGCCGATTGGCACTATGAGATTACAGGCATTGCTTTCAGTGGAATATGAATATTGTTTGTCATAAGTGTCAAGATTTCGGTATTTTCCGGCGCTGTAAAGCGTATATTCCGTAAAGGAGTTGTAGTAATAATCGGAGCTTTCCTCGAGATCTACCCGTGACCATTGCCGGGAAATCTGCAATCCTCCAAAGAGCGTCCAGTCATTTTCCAGCGTATAGATCAGTGAAGTCAGAAACTTCCACTGGCTGATCGTCTCATCGCCGGAACCTTCCAGGCTGAATTCAGCGGCGCTGTTTGCGGTACAACGCCGGAAAGTGTAAGTAGTATCGGATATCCAGTAATTGTAAGTCCTGTCGCTAAAAGTGGTATCGTCGGTGGCGTATCGAGTAGAAACGTCCTGATTTTTACTGGCCAATGAAAAGGAGGAACGCAGAACGAGATTTTTATTTAATTTTTTTTCCAGGATCAGGGCTAGGTATGGTTTTACTCCGGAAGTTTTATAGTAAAAATTGGTATTCATAGTGTGCTCACTAAGACTATAATAAGCCGTATTGGTAGCTGTTTCTGAGAATGAGTCCGATGTGTCCTGTGAAATTTCGGTTTCCTTGCCGGAACCGAAAACCGCTCCGACGCTAACTCCATAGGTTGTTTTTTCATCGGGATGGTGCAAAAAACCGGCGCCTAAATCATAATGTCGCCCGTTAATTTTCAGATCTTAGTCATTCAGAATTCCATACGAGGAATGCGGATGAATTGCCCATTGTGAATCTAGCAAGTAACCGTCGCGGTGAAAAATATAATGGCCAAGGTGCAAACCAATATCGGTTTTAGTCGAAAGCCGATAGCCGAAAGTGATTTCGGATTGGTTGGCAAGAACAGTCTGCTGGTTTTTGTCCGTTTCGAGACGTTGCGGTTCAAGTTCAGCGTAAGGGGCGTAGGAATTGGTAAAGATAGCGTCTTTCATCCAGCCACTGCTTCTCCACCAGATTGAATTCCGGTAGGGACCATAGTCGAAGACTGAACGGTTGACAATACCCAGGTTCATGCGTTTATTCAATGGCAGAATCAAAGCTAGATTGTAAAGCGGCGCGATATTGATACTCTGAACGATGGTGTTATTATACCAGGAAGGTGCGAGGTAAGAACTCCGCCTCAGGATGCCGGACGATAGGGGACTAAAAGAAGATTCGATATTGTTTTCGAGATTGAAATCAATATAAAAAGTCTTTTGTTTTTCGCGCAGAATATAGGCTGGATTCCAGCTCAGATCGCTGAACTTGTCCGGAACCATGCCACTGACTTCCGGCGCGAAAATCGCCATCTGCATCGTGCGGAATCCAATCGGTTCCATTAGATAAGGAATCGACGGTTGGCGCGTGACCGGGTCGGGAACCGTCGCAAAAGTAATATTAAGAAGCATCAGGAAGATGTTAAGAGAAAAGAATAATTTGTATGTCTTCATGCTACCTCCTGTTAAAGAGAGTTTAAACCATATCAGCGAGTGCGACTATCTTGCCAGATGAGTTTTTCATTTTTTCGTTCCTGGAAGAAATCAGAACATTCTCCATCGCCGCGTCCTGAAAAGCCTCCGTCTGGCGCACAAATTATATCTCCCTCTGCATTATATAAGGTGCTAAATTGATCACAACATTGCGCTGGAATATAATATACAATTTGACCTTTGTATTTATATTGCCAGATGGACTGTGGGGGATTACCGACTGGTTCATTTTGGAATTTTGTGATAAGATTTTCTACCCAATCAGGATTTTCATTAGGCGAAGTAGAGTATTTACAGCTGCAGTAAAAAAAAAGAATAAGAATCAAGAAGATCGCAAAATATTTCATCTTTGGTCCTCTTTATTATGAAACCGGATTCATGATTTTCCCGATGAACAAGATTGTGCCAGAAGCACGCTCGCGGATCGCAAATATAAAGGGATGATCAACGCGCATTACCGTAATTTTTTCCGTGTCATCTGAGACCGATTTGTATGTAATCTCGACGGATGCCGCCGCCGCGGCTTCGGTGCCTTCTTCATCAACTTCAATAAAAGATTTATGTCTGACTTCGCTGATATATAAATCAGAGCCATATTGGTTGATACGGCTGAAATCAGCCCGATTATCAAATGCGATTCCCATACCGAGTTCCGTCAGCGGATCATTTAGCACCTGGAACCATTCGAGTTTGAATTTCGGCAAATACAGACTGACAGTTGTCGTGGATAAGCCTGCGATCAGATTATTCCATTTTTCATCGGTCATGCCACTAATCAACGAGTTTAAATCATCACTGGATTGCGGCAGGAGTACCGTCATAGTAAAAAATCCATTGTTATAAGGCAGGTCAATAATCTGCAGTTCGTCGGTCTCGGCATAATCGAAATCACTACTGAGTGACATCATCTGGCAGTTCGCCGTGTTGTCATTATTTAGATAAAACGGAGCCTCCTGGGTGTGTTCTTCATTGAATTGATATGTCCAGGTTCCCTTAAAATAGATGGCATTCAGCAGAAACATCATCGTATTGGTGTTGATTGGTTTCTCAATGAGCTGCTTGATGAATCCGTCGGTTTGAGCTTCGATCCAGGCATTCATGGTATCAACGGCGGCATCCTGATTGAAATCGAGACCCCGAACGACCGCATCGAAATACGTCTGGCTAACGTCAATAAATGTGGGTAAAACAGTGAATTCGTTGCGAAACCAAATCGAGTTTGCAATCCTGAATTTGACTTTCGAATCGAGCGATCTCAGTAAATTGATCAGACTTTGATACGATTGGTTGATTTCATCTTCGGTCAAATTTTCGAAGCCGAGTGTCGAATGCATAGCCTCCAGAGTAGAACCTACCGCGCCATTCGCGGTCATTCCTAAAGCCATCGAAACCGAAACCGGTGACACGAACAGGTTGTTACCATTGGCTTTATTTGATAGAATTTTAAAAAGGTCAAAGCCGAAGGCATTGCTCGATTCAATTAACGTCTGTTCGGATTTACTGATGCTTCTCGGTAACTCTGGAATTTCTACGGAATCCGGAGCCGTGACGTCCGAACAGCTTATTAACCCAGCCACAAAAATTATAAGTATTAAAAAATTACGAGTGGTTTTTTCCATCTTTAATTCTCCTTATTATGAAACCGGATTCATGATTTTCCCGATGAACAGGATCGTGCTGGTGCTTTTCTCGCGCAAAACGAAAATAAACGGTCGGTTAACAACGAAATAAATTCCCTGTGGCCCAACCACAGTATCTAAAAAAACTATCACAGTTGCCGCCGCGGCTTCGGTGCCCTCTTCGTTAACATCGACAAAGGTTTTGTGTTTAACATCGCTAATATACAGATCGTAATTTGGGTTGATCTTGTCAAAATCAGCCTCAGAAGAACTGAAAGCCTGAATCATTCCCAGAGCTTGCAAAGTTGGAATCAAACCAATCTCGTATTCAGTCTTGAACTTGGGTAGATAAATATTGATTTCAGTTTCGGTCAGTCTATTAGTCCATTCTGTCCAGTTTTCCGTGGTTAGCATAGCCGCAACCGAATCGACATCAACTCCGGCATTTGGCAGGATAATAGTCATACTGAAGCCAATTTCACCGTAAGTCAGGTCGGCGATCTGAATCTGGTCGTTGGCATAGTAACCATGGGTGGCTTTGTGGCGCATCATCTCACAGGTCGTCTGACTGCCGTCTTTTAGGTAGAATGGCGCGTCCTGTGTTTTTTCCGGATCGAATTCATAAGTCCAGGTGCCTTTGAAATAAATCGCGTTAATCAGGAACATCACTGTCAATGGATCAATCGGCGGATTAATGATAGTCGGGATTTTTTCATGGGTCTTGGCATTTACCCAGGCGTTGATTATATCAGTCGCATCACTGCGGTCAAAGTCCAGCGCCTGAACGACCGCGTCGAAATAGGTGGTATTTAACTGCAAAAATTCGCTCAGAATCGAAAAACCTGCTCGATACCAGATGGAGTTGGCGATTTCGAATGTTACATCAGGGTCAGCACTCGAGAGAAGTTCTATCAGATTGCGATAGGACTGATTGATCTCTGCGGCTGTCAGGTCGCCGAACTCCAGCATGGAATGCATTTCAGCGCGGGTTTCACCGTCCGCACCGTTATAAGCCATGCCGAGCGCCATCGAAATGCTCAGGGGTGAAATGAAGATATTTTTATCGGTTTCGGAGGAAATAATTTGCCGGAATAACTTCAGACCGAAGTTGTTGTCGGCTTCTGTAACTTTCTTTTCAATGGCGCTCAATTCACGGATCGGTTCTGGTTTGTCACCGCCGGTAATTTTCTCAGGACAGCGGTTCAGAGTAAGCAGGGAAAGCAGTGTCAGAATCATAATTTTGTAGTTTGCCATAGAAGCCTCATCATTTATTTTCGCAATACTTAAAAACGACAATTTATTTATGACAAATAGCATTCCAAGACCTTCCGACGGAGAAAATCTGTCCGGTATAGACAAACCCTCAGCTTTCTGAGACTAACATAGAAAATCTGAGATTTTTGAGACGCTTAGTTTTTACGGTAGATCAAGCCGCCGCTAACAAACCATTTATTGTAATATATGCCGCTGTAATGAGTTTCATTACGTATTATTGCGGCTCGACCAGTGAGGGCTAAATTCTTCCATAGCGGCCATTCCCACCCGATGAGAAGTTGATTTTGAATGTTCTGCTCCGGATCGGGATTATAATAAAGGAGGTATTGGCTTAGATCAACCCGATATTTCTTCAGTAATAAATCTGCGATGACCTGAAAATAGCCGCGCCCAATTTTTCCGGATAGGTAATAATTCAGACCGATACCGTAATATTCCGAGAAATCATTATTGGAGACAACAGTGATTAATTTCAGGCGCACACCGCTGAGAGCCTGGCGACGATGTTCCAGTCCGATCTGGCCAAAAAATAGTAGATCCTTCTGCCGTGATGTAGTATCCAAAACGGAGTTCTCGACTGAAAATAGCGGCCGATGGAGGTAATCAATTTGGGAATAGCCGCTTTGAGCCGAAAACGTCAGGCTTGGGTTGAGTGAGCTAGAAATTTCTACCAGTCCGCCGATACGGTGATTATCTAGGCTACTGCTATGACGGAATAAATTTTGGGACAGAATAATGGATAGCGACGGATTCCAATGACTGAGATTCAAACCTCCGCCGATGAGCCAGTCGGTATTATAATAAGCATAATCCTGTTCCAACCACCATTTTTGAAAAGAATTGACGGTCGAAGCCAGAAAAAATTTACGGCTGATGGTATAATTGGCCTGGGCTGATATATTTAAAGTGGCTTTATTTTCGGGACGATAATCATAGGCTAATAATCCGCCGGTCGCATTGATATTGAAGTTCAATCGTCGTTTGTTTAGGTGAAAATGGAGATTAGCCAGGGCGGGTGTCGTAAAACTGTTCTGGGAGGTAGAGTCTGATTCCAGAATATTGGTTTCCATCCCGGCTTCGGTTTTACAATAACCACTTAACTTCTGATCAGCCTGAAGTAATCCGGATAATAACAGAACGACAATAAATAGGATTAGTGTAAGATTACGAAAATAGAGCGCCAACATTCAACGGCAATTTACTTATTTCCGTTGATTTCCTGTAATTGTTTCTGGTAATATCGGCGGAGTGAGTCGAGCTGTGAAATATACAGTGACAGATCGTTCGTCGGTATGTTCTGAAAAAGGGGTAGATAGTCGGCGGCGGTCACAGGCTGAGTCGTAGCCGGAAGAGCCGCATTGTTGGTCCGATTACGATAGACAGATTTTCCCGACATTGTCGCATGATCCCAGTTCTCGTAGTCGCTAAAGTTGCCGCCTTGATATGGATAAGATTCGCCGCTCAGGGCATTCATTTCCAGATTCAATTGATTAAGTCTTTGGCGTAATTCTTTCTCCGTGTTGGCGGCGGCGATCATTAAATCAATCTGCCGGATTTTCAGGTCAAGAATATGGCTGATATCCCGGCGAATTGCGTCATTAAAATCGTATTTGGAAATTAGCGCCACTAGGTCTTCCTTTTCCGGTAACGGGAATTCTTTCTGATCACTGAATTGGCGCTGACTTGCCAGTAATTGTCCGCGCTGGTCAATTAATTCAAATAAGGTTCTGCTCAAACTTTGGCGCTGGCGCGAGTCACCGACGGTATTATATTGATTGACAGTCGAGTCTATACTTTTCGAAAGAAAATCATAATAGCGATTAAACGTAATATTTAGAATTGTCCTTTGATTTATCAATTCGGTATAAATCGGGATCATCTTTCCATTGATCTCAGCCTTTCGGGCGGTTAGGCGGGAAAGTTTCCTTTTGTCGTTCCAATTTAGGTTGCTGGCATTGTTGATTTTGATAATTTGGGCATCAATAGCATTGATTTCGTTAAGGAGTTGATTATAATCTTGTTTGAGAGTGTGTAGTTTTGTTAATTGTTGTTTATATTGTGCCTGATAATAAGCCAGGCTGTCTATTGGCGCTGATTGAATATTTTTCGTCAGCAGTAGGATTAGAATCAATGTCCCGCAAATCTTGATTCTTGAAGTAAAATGTTTATTCATATTCCTCAGGCTTGATACCATACTTATCTAATTTGTAGTACAAAGTGCTTGGTTTGATCCGCAATTGTTCGGCGGCGCGTTGCTTGACGCCGTGCTGATCGCGCAGGGCTTTAATGATCATTTCGCGTTCGATTTGACTGATCTGAGCAGTCAGGTCGCGCGCCACCGGGGTACTGTTTTGACTTAATAGGTCAGCATTTTGCGGTAGGTCGCCGAAATTAAATAGTTTTTCCGAGAAAATGTCTTCCTCGATAAATACTAAAGCCCGTTCGATAAAGTTTTCCAATTCCCGCACATTACCCGGCCATGAATAAGATATTAAGCGAGCCATAACGTTGGGTTCGATTCGCGGTATTTTGCGACCAAGCCGGTTGGCTTTAAGCTGGAGCAGGTAATCAACTAGCAACGGGATATCAGAGGGACGTTCCCGCAGGGGTGGAATTGTCAGAGGAATGACATTGATGCGATAATAAAGGTCTGAACGAAACTCGCCGTCTTTGATCTTTTTTTCGAGGTTTATATTAGTGGCGCAAATTAGTCGGAAGTCACTGGTGATGAATTTCTCACCACCAACGCGCTGAAATTGTTTGGTTTGCAATACGCGCAGGAGTTTGACCTGCAAGGCGGTGGACATATCTCCGATTTCATCGAGGAACAGGGTGCCGCTGTTACTTTGTTCAAATTTTCCGATATGGGTTTTATGAGCGCCGGTGAAAGCGCCTTTTTCGTGACCAAAGAGTTCGCTTTCCAGAAGTGTTTCAGTTAAAGCTCCGCAGTTGACGGCAAGAAACGGTCCGTCTTTGTGGCGACTGGCTTGATGAATGAGTCGGGCGACCAATTCTTTCCCAACGCCACTCTCGCCGGTGATTAGAATCGGACTATCGCCCGGTGCAATTTTCGCAATTAGCTGGCGGATTTGTCGGATAGCCGGTGAATTGCCGATCAAATCCGGGAATTCTGGCTCGCTTAGGCTGGGTTTAAGTTGGACAAACTTACGCCGATATAGTGCATCTACTTTTTGCCGTAATTCCGCCAGCGCAAATGGTTTCGTAATAAAATCCTGCGCACCGCATTTGATAGCATCAACAGCAATATCAACCGTTGGAAAGGCTGTGATCAGAATGACGTTGGTCGTCGGCGCCAGGTTTTTGACCTTTTTCATAAGAGTCAGACCATCGAGGCCGGGCATTTTAATATCAGTAATGATTAAGTCGAATCTTTGGTTCTGAAGCAGACTCCAGGCTTCTTGTCCGTCGGTCACACCTGCCACAGTATAACCTTCTTTCTGGAGTGAAGCCAGCAGTCCGTCGCGCATAGATTGGTTGTCTTCGACAATTAATATGGTATAATTGGATTTCAACGAATTCATATTTTACTCCGGTAAAATCAAGACAAATTCCGTGCCGCTGGTATTGGAATGATCTAAATAGATCTGGCCGCCGTGTTGTTCGACAAGAGATTTGGTAATAGATAATCCCAAACCGATGCCGTCCGGTTTAGTGCTGAAGAAAGTCTCAAAAATCTGAGACTGGATTTCAGGTGCAATCGGCATACCGGCATTGAAAAAGCGAATTTCAGTCTGACCCGGCTTATTCGTAATATTGATTTTTATGGCGGGTGCTTCCGGAACGGCTTCCAGCCCATTGCGAATCAGATTTAATAGACAAAGCCGGATTTTGCCGGGATTGACTTTTACCCGTGCTTGTCCATTGATTGTGATTTTAGCTGACGGGAAATCGCGTTGCAATTCGCTGATAACTTCTTGTAGCAATTCGTTCAAATCACAGATAATCAGATTGGTTTCGATAGGGCGGGCATACGCCAGAAAAGAGTCAACGATCAGTGCCAGTCGGTCAACTTCTCGAGCGATCGCCGTCGCATATTTAGTTGCGCTAGTCGAGTTGTCGGTTTCCTCCAGAAGTAATTCGGCGTTAATTTTCATACCACCCAATGGGTTACGAATTTCATGCGCGACCGACGCCAAAAACTGTTTGTTTTCTTTTTCACGCTGACTTATTTCGCTATACATTGTCTGCATTGTTCGGCTCAAGAACCCGATTTCATCCCGTCTGTAACTCAGGACCGGAAGATCACGGCGACCTTGACCGATTGCCGCCGCATATTTAGTCAGATTTTCGAGTGGTTTAGTCATCGTACGCGCCAGAAGTAAAACCAGACCAATACTGATTATCAATATAATGGCGGTTAAGCTTAGAATTTGGTTGCGTAGCTTACCTGTAATTTCCAGGAAATCGGCACCGGCGTCCAGTCCAAGCACAACCGGCTGGCCATTGTTTTCCGCAATTTTTGTAAAAACAGATTTATAATATTGACCGGTGCGATCGGCAAACAGGGGCGAAGAGGTCACTTGATCGTTTCGAGCGCTGGCAATTTCGACTGCGTGCAATGTTGCTGATTGCAAGGCGCTTTCCTCATTTCCTGCGATTACCAGCAAGCGACCGCTGGCGTCTATCAGGTAAATGGCTTGAGCTGAAAATTGACTGGTCCGCCGGTTAAGGTCATTTTCAAGTGAATCCCGCACGGAATTTAATTCCGGGTAGTTAGCCAGAAGATTTACGAGAGAAGTATCAATTTGAGCCCGGATCAACTGAATGTTTTGTTGGAGATGATTGGTCAGCTGGTTTTCGAGCGCCTGTCGCGTTTGCCAATAAATCGGATAAGTGATAGCGGCTGTAACAAACAGGATTAAAAGTCCAGTGAAAAGTGCCAGCTTCCACGAAAGTTTAATCGGCGGAAAAAATCCTCTACCCGATCGCGGGTTATCAGATTGAATACCATTATTTTTTATCCTTGTCATAAGCTAAAGATAAGTCAGTGGATTTATTTCAGGATTAAATTTCTATTTATTTCCAGATACGGCTCAAACTGATTGAGATTTCGTGAATCTGCTCTGAGATACATAAACATAGCTAAATTTAGAACATTTAGCGAATTACCAAATCGGAAATATAAAACCAGCAGGTAACTCGCTTTTAAAAATCAATTTCTGCTCGTAAGCGGCTGGTCTTTTCCTATAGCAAATAAATTTTTACTAAAAACTCTTGACTTTGGGAGTCTTTTTAGCTTTAATTCTGGAAAATTCAGAGGGAAAAAATGAGCAAGACATTTATTAGCGATCTCAAAGAAAATGACCGAGTCACTTCGTTTTTTGGCGTATTCTCGAAGGCATTTCGGCGGACGAAGGAAAATAAAATTTATCTCGACCTGATTTTAGTTGACCGCACCGGCAAAATAAATGCTAAAATCTGGGACGATGTGGAGAATTTAGCCGGGCAATTCGAAGCTGGCGACGCCGTCAAAGTTCAAGGCACAGTCACAATTTTTAACAATGAACTTCAGATCAAAGTGGAAAAAATTCGACGCGTTGTCCCGGAGCGCGACCGCGCCGAAGGCTACGATGTTAGCGATTTACTGTTAAGTACGAGTAAAAATATCGAAAATATGTGGGAAGATTTACAGCAGATAATCCAATCGCTAAAAAATCCCTTCCTCAAGGCGGTCGTTGGCACTATTTATGAAAAATATGGCGAACAGTTGAAAATCCACCCAGGCTCGATGATTCTCCATCATGCTTTCCGGGGCGGATTATTGGAACATATCTATACAATGTGTCAGGTAGCAGAAGGAGTTTGTCAAGCCTATACCGAACTCGATCGCGATTTGGTAATGAGCGGAATTTTGTTGCACGACATCGGCAAGTTAGTCGAGTTGGAGGCTGGAATGGCGGTATCTTATACCGATGCCGGGTATTTTCTCGGTCATATTGTA
>Ga0116188_1002361_pt1 | contig 14941 bp, 12 predicted proteins | sample AD_JPNTR2_MetaG_FD_89807 | JGI IMG/M metagenome (GOLD analysis project Ga0116188, IMG submission 89807) | Active sludge microbial communities of municipal wastewater-treating anaerobic digesters from Japan - AD_JPNTR2_MetaG | ecosystem: Engineered > Bioreactor > Anaerobic > Digestate | place...
AATATTTGGATTTTGTTATTTGAATTTTATTATTGTTATGCTCTTGCCAACTAAAATAAAAAATGATAGACTTATTTTAAGTAAAGATTTAATCTTCTCACTTGCTGAAAGAAAAATCAAAGAATTAAAGCCTTATCTTTATGAGCGATCTTCTGTTAAAAAAGGGCAAGAAGATAAAACAGCATATTTAATGTATCGAAATTGTTGCTATAAAAAGCATGAAAATTTATTTATAACAAATAATCTTCGTTATGACGTCACTTTAATTTATCCTTTAATTTTTAATAAAGAATTTAATAAAACTTTAGGGCATTGGCATAAGACACCAGAAATTTACGAAGTTTTGTCTGGTAAAGCGCTCTTTTTGCTTCAAGGCCCAAAAAATTCAGCTAAAGAAATTTACTTTCAAATTGTTCAAAAAAATTCAAAAATAATCATTCCACCTTTTTACAATCACTTAATTATTAATCTTTCTAATAACAAACCTTTAATTGTTGCTGATATTTTTTCTAATCAAGTAAAATCTCATTATTCATATTTTAAACAAAAACATGGAGCAGCCTACTATATATTAAATTCAAAGTTGAAAAATCAAAAGTCAAAATTACAATTCAAAATTCAAAATTTAAATGTTTTTGCAATTAAAAATTTAAACTATAAAAAAGTAAGTAATCTTAAAAAATTTAAAAACCCGGAAATAATTTCATCATTTAAAAAACCGCTTTATTTAGAATTTATTGAAAACCCTAAAAAATTTAACTTCTTAATCAACTAATCATTGATAAAGAAGATCGCCTGCTTTAATGTCAAATAAATGTCCTCGTGGCGGAACTGGAATACGCGTAGCGTTCAGAGCGCTATGCCGTTAAGGCTTGTGGGTTCGAATCCCACCGAGGACACGAATTTGGTTATTAACTTTTAACTGCCCAATTAATTACCTCTTAAAATTTATTTTATATTCAAAGATTAAAAATTTTTATGTCTCCAAAAAAATTTCAAAAATCTACAATTAGAAACAAACAGGAGAAAAAACAGCCGCTTAAAACAGACGAATACTTAAAGTTTGCTTCACTTGGTGGCTTAGAAGAAGTTGGTAGAAATATGATGTTTTTTGAATACAAAGACGAAATTGTAGTTATTGATGCTGGCTTGCAATTCCCTGAAGAAGATACGCCCGGTGTTGATTACATCATCCCAAATATTTCTTATTTGGAATCAAAAAAAGAAAATATTCAGGCTCTTTTTCTAACCCATGCTCATTATGATCACATTGGAGCCGTTCCTTATATAATTGAAAAAATTGGAAACCCAACGATTTATACAACCCAATTAACAAAAGCTATTATTGAAAAACGTCAAGAGGAATTCCCTAATGCTCCAAAATTAGATATTGAGGTAGTAAAAGATGGCGATAAAGTTGAAATCTCCCGCTATTTTAGTGCAGAAATTTTTTCGGTTGAACATAATGTGCCTGATAGTTTTGGCATAATTCTTACTACGCCAATTGGTAATATTTGTCACATTCCCGATTTTAAATTTGATTACGATGAAAACGGCAAGCCTCGAAATCTTAATGTCTTTGAAAACGTCGGAAAAAAAAATATTCATACTCTTTCTCTTGATAGTACTAATGCTGAAGTCCCTGGTTATTCTGTTTCGGAAAGAGTAGTAGAAAAAAATATCGAGGATATTCTTAAAAAAGCCAAGGGCAGAATTGTTATTGCTATGTTTGCTTCCCTCTTGACGCGCATTGCTGAAATTATAAAAATTGCTGAAAGGCAAAAACGTTACGTGGCGATCAGCGGCTCTTCAATGAAGAATAATATTTTAATAGCTCAAAATTTGGGCTACCTTAAAATCAAAGAAGAAAATCTTATTCCAATTCAAGGTATTCATAAGTATAAAGATAATCAACTGCTTATTTTATCAACTGGCGCTCAAGGAGAACCAAACGCTAGCTTAATGAAGATTATTAACGGCGAACATAAATATATTAAAATTAAACCAGGCGATACTGTTATTTTTTCAGCTTCAGTTGTGCCAGGAAATGAAAGAGCCGTCCAAATACTGAAAGATAATTTAGCACGGCAAGGAGCAAATGTTTATCAATCAAACATTATTGATTTTCACTCTTCTGGTCATGCCCCGCAGGAAGAATTAAAACAAGTTATTCAAATGATTCATCCGAAATTTTTCTTACCAACTCACGGCTATTATTTTATGCGTTATAAAAACGCTGAAATAGCGCAAGAAGTCGGTGTTCCTCAAAAAAATATTATTCTTGTAGATAACGGCCAGGTTGTTCTTCTTGCAAAAGATAATTTCTTTATTTCTAAAGAGAATATACCTGCTTATTATGTGATGGTTGATGGATTAGGCGTTGGCGATGTAGAAGAGGTTGTTATTAGAGACAGAAAAGCACTATCGCAGGAAGGGATGGTAGTTATCATTGTGACGCTTGATAGAAAAAGTGGCAATTTATTAAAAAATCCCGACATAATTTCTCGTGGTTTCATTTATCTGAAAGAAAGTAAAAAATTTGTTGAAGAATTAAGAAACAAAATCAAAACTACTGTGACAAGAATTCCATATTATCAACCAATCGAAGCTGACTATTTAAAATATTTAATTAGAGAACAAATCAGCCAATTTTTGTATAATAGAACAAAGAGAAGGCCAGTGGTAATACCAGTGGTAATAGAAGTCTAGATAATTCAAAATTCAAAAATCAAAATGTAAAATGTCATTAGAATAATTAGAAATTTTTTAGAATAATTAGAAATTTTTATTTGATATTTATATTTTAAAATTAAATTTATGAACAAACCAATTCTTGTTTCTGGCGTCCAGCCAACAGGAAAATTACATATTGGTAATTATCTTGGAGCATTAAGAAATTTTGTTGATCTACAAAATTCTAATAAATATGACTGCTTCTTTTTTGTGGCTGATCTTCATTCTTTAACCGAAGACTACGATCCAAACAACAAACCAGCTCAAATCTATGATTTAATAACCTCTTTTCTAGCCAATGGAATTGATGAAAATAAATCAACAATTTTTGTTCAATCTCAAGTGCCTCCTCACTCTGAATTAACTTGGATCTTAAACACTGTTACTCCTTTTGGCGAGCTTTCCCGGATGACTCAATTTAAAGATAAGTCTCAGAGACAACAAAAAAATATTAATGTTGGGCTTTTTGATTACCCTGTTTTAATGGCAGCAGATATTTTGCTTTATGACGCAGAAGTTGTGCCAGTTGGCGAAGATCAGCTTCAACATTTAGAATTTACCAGAACAATTGCCAGAAAATTTAATAGCCGTTTTGGAAAAACTTTTATTGAACCGAAGCCGCTTTTAACAAAAATCCCTCGCTTGATGAGCCTAAGCGATCCAACTAAAAAAATGTCTAAATCAGACGAGCGAGGTTGTTTATTTTTAGATGATTCAAAAGAAGAAATTGAAGAAAAAATCAAAAGAGCGGTTACTGATTCTGGTAAAGAAATAATTTTTGACGAAAAAAATAAGCCAGCGATTTCTAATTTAATTTTAATTTATGCAGGATTTTCTGGTTTGACAATAAAAGAAATTGAAGAAAAATTCAAAGGAAAAAGTTATAAAGAATTTAAAGCAGATTTAGTTGAAATCTTAGTAAAAAATCTAAGTGAATTCCAAAAGAAAAAATCAAATATTTTGAAGCCAAAAATTATTGCTGCTCTTAAAGAAGGTAAAGAAAAAGCATTATTAAGATCTCAAAAGAAAATAGAAGAAGTCAAAAAGAAAATAGGATTAATATAAAAAATTTTAATCTAAGCGCAGCAAAGACTGTTGTGTTATAGCACAACACCTACTTGTGATTAATCATAGCAACACAATTGAAGATAATAAAACTACTGTTAGGCTGAAGGCGATAAAGACTACTGTTGTGTTATAGCACAACAGTAGTCTTTATGAAAATGTTTATGAAATTTAATCTCATAAACATTTTCATAAACAATATTTTCATAAACATTAAAGAAGTCCGACTTCCAAAGGAAGTCGGACTTCCTTCTCTTGCTTTAGGTTATTCCTTAGAGATTAAAATTAGAGATTAATTTAGCGGCGGGTCCAGTAGGGAAGACAATTAATAGAGCCGCAATGAGCAACCTTGAGATTGCCATTTGTGGCATCATAATACGATATTATTGGTAAACCATCAGCACCAATAGTGATTGAGTTATATTTTCCAACATCACCATTACTATCAACAGTAGTAGGCAGGGTAGAATTGTAAGAAAAAACCTTGAGATCGCCATTTGTGGCACCATAATACGATATTATTAATAAACCATCAGTACCAACGGTGATTGAGTTATAGGATCCATTCTCATTCTGATCAACCGTAGCCGGAACATTAAACGAAGAACAAGAAACATTGACGCAATGAATAACTTTAAGCGCAGTATTGACACGAATCTGATACACTATTACAGGTAAACCAATAGCATCAATAGTGATGGAGGTACATGTCCCAGCATAACCAAAGATCGGATTATTATTATCAACTTCAGTCATAATATTACCAGAAGAACAAAAAGCATTGCCACAATGAACAACCTTGAGCACGTTATCTGTGTAATTATGATACGATATTATAGGTAAACCATCAGTCCCAATGGTGATGGAGGTAAAGGATCCAACATCACCATTACTATCAATCGTAGTCAGAGTATTACCAGAAGAACAAGAAGCATTGCCGCAATGAGCAACCTTGAGATCGCCATTTGTGGCATCATAATACGATATTATAGGTAAACCATCAATACCAATGGTGATGGAGGTATATTGTCCAACATTATCATCATTACTATCAACAGTAGTCAGAGTATTACCAGAAGAACAAGAAGCATTGCCGCAATGAGCAACCTTAAGATCGCCATTTGTGGCATCATAATACGATATTATAGGTAAACCATCAGTACCAATAGTGATGGAGGTAAAGGATCCAACATCACCATTACTATCAACTGCAGTTATAGTATTGGCTAAGGGTATTCTGCTGTTCCAATTACCTCTTTGAGGAACGCCATCGATCGAGCCGCCACCGCCAATTGCTCCCCAAGAAGTTTTACAATCTTGATTAATACAAATACCAGCTGAAGCATTAATTTGACCATTAACATCTAAGGCATAGGCAGGAAATGAGTTGCCGATACCAACAAAACCATCATATGTTGTATTAATTGTGCTATCAGATTTTTGTTTTCCAATACTATGTGCCTGATCTAAATTAATAGCTCCTATTGCAATCTTCTGTATTAAATCAATGTCTAACCTAGTTACTTTTCCGTCTCCATTAACGTCTGCGCGAGCATATTCTTCTTTAGTAAGATCATATCCAGATATCCATCGCAATGCTTTAATCACATCGTCTTGCTCGACTTCTCCATTTCCATCTACGTCGCCGTTGCCACCCAAAAGATACATTCCTCCTTCTACGTCTAATTGAGCCGCAGGAGATGAGGTGCCAATACCAACCTTGCCATTTTCTAAAATATTAAAGATATTAGTTGAGGTGGCAACAGAAAAAAGAGAAGAAATAGTAGTGGTGCCAATTGCTACATTGCCATTAGCAAGAATATTCCCTCCAACTGTAAGATTACCGGAAAAAGCAGCATTTTTCCAGCGAGTAGAAGGAGTAAAACCAACTGAATAAACATTATCAGCGCCAGGCAGAAGATCAGAATCAAAAGTAGCGGCGCTGACTCTGGCAATAGCTGAAGTTAAACTGCGAGTGGATTTTTGTTGAGGATTATTAGTATTGTAACTTAATTGAATATCAATTTGAACAACATCATGGCCAGGATATTGAGAGAATTTTCTAAATTCTAATTGGTCAACGAGGACCTGGCTAGTAGTTAAAGTTGAACTGGATACTTCATGAGTTGTTTCATTAGTTTCTTCTAAGACAATAGCATTATTAGAAGGATAAACTTTAGTGATGCCTTTTTGAGGGTTTTTCATCCTGAGAGTTAAAGTAGAGGTTGGATTATTATCCATTTCAATTAGAGAAGATTCTTTGACAAGACGATCAATTGTCTGCATTACAAAATTTAATTGATTAGTAACTTCGCTGCTGGCTGATTCTCTAGTTTGGATGCGGCTGACATTAGTAAGAATGCCTGTTAGAGCGCCACCTACAACAGCAAGAATACCAACATAAATGAGGATTTCGACGAGAGTAAAACCTTTATTATTATGTGTCATATTTTTATTATACAATAGTTTAGAATGAAAATCCAAGATTCAAATCAATTTCATATATTATATATCATATCTTGAAAATTTTAAATGTCTACTTTTTCGTTTTAATAATTTCATCAATCACGCCATATTCTTTGGCTTCGCTTGGAGTTAGCCAAAAATCGCGGTCAGTATCTTTTTCTATTTTTTCCAATGGTTGGCCGGTATGCTTTGCTAATATTTGGTTTAACCTTTCTTTAATTTTAATAATATGTTTAGCAGCAATTTCTACTTCCACTGCCTGACCTTCTGCTCCTCCCATTAATTGGTGAAGCAAAATTTCTGAATTAGGCAAAGCAAATCTTTTTCCTTTGGTGCCAGCGGCTAAAAGCACGGCACCCATTGAAGCCGCCATCCCAATACAAATAGTAGCAATATCGCATTTTACATATTGCATTGTATCGTAAATTGCCATCCCAGAAGTCACCATCCCGCCCGGCGTATTAATATAAAGCTTAATATCTTTTTTGGGGTCTTCCTGCTCTAAAAATAACAATTGAGCGATGACAGTGTTTGCCACGGCATCGTCTATTTGGCCGGACAGAAAAATTATTCTGTCCTTTAAGAGCCGTGAATAAATATCATAAGCTCGTTCGCCGTCATAAGATTTTTCTATTACTGTTGGAATTAATGTCATAGTTTTATTTTATGCTTTTTTCTCTTTTTTCTCAAGTTTTTCTGTTGAAGATTCATTGTTCGCTTCTTCAGTAGTATTTTCTTCGATGGTATTTTCTTCGGTAGATTCTTCAATAGCAAATTCTGCTTCAGCTACGCCACCTTCCTGTACTTCTTCGGGGTTGGAAACTGAGCGAACATCGATTTTCCAGCCAGTTAATTTAGCTGCTAATCTGACATTTTGACCACCTTTTCCAATAGCTAAAGATAATTGATCATCAGGGACATAAACTAAGGCTTCTCGACGAGGTAAAATTTCAACTGATTTGACTTTAGCTGGCGATAAAGAAGCAGCGATAAATTTTGCCGGATCATCAGACCAAGGAATAACATCAATTTTCTCTTGACCAAGCTCATCAGTAATAGTCATCACTCTAATTCCTTTTTGACCGATACAACTCCCCACTGGATCTACTCCTTCTACATTTGAAGCAACTGCTATTTTAGTTCTGCTGCCGGCCTCTCGACTAATAGCTTTAATTTCTACTGTACCATCGTGAATTTCCGGCACTTCCATTTCAAAAAGTTTAATGACGAAATTTGGGTGCACTCGTGAAAGAATAATGCCAGGTAATTTTTTTGTTTCTTCTTGAACTGCTAATAAATAGAATCTTTTTCTCTCTCCAATTCTATAAAATTCTCCGGGGATTGTTTCATTAAAAAACATAACGCCTATTGCTCGGCCAAGATTGACATAAACATTACCATGCTCAATTCTTTGAATAATACCACTGACAATTTCGCCTTCTTTCCCTTTAAATTCTTCCATAATTGAAGATTTTTCTGCTTCTCTTAATTTTTGTAAAATAACTTGTTTTGCAACTTGAGCCGCAATACGACCAAAATCTTGATGTTCTTCTAAAGGAAACAAAATTTCCTCACCAAGTCGAGCGTCGTTTTTAATTTCTTTTGCTTCTTTCAAAAAAATATGGCGTTCTGGATTGTAGCGAGGCAAAACTTCTTCACCTTCTTTTGAGGCAGTTTGAGTAATTTTTGAAGCGCTTTTATCAGTAACATTCTGCTCTTCTTCTTTTCCCTCGTCAACGATTCTTACTGTTGTTTCGTCAACAACAGTTTTAACTTTAAAAAATTTCATTTTGCCTGTCCTGGTATTAAGCTCGCATTTAATCCAGGCGCCTTTCTCGCCATATTCTTTTTTATAAGCAGCTGCGATAGCATCTTCAATTGCCGCAATAATTTTTTCTTTCTCAAGTCCTTTTTCTTCAGCAATCTGTTCAATTAAACGATTTAATGCTTTTAGATCAATCATAAGTTTAGGATATAGCCAATAAGGTCTAGTCCAATTGGTATAGCCAAATAGGGCTTAAACCATTGACTATTAATTAGTGGCTGTATCTTTTAATTCTACATTTTTAATGATAATCCAATTTTTCCGTCAGGATCAATTTTAATTATTTTTGCTTTCACGATATCGCCGACCTTAACTACATCATCAACTTTCTTAACATAACCATTTTTTAATTCTGAAATATGAATCATCCCATCTCTATTATTGCCAATATCAACAATGGCTCCAAAATCAAGAATTTTCACTACTTCGCCTTCTACAATGTCCCCGACATTAAATTCATGAACAATACCTTTTATTTGTTCAATAGCAGCTATTGCTTTTTCTTTGTCTGGAGCTGCAACAAAAACTTTTCCATTTTCTTCAATATCAATAGTAGTAGCACCGCTAGCTCCAATAATAGAATTAATAATTTTCCCTCCCGGGCCAATAACTTCTCTAATTTTTTCAGGCTTAATATCGAGAGTCAAAACAACTGGCGCGTAAGGAGAAATTTGACTTCTCGGTCTATCTAATGCTTGATTCATAACCTCCAAAATTTGGGTTCTTGCTTTTTTAGCTTGACTTAAAATTTCTTTTAAAATTTCTAAATCGATTCCTTCAATTTTAGTATCCATTTGCATGGCCGTCAAACCAACTTTGGTGCCTGCTACTTTACAATCCATATCGCCGAAATGATCTTCTGGACCTTGAATATCAGTCAAAATTTTATAGTTTTCTTCTGCGCTAAAAAGTCCCATCGCAATGCCGGCAGCTGAATTTTTAATTGGCACACCAGCATCCATTAAAGACAGAGAAGAAGCGCAAACTGTTGCCATCGACGAAGAGCCATTAGAAGATAAAATTTCGGAAACTACTCTAATAGTATAAGGAAAATCATCTATGGAAGGAATAAGATGTCGTAAAGCTTTTTCTGCGAGAGCGCCATGGCCAATCTCTCTTCTTCCAGGACCACGCAAAGGAGCAATTTCGCCAACAGAATATGGAGGGAAATTGTAATGAAGCATAAATCTTCTTTTAGCAGAGGTCTCCATAGTTTCTATTAATTGTTCTGCTCCAGGTGCAGCCAAAGTTGTCACTGCCAAAGCTTGCGTGTTTCCTCTTATAAAAAGCGCTGAACCATGAAGTCTTCTAAATAAAGATACTTCAGCATAAAGTGGCCTTATCTCATCTAATTTTCGAAAATCTGGTCGTTTCTCAGATTCTAAAATATTTTTCCGGACCAGAGCAGCAACTTCTTCGTCAATTAAATTATTAATTAAAGAAAGGTCTGTATAGCCTTTTTGAGTTAAATAATCTTCTAATTCTTTTTTCAAATCTAAAAGTCCGAGATTGCGATCAGGCTTGTTTTTAACATAAATAACTGATTCTAATTTATCTTTAAGAAAATCTTTTACATCCTGCTTTAAATCAACTGGCGGTTCTTGAAATTCAATTTTTGCTTTTTCTTTGCCAATTTGTTTTACTACTTCATTTTGAAAATCAATCAAATTATTAATTTCTGGAATTGCTGCAGAAAATACTTTAAAAGCATCTTCTTCGCTAACTTCATCAGCTTCAACTTCAATCATATTAATTTTATTTTTAGGCCCGGCAACTATTGCTTTAAACTTTGCATCAGCTAGATCTGAATTTTTAGGATTGAAAATTATTTTCCCTTCCTTAGAAAGCGATAATCTTATTCCTCCAATTGGACCATCCCAGGGAATTTCAGAAATAGCAAGAGCCAAAGAAGCAGATATTAAAGAAATAAAATCAGGGTCATTTTCTTCGTCATAAGAAAGAACGGTAACAATAATTTGAATATCACGGCGGAGTTTTTCATTAAAAAGTGGTCTAATAGCGCGATCTACTAATCGAGCAGAAAGTGTTGCTTCTTCTGATGGCTTACCTTCTCTTCTGACGAAACGGCTGCCTAAAATTTTCCCAGCAGCATAAAATTTTTCCGCGTATTCAACGACTAAAGGTAAATAGTCTACATTTTTGTCTTCTTTTCCCATCACCATTGTAGTTAATACTACAGTTTCTCCGTGTTTACCTAAAACCGCTGAAGTTGCTTGCTCGCCAATTCTTGAAATTTCAAAAGAAATTTTTTCTCCAGCAACAGTTGTTTCAAATTTTTGTTTATTTAAATCCATAAATTATTTTTTAATTAGTATTTTTGGTATCTCTTCCATGTTTATAAAAATATCTGCTGATTCTTTCAATTTTGCAGAGGCACTACGAGAAAAAGCTGTAATTTCCACCTGTCTACCTAATCCCCATTTTAAATATTCCACCAGCGGCAGAAAATCGCCATCTCCAGTTACTAAAATAATAACATCTAAAAAAGATGCCATTCTGATGGCATCAACTGCTAATCCAACGTCCCAATCAGCCTTTTTTAAACCACCTGGATAAACCTGTAAATCTTTGACTCGCAATTCAATTCCAGTTTTTTCTAGTGCGTCAAAAAATAATTTTTCACTTTTTGATGCTTCTGATCTGCTGCCACCTATTAATCCTTCACTTTTAACTACATAACCAATAATTCTAATAGGAATTCTGCCGGCAGTTAAAGATTTAATAAGTTCTTTATAATTAACTCGACTATTATAAAGATGTTTTGCAGAGTGATAAAGATTCTGAACGTCAATGAAAATTCCAATTCTTTGATCTTTGTAACGCATACTAAATATTTTTTCGCTAATTTGCCAATTTTATATAAAAAATTTAAAAAATTCCTTTAAATAAATTAGCAATTATTTGTAAGAGATTATTTTTTTATTGCTTTTTTATAAGCCTTTGGATTATTTTCTTCAAGATATTTCAAAAATTTTTTTCTTTTACCAACCATTTTCAAAAGCCCGCGTCTTGAATGATGATCTTTAGGATTTTTTTTCAAATGAGTTACTAAAGCATCAATTTGGCTATCAAGAAGCGCTACTTGCACTTCAGCCGAGCCAGTGTCTTTTTCATGAGCTTGATGCTCTTTAATAATTTTTGATTTTTTCTTTGGGCTTAACATAATTTAAGATTAGCACAGAATAGATAAAAAATCAACATAAATCATATATTATGAATCATCTAACATATAACATAACAATCCATAAATTTTAACCCCTAAATAAGCTCAAATATCAAACATCAAAAACTTTAAACGTCAAGATTTTAGATTTTAAATTTAAATTCTGGATTTTGAAATTGTTTGGGATTCAAAATTTAGGATTGAAAAATTCATAATAAGTGACGCATGAAATGTTTTAATTTTAAATTTTGAATTTATTTAGATTTTGCGACATTTTACTAAATGTCTTATAATAAGCTTAATTCTGTAATCAATAATATGGCTGATATTAATCAATTATTAAAACAATATTTAGAGTATTTAGAGATAGAAAAGAATCGTTCATCAAAAACTCAAAAAAACTACGAGCGCTATATTAAGGCTTTTATAAGTTTCTCGAAAATAAAAACCGAAAAAGATATTACTTTAGATAAAATTCGTGAATTTCGTGTTTTTCTCGCTAATAGTACTGGTAATCAATCAAAGGAATCATTGAAGAAAAGCACTCAATCATACTATATGATTGCTCTAAGAAATTTTTTAAAATATCTGACAAAAAATAACTATGATGTTATTTCGGCCGACCAAATTGAATTGCCGAAAATCCCTGAACGGCAAATAAAAATTTTGGAGTATAACGATCTCGAGAGATTACTCGATTCTCCAAAAGGAAACGATTTGCGGTCATTGCGTGATAAAGCAATTTTAGAAACGCTTTTTTCAACTGGCTTGCGTGTTTCAGAGCTTTGTTCATTAGACAGATATATAAATCTAGAAAGAGGAGAAATATCAGTGCGCGGAAAAGGAGGAAAGATCCGTTTAGTTTTTCTTTCTGATCGCGCGAAAGAAGCCTTAAAAAAATATCTCGAAAAAAGAACTGATACTGAAGAAGCTTTATTTATAAGTTTAACAAAATCTAAAGAGCCGAAAGTTATCGGCCGAATTACGCCGAGAACCGTTGAAAGAATAATAGATAATTACGCTAAAAAAGCCGGAATTAATAATCAAGTCCATCCTCATACCATACGGCATGCTTTTGCCACTGATCTTTTGATTGGCGGCGCTGATTTGCGTTCAGTACAAGAACTTTTAGGCCACAGAAATGTCGCAACCACTCAAATATATACTCATTTAACAAATCAAGAATTAAAAGAAGTTCATCAAGCATTTCACGCTAGAAGGCGAAAAGAAAAATAATCTCTGCAAGCGCTTCATAATTTTTATCATAAGATTGTTTTAATAATAATCGTCGTTTTAATTTCTGCCAAAAACATAACTAAAAAACATTAATAAGATTGATAAAAAAGATTTTATTTAGAGAAGATTGATAAAAATAATTTGTACTATTTTTGTGCCGAGGGCGGGATTTGAACCCGCACGCTTTTCAGCACGAGCTCCTAAAGCTCGCGCGTCTGCCAATTCCGCCACCTCGGCTTTTTCCTATTATAAGAGATGAAAGAAAAAACATCAAAGGTTTATCATGTTTGACTATTCTTTAATTTTATGTTATACTTAAAGTAGCATAAAAATGAAAATTTAACAATTTAATCAAGGAGGTTTAAAATGGAAAATATTTTAATTGCTTTAGGTTTGTTAGTTTTAGTTTGTGGATCTTTCTTTTTGCAAGGATACAGAAAAATTCCTAACAATCCCCCGCATAAAGGTTTGTTAACAATTTTTGGGAGAAGAACAGAGCGAGAGATGTGTGAAGGATGGCATTTCTTTCCTTTCTTCCCTTGGTTTTACGGAGTAATCCCGGTTGATATTACTAAAAAGAACATTGATTTAAGGTTTAATGTTCGAACGCCGGACTTAGCGGAGCTAGAAGTTCCTATTAATATTACCTATACTCCAAGCAATCTGAAAGCTTATCTTGATGCCGGCGGAGAAAATGGAATTAAAAGTATTATAACAGATGTTGTTGGAGAAAAACTGCGAGTTTGGGCGATTGCTACAGATGAAGGCCCTCAAACTGCCGAAGAGGCCTTAAAGGCAGCTGATCAGGCAGTCGCTATTTTAATCAAAGCGATTGCTGGTGATAATATAGATCCAGTGCCTTCTTCAGTTCCCACTCCAATATTATTAAAATATTTTGCCGAGCCAAGGCAGAAACCAACTCAGTCAGAAAAAAAAGATTGGGGAGAGAATTGGGAAAAAGTAGCAGAAATTTTAACAAAAGAAGCGCCTGAAAATTATCAAAAAATTAAAGAAGCTGTTGAAAAAAGGCGTCAGCTAATCAAGGCGCTTCGACAAGCTAACGGAGTTCAGCCTTTGCCTCAATTAGGAATTACTCTAAATCGGCTAAACATTTCTGATATTAAAGCAATTGGGAAATTTGCCGAAGCAGCTGACTTAGATGCCAAAGAGCAAAGAGAAAGAAAGGCTGAGATTACAGAAATAAGTCACGTGATTGATATTATCAATCGCGTGAAAAATGAATTAAAAATCTCAACAGAGCAAGCCCTAGAAATTGTTCAAACAGAGCGAGGGAAAGTTAAGAAAGAGATTTCGGAAAAGAAGTTAAATATTTCCGAGGAAACACGAGAAATGATTCAATCGATTACTCCAAAGATATTGGGTAATTTGGTTGGAAAAGCCGACAAAAAGGAGGTGAAATGATGGCTGAAGAGAAAAAAACTGGGGCTAAAATCGAGCAAGCCCCAACATGGGCATGGGGTATTATTCTTATTCTTAGTTTTATCTTTTTGATCAGCGGAAGCGGACTAAGAATAAAAACATCGCAAATCCAAAATAAGAATAAGCAAGTCATTCCAGAAAAATTTAATCTTTTAGTTGGCGAAGAAGTCCCAACTGTCTGGGTTGGTCCAGGTACATATCACGTACTTGAGGCCAATAAGTCATACAAAGCAGTGTCAGTTCAACAAGATGGTAGCGTAAAAATTTATGAAATGTCAGCCAAAGAAAGTTGGATTGGCGCTGAACCCGCTGGGCGACTCCGGCTTATTGGAAAGGAACCAAAAACAATTGTAAAAATTATTCAGGCACATTAAAACCTGAATAATCAAAACCCCGTTAGATAGAGTTTAATAATAACTCATAATCTAACGGGGTTGATTTATTTTATAAATAATTTACCAAGGCGAAGAAACTGGCACCGTAGGTTCCGGCTGATAGCCAGGTTGAATAATGCTATTTATAACATCACCCATCACAAACGCTAATAGAGCTATCACAATAGCTACAACTGCGTATATTAACTGATTTTTAGCGCTTTTTACTTTATCTTCGTTGCCTCCACTAGTGAGATAACCAAAGGCTGCCATAAGGATAAAAATAGCTGCCACAACGAAAAAAATCGTTCGAATCCAACGAGCTACTGTGACAATAATATCTACGATATCACTCATTGTATTAACAGCCGCACAAGCAACACCTGTCATTGAAAGGATTGAAATAACTACTGCTATCTTGGTGGCATTTGCTTTTAAATTCTTTATTATATTCATTTTTTTATTTTTATATAGCAAAAAATCGACCTTTCTCTTCTTGCAAATTTACTAATTTTATAAATATATAAACCCTATTAAATATACAAATAATTAATATGAATATATGAATATACGAACATTTGTAAATTAGATATTAGATATTTGTAAGAAATAATATTA
>Ga0116188_1002363_pt1 | contig 14936 bp, 12 predicted proteins | sample AD_JPNTR2_MetaG_FD_89807 | JGI IMG/M metagenome (GOLD analysis project Ga0116188, IMG submission 89807) | Active sludge microbial communities of municipal wastewater-treating anaerobic digesters from Japan - AD_JPNTR2_MetaG | ecosystem: Engineered > Bioreactor > Anaerobic > Digestate | place...
GGATTCATATTTTTTAATATAAGTATTTGTACTCATAAATTAATAAGTATTGCCAGTAACAGAAGTAGGCGAATTTAATGTTTCGGCAAAAAGTCCTGTATGGCCGATAATATTGCCTTCAAGATTATAATTATAAATAGTACTTATTAAATCAATTCCATTTTGAAAATGAGCAGTATGTTCTCTACCATAAGGCCAACCATCAAAAGAAAACGTCACATTCAACTGAACCACATCATTAGTATTAATATCACTATTAAATCCATCATAAGGAGATGTTTCAGGAAATACTCCTTCAAAGAAATAAAATTGATCTACATCTAATCCATTAATCATACTTTCACTTGTCGTAGTAGGTTTACATAAAAATACATATGCAGACCCTTTATAATTGGCCGGTAAATATTGATTACCATTCATAGGAGAAAGTCCATAATGATGATCAATTACAGAAACCCATCTATTTAAAGCATTAAAAATAGGAGTATCTTGATATTCTCTAAATGTTGCACTAAATGTACGTGTTAACTGTTGACCAGCAACAAAACTACTTCCCATACCGCCCAAACCAGGGACATCTACTTTAGTTAAAGTACGAGTTGGAGGCGTAAATCCTTCAGCAGTACTATGTAACCATCTACTTGTTTCAAATGCAGAAGGGGAATAAATAGATTCTTGTCCTTCCGTAGTATATGAACCTTGTTGTATTTCTGCAGGAGAACCACCATCAAATAAAAACTGTGGAGGTTCAATTAACAAATACCAATATCCATTAACAAATGGATGATTATAACGACGATGTCCGCCCATATAACGATTCATTTCGCGAGGACGATCATCTAATGTATTAGGGGAACCAGGAGTTCCTCTAGAAGTAGATATTAATTTTAATACACTTTGATTAAGAGACATAATTTTTCTCACTCTAATAAAATTAATTAATAAAATACACTTTCGCTTACTTTATATAAGCGAAAGTGTATTATTTATATTTAAGTATTAGGTTACAATAATATTCACATTAATAGCTTCAATTGCTCTTAACGGATGTACTGTAAGACCAATAAATATTTCAGAACGATCTTCATCCCAAACAACGTTTACATTATAACTAGAGCACGAATGTTTCGGAGAATTTGCATTCGTAAATTGACGCATAAATGTATCAACTCTAGATTCAGCAACACTAATCCAATAAGGAGTACCTTTACGCTGCAAAAGATCTTTCAAGATAGAAGGCAAACGATGTTGGAGATGATGAATAAATTTAACAGCATGTAAACGCTTCATAACAGACATACGTTTATACGTGCTAAATTGAGTGAGGAAGTATGTCCCATCAGGTTCAGTAATAATCGGGTTTAATTCAACTTCAATCATTTCTTGCATATCTGCCAATGTAGGCTTATACGCAAGTTTAGCTCTCATTTGAATAGCACCTTTTTCAATACCAGCAACAGGCTCACTTAAGAAATAATTATTATCAACAGTAAGATGGCGTTCAACTGCATGATATACTGGAGAAATAGTTAACGCTTTACCACTATAAGGATCAGTAATTTCAGAATACTGAGTATATAATGCAGCATTCCAACTATTCCAAGGAACATCCATCGCTCTAGAAGTTAAATCTTCTCTGGCATTTAAAGAATATCTACCAGTATCTGCTAATAATAAACAATCTTTTCTAGTATCAACTAATTCCAACGCCGCATATTGAGCATCGACATCATAACCACCAGATATAACATAATCAAGAATATACCAAGGATACAACGTCTGCATCAATAATTGAATAGAACCATCATGACTAGTTAAGTCAGTACCATATGCGCTTCTAATTAAAGCCGCAATTTCAGGATGATATATATTTAATCTACCAAACACATCATACTGAATACCATCACCACCATTCTCTAAGAAGAATCCTTCTTGTCCGCGAGTCTTAGTTCTATAAACAAAAGAAACTGAGAATAATGCCATTACTTTTAAGCGCAATTCTTCTTTTTCTTTAGTTAACCCTTCAAGAATAGAAGCATTAATGCCTTCTTTACACTTAATATACTCACTACGCTCATTAATAGTATTAACTATATATAATTCACGCCCAGTATGAATATCTCGAACAACTTGATCCCCCACTTTATTTACTAAAGATACTGTCCACGGACCTTCTAAAATAGTTCTAGTGCCATCGGGATTTTGACCATAAATAGTCATATCCATAAACATATACTTATACAATGGAACGCCATTATCATCAGTATACATTCTTTCAAGCTGATAATTTCTTACACCTTGAATAAAGATGTTATTATAATATCTACCTACACCTTGGGCATAGAAATAAAACATATTATAAACGTCATTAGTATTAAATTCTGTATCAGATTTAATACTCTTAGAACTAACTACTTGTACTGGAACATGAGAATAAACGGTATCATACGTTAAAACTGTATTACCATTTATATCAGTAGTACTTCCAGTACTATTTCCAGTATATACATCGTCTAAAATAAATTTATAAGTAACATCATTAGGATCATAAACATTATTTCTTTCTGCAAACTTATTTACAATCTGCCGTAAAATTGGACTAATTTCTTTACCTTCCGCAATATTATGATCACTGGCCGCCATTATCCATTCTTCTTCATAAATAGACTCAAATGACTGTTCGTTTTCACAATATACAACATTAGTACCTTTAGTAAAATTACATGTAGGATAAAATCTATGATTAAGATCGCCTTGAATAGGATTAGCAAATGATACTACTTTAGGTCCAAAATAATATTTAGAAGCTGACTTAAATTTAGCATCTTCATGAGTAAATGCAGAATCATATAACAAGAATGTGTAATTGTCTAAATCGTCTGTTAACTCTTTAATGGCAACATTAATTTCTGCAATACGCTCAGGAGTAGCAGGATCAACTAAACTATCTCTCTCTGCAATAAGCGTATCCACTACAGACTTAATAACTTTAAACTGAAGAACCCCATTTTCATCCTTAGTTTGTACGCCATTTGCATCAAGAATTGGAACCTGATCTCTAAGAACAATAGGAAGATTTCCTAAGTTTGTTTCAGTAGAACGGCCAGTATAATAAGAAGCTAATTCTAAATAATAAACATAATTACGTTCACTAGTTCCTTGACCAAGACCAGTGACCTCATTATATGCTGGAATTTGACCTTTACTAACAACTTGTATAGATTCATAACTACCATCAATACTAATATAATCGTCAATATTTACAGCATTATATCCAATATAATTACAGAACACGTACTTAGAAATATATTCAGAACCAAGGGTATTATATGCATTATCAAGATCCCATTGACCAGCATATCTAGGAGACATAGGACCAAGACCATCTAAATCAACAGGCCCAACAGCAGTAAAAATAAAATCTCCAGATAAAATTTCTTCAGTACCGCCTTCAGTAGGAGTATACCGAATAGCAACATTAGCTAAAGAACAGTTATGAGTAGGATTAGGACTATCTAACAAAGCAGCACGAATAACATACAACTGATTTGAACGTTTTAAAAATTGACTAGCTATATAATGAGCTTGACCAGTAGTTTCAATTACAGGTTTCCCATATTTCATAAAGAAATAAGAATTAGAGTTAACCTGAACCACTCTATTTTCAGGCCCTCTATCACTCATAATAACTATAAGACCAGTTCTACCACTGGCAACTTGATCTTCTACATAAGATCTATCTTCGACGGTTACATATACGCCAGGAAGCTTCGCAGCCATAATAATATCTCCTAAATTGTAAAAAATTAACTAACATATTACATACCATTCGATTTTAAATGTAGTCTCCAATTCAATGAATTTAGGAGCAAAACAGATATGGGCAAATGGAAGGGGGTTTAGTCCATCTGGTGAAGTAAGAAATAACATAGCCTCATCAATTTTAACAGAATTACCTACTCCAATATTAGAAGGCTCTTTATTATCAATAACACATACGTTTTTAATTACAGTATAATAATTTCTATTACAAACTTGAAAATCAGAAGATAATGGAACTTCAAAACTAATTGATCCTATTTCTTCTCCGGGTCCAACAGATTCTATAAATTTAACAACATTATTTCTAGAAGTCCCCTGATTATCAACTGCAGCTAAACAATGAGAATTAATGTATAAAGGTGAATACATTCCATAATCACATAATACAGGACCATTTAATGTAACATTATTGTTAACATCAATAGTAGATCCTCCAGAACCGATTCCAAATGCATCAACTTTATATTGCGTTAAATCACCAAACATGGAACTTGGACTATTTTTCTTAGTTATCGCTTGAGCAACAAATTCCCGACCAGTTGCAATGGTCATGTTAGTTAACCAACCGTCTTCAGTTTGATCAGTATTTAATATATTGTTTTCAAATATTCTTACTAACCCCAAAAACGGAGATTTACTTTTAAATTGATTATCAAAACGAGAGTCATTTTTTAAAAGATCTTGAATTGAAACCATATCATAATGAGTAATTGACTCAATCATTTAAACTTTTCCTCGAAAACTTTTTAAATTAAATTATAAGTATGAACAATATCACAATCAGTAATTTCATTATAGTACGATTCAATTCCAGGATAAATCGGTTCGCTATTAGGTTCAATTAATACTGACCCTGGTGTTTGAACTGTTCTATATAATAAATCAGAATTCATATTACTGTTTACATAAGCTGAACTTTCAAAATCAGTAATTGTAATAGGGGGAATAGTAATATGATGAGAAGCTAGAGTTTCATCAGAATTTATAATATCTATAAATTGATTTATATTATTTATAATATTTAAGATATTTTTATTTGTTTTAATAATATCAAGTCGAGCATTTGATATAGCAAATACTAAATCTCGTATAATCGGATATAACTTGAATATAACATGAATTGCATTTGGTTGCGCTATAATTTCTTCAACATATTCTACAGAAAGTTTATATAAATCTGTATTAACTTGATTTAATGTTTTTATTAACTGATGAAGTTTATAAATTCGTCCATGAGTGACTGTTAATGATTCTGCTCCCATATCATCAATATTAGTAGGTGTGATATTGTTATATATTACTGTATGTGCTAATTGTTCTGACAATGATAATGCGCTAGCTTTTAAAAATGAAATAATACCAAGTTTCACAAATGTTGAATCTGGTATTGCACTATTAGCAATATCTTTAATTTGTAAATATTCATGTAACTCTGTAATTAATTCAACATGATACGGTTTTAGAAACATGATTAAATTATAAGTTGGTGACATAGCAATAGGATAGCTAATAAAACTCAAATTTTTCATAAAATAACCAATGTTTTCTGATATTTTTGAATTACCAGATTGAATACTCCAAGTCACTAAAGATGCATAAATTTCATCTAAAATTAAAGTATATTCATAATCTTTTAGCTCACTACCACATGTTTCAATTCGGTTATCAATATATGAAATTAAACTTATACTAACTTCATTTTCTAATATAACTTTATATTCATCTAACGTTAAGTTAATAGTAATATTTCGAGTTTCTGTAAGAAATTTACTAGAAATAGTTCTAAAATAATATTTAGAATATTCTGGAGTTGATATATTATTTTTTTTAACAGAATCATATTCTGTAACTTTTTTATATTCATTAAGTAAATTTGGAATATCCTCTATCGTATATTCAAAATTAGGATTGGAAATATTTAAAGAAACTATATTAATAGGAGATTGATCAACAAAATCATATTTATAGAATTTCATTAAAATATAATACCATAATTTATATAATTTACCTAATGTTGTAGAATACGCTCCCTCTCCAAAATAAATAATAACACGCTCATTGTAAAAAGATTTTAAAAAAATTGCCGCTAATAAATTATAAAATGTATTAACTTCCCGATATTTTTTATAATCTAAAAATAATAAATTTGATTTAATAGGTAACACTAAACTATCATTTCTATAAAGACCTGTTAAATATTCTGGGGATACAAAATATCTTTTCGTATCTCTATAAATAGAAACATAATTAAAATATTCTGGAGGAGGTTGAATTCCATTTGCTGTAAAAATAGCTTCTGGTAAAAACACCCACCTTTTAACTTTAAAATTACGTATAGAAAGATTTTCTCCAGAATATAACCGATCAATATACACTCTATAAATGCCATCATCAGTTAATACTTTATCATTTATAGAATATTCAACTCCATTAATAGTAAATATATCATTTAATTCTAAATTATCATAAAGTTTTACACTTTCTAAATTAAAATAATCAGCATTATTAAAAGTGTATATATGATAATAATTAATTTCTATTTCTCTTAGATCAATAAATAATTCATATATCCCTACATCTTCTGAAAATTTAGTACCAACTAATCGTAATTGCTCTATTGTTCCTTTATATCTATTATAATCCATAAATGAATGTAATAATATTTTTTTATCTTTATTTGTTAGATTACTTATTATATATTTAGGAAATCCAATGGATAACAATAAGTTATTATAGAACTCGACAGGTATAGTTTGCTCTTCAAATGCAGTTTTAAACGGCAGATTTATAGCGTTATATGAATGATCAAAATAGAAATCAATCAAAGTTTTTATAATAGCTTGATATTCAGAAATATCTCGATACGGTTGGTAATTTAAAACGTGCAATTCAAAATAATTTTTAATATCTTCTTTGTTCATAACTTAGTATTTTGTTTATTAAATTAATTATAGTTAGATCTAAATTTAGACCCAACTCGTATCTATTTAAAATCTCATTAGTTTGTAAATTATATAACAAATCAAAATGAGTTTCAAAATTTAACATTCCAAAAGGATTGTTAATTTCTAAAGAAAAGTAATTTTTATATTTTTTTAGAAATTCATACAATATATAATTTTCATCTAAACTAGCTAACATCATCTCATTCTGAATAAAATAATATAATTCAGAAACAGGATCAAATTTAGTATTTTTTAACAATAAATCTAAATCAGAAATATCTTTTAAAAAATTAACATAATCTATTTTACTTAAATGAACCCCTTCATTATTTAAATAAACAAAAGAGTTTAATATCTTTACATCTTCAATGTTTTTAATAGGGGCATATTCTAATGATAATTGAAAAAAATAATTTTTATCATCATTTCTAGCATTCAAAGGTACAGAAATTTCTTTTACTCTATATATTTCATTTTTATTTACAGTAGTATAGGGAAATAAAATTAAATCTCCAATTTGCGGAGTTTTAATTGTATAGGTTACTAATCGACTTTCACCTATAAATTTATAACCAACCGTTGTTGTATCTAATTGTGTAGTATTACTAATTGGTTCAACAGATTGAACAGGAGTAAAATCGAACGAGTTATATAACACACCACTTTGATGTTTTGTATAAGTAGAGTCTATATCTTTACGATAAGTAGAACCATCCTTATTAATATTTAAATATAAACAAAATAAGGAATGTCGAGTAATATCTTGATATCGATTTATAATCTTAAAGTAATCTTCATAATACTTTTCAATCTGAGAAATTTGTGTTATATTACCCATAGTTTATCCAAATTTTATATGTATATATAAATATAACGTTTTTATTAAGAGGTATTTTTTGTGTTAGTACAAACTCACAATGGAACATTTCATGCAGATGAAGTGTTCGCAATAGCATTATTAAAAATTATTTTTAAAGATGAAGTTAAAATAATTAGATCTAGAGATGATAATGTTAAAGCAGATTTATATATAGATGTTGGTGGAAAATTCGATGGTATCAAATATTTCGACCATCATTTTAAAGAATTTAATCAATATCACGATATTGATAAAAAACTTCCTAAAGCATCATTTGGATTAATTTGGGATAAATATGCTTCTAAATTAATTAATAATCCAAATATAATTAATAAAATTAGGATTATGTTAGTAGTACCAATTGATTCGCATGATAATAATGTTAAATTATGTAAATATAATGAATCTAATTATAATGCATATACCATTTCAAATGTAATTTCTGCTTTTAATAAAAATGATGAAAATGAAAATGAACAATTTATGGAAGCCGTAAAAATAGCCGAAACAACAATTATAAATGCTATTGATTATGTAACAGAACAATTCAGGGATGAAGACACTTTAAAAATTATATTTGAAGAACAAAGATTACTATCTGATAAAACATATGTGATATTAAATACATATTATAATTATTCTAATGCTATCAAAGATAAAAAATATTCTTATATAACCCATTTGATATTCCCCGAAAATAATAAATGGAGAGCAGTTTGTATTAAAGATAATTTAACACAAAATCTAAAAGCTCCATTTCCTGAAGAATGGGGTGGGTTATTTAATGAAGAATTAGAAAAAGTATCTCAAATAAAAGGTAGCGTTTTCTGCCATAGAGGATTATGGATTGCTGTTAATGATACAAAAGAAGGGATTATCGAAATGGTAGAAGCTTGCTTTAAATAAAAACGATTCCGCTGTTAGTTATTATACTAACGGCGGAATTTTATTTTAATATATTAAAAACTTTTTATTAACATGTTCACAAACAAAATGACCTTTTTTAAATAACTCAACTTCGGTTGTATAATATTTCATATTAGGATTATTTAATAATATTTCTCCAAAATAACCAATAATTGGTAATTGAGAAATTAACAAATCTGTATCTAAATTATTACTAATATGTACACCATTTAGTTTATTAATATTAGCAATTATTAATTTAAAATCTCTTGAAAATTTTATAAAATTATTATTTTGCTTAATATCTTTAGATATAGCAGATTTAATATTATTAAATTCAGTTCCCCAAATTTCATTTTTCAATACTTTAATTCTTAAATTTTCCCATTCATCATTACGATTTTCAAAATTTTTATTCCAAATTAAAATAGCATTTTCTAAAGAATTTATGTATTTTAAATTTTGGGTAGAAATTAATGTCACTTGTCCAATCTTAGTAAACCACGTTTTTAAATTCAAATTTTTAACAAATAAATCAACATCAAATGTTTTCTTAAACATACTTATTCTCACATTTTAAAAAACATACGCCGTTTTAACGGCGTATGTTTTATCACATCAAATAATAATTATCAATAGTTTTTTCAATTTTTAAAGAAACATTAATATCACTAACTTGAACAGGAATAGTTAAATTATAAGCTGATGATACTTCATTATCTATTCGTTCTGCCGTAGCATTGGCAATACTAATAGGAATATCAAATGAATGTCGAAGTACATTTGCTAATCCTTGTAATTCTTGATTAATTGAAATTAATGCTGGTTCAGCATCTAATGATTGTAGATAATATTTAATCATAGTCCCAAATGTTGGGTCAAATGGATAATTTCCTTTATCTACAATTAAATAATTACGAACATATTCTATTACAGCTTCTTTTTTAGTATTTAAAGATGTAAAATCAGAATAAACACTAAATGATGGTTTTAAATCAAACGTAGAATTATCAACATAAGTATAAACACTTGTTTGTTCTTTAATATTTCTTAATTCGTATGCTACTTCTAAAGGTAAATCATCTGTTTCAATTAAATTAGTTTTTAATCCTAATCTAATTGATAGTGGAATTTTAGATAATAGACTAGAACTAATTGTATTTATATCTAATAACATTATCTTCGTCTTCTAAATGGAGATTGTGCTGTTCGTTGATTATCTTTATTTTTTATTTTGTCCATTTCTTCTTTTTCTTTCTTCTTAAATTTAATCTGCATCATAATTAAATCATTATAAATAGAATAAGGTAATTCTAAAATATCATCAACTGAACCGGAATATTCAAATAACCTTTGATATAATAAAAAACTTTCTATGAAATTAGTATATGCTACTTCAGTTGGATCTTCATCACTAGAATCGAAAAAAGCTACGGAATAAGCTAAGTTCTATATTTATTGGCACGTCGTATTCATGGCCACATTCAGAACAGATATATAATTTCTTAAATGCAGGATTATATTTTTCAAATTCTTCATTATATTTATCAACAACGTCATTTACAACGTCATTTGTTATATAACTCATAATAGCTTGATGAATAGAATCGATGTCATTAATATTATCTACTTCATTATTTCCAGCAACATTTGAATTAACTTGAATTACTTTTGTTATCAAGGTTAATTCTTCAGATCTAGACAAAATTTGTCCAGTCTTCTCAAAATTACTTTTCATTTTATCAGGAGATACTAACTTTAAAATATTAAAGTGATCTCTAATAGATGGGATTCCAGTAACAAATACCAAACTATTTACTGTATTTTCTTGGTTGGGATTAATTGGAACTTCAATTGATTTAAAATATTTAGTAAATGGCTCTTCTTTATCCCAAACAGTAAACACATCATGATTTATAATTTCACTAGATTTAATTTCATCTTCAAATTCAAATTTACAATTTGGACAAGTAATTTTATCTTTTGAAATTTTATCATATGTAGAAGAATAAATTCCATATAACATTATACGTCTATCAAAAGACGAAAATGTATCTAAAAACTGTTCAAAAGTTAAACGTTCTGTAAACTCAGGAAATTTAGTGTGTCTATAAATTAAAGCAGCAATCTCACGATGTAGGATGGGGAGCGTATAGCCCGTATTTTCATACGTATTTTACTCTCCCTTCCTCCGAACCGGACTTGCGACTTTCACCGCATCCGGCTCTCCATTAATGTACTGAAATTCTAAGCATTATCATCCATGATGAATTCGCATGTGACATTCGTGGCACACTGCGATTGTTTTTCTCTGACGCATTTTGTATACTTTATCCCAAAGGGTATCAGACTTTGGGATATTACGGGCAGGGTTCCAATGATGCAGAACTATAGATACATCATCGGAAGTCTTCCCGCATACTTCACAATTTTCTGCAATCAACTTCTTTAGGGCGCTACTCCGAATGTTGATTGTCTTTACATTACAGTTATCATTACATTTAGTTGTATTTAATTCGAATATGTTTACGTATTCAATATCCTTAATCATAAACACTTCTATTTCTTTACCAGTATTCCCAATATTACAGTACCAAGTTTTTCCTATTTTAGGATGCTTTCTAGTTTTGATAATTTTCCTGGCAAATATTTGTGCAATGGTGCATTTATGTTTAGACGCTAAAGTCTTAAGCATTGAGTATTGTGATAACCATTGTACTTTACCGATTATATCTTTACAGTTTACTGCGTATTTATAATATTGCATTATTCCTCGCAGTTCTGCATTGTACTGTTTAATAATTTCAATATCGTCAAAATTAATTAGAAATGGTCTACTATCCGATCTGTTTTCGGTATATGAACCATATTTATTCTTTTTAACGAATAATATTGCTTTATGTGTAGGTACTTTAAATACAGGTTTTGTACTGTTTCTTCGTCTAGTTACTCCCCAAGAATTAGTAACTCGTTCAGACGTATATCCCGGCATTGATATATTATATCCAAGAAAATCTATTCCAGTTTTATCAACTATTTTAGATTTTTCTTCAGATATTTCTAACTTAAAAGTAGTTTTAATAAATGATTTTATATCGTTAAATATATTCTGTGCTTCAACTTTTGTACCAATATATCCACATACAAAATCATCTGCGTATCTCACATACCGAAGTCTATTTCCGCCGTTAGATGTTTCTCTAGATTCGGTGTTTCTAATAATATCAGGATACGTTTTAACAATTAATTCATATTTTAATAGAGTATCTTTTACTTCTTGATATCTAGATGCAGTAATAAGTTTACCTAATTCTAAATTATATTTTCTACTTAATTGAATAAAGTGTCGTCTTAGTGCTGTTTCTTTACTTGTTTTAGGTAAATTTTTTATTTGATCTCTTAATATAAAACTTTTACGAAATGTATCCCACACTTCATCATTACTTATTGGAGTAACATTATATTCTATATATTGTTCAATATCAGTTAAAATTCTTTCAAGGGTTGGTATTCCCCTTTTAGCATGGCAAAGTTCACCATTTAATTTAATATATTCTGGATTTGCTTTTCTAGCTTCAAATGTATGATCAATAATATTACATTTATTTTCAATAAATTTATCTAATTTATCAAGATAAATATTAGCTAATATCGGAGATATAATTCCACCTTGGGGAGTACCCGAGTAAGTCTCATTATATTTCCAATTTTCAAGATAACCAGCTCTTAAAAATTTCTTAATTAAATCAATAAAGTTTCTATTATCAATTTTTTCATTAAGTATACTAATTAATATATCATGATCAATATTATCAAAACAACCCTTTATATCAAATTCAATAAACCATTTAGTGTTTATCCATTTAACTACATCATTTAATGCGGTATGACAAGATCTATTAGGTCTAAAACCATGAGAACTATTACTAAATTTAGGCTCATAAATGGCTTCTAGTATAATTCTACATGCTTCTTGAACTAACTTATCGTTACCCGTAGGAATACCTAGAGGTCTAGTATTACCATTTGATTTAGGAATTAATACTCGTCTAACTGGGTTAGGTGAGTATGTCCCATCTTTTAACGATGTAATGATTTTACTAATACGATCCTTGTCGAAATTGTCCAAAGTATCTTCGTTTATACCCTTAGTAAAGGCGCCCTTATTAGGATATATATTCTGATACGCTTGATACCAAATTGCGTCATCATCTAACAAGAATTTGTATAAGTCTCTAGCTCGTACATTTTCTTTCAAATTACTTAGAGAAGTTATTCTTTTATTAAACTTAACAGGATTCATTCGAATCGCCCTTGTTTGTTTTAGATTGAACTTCGTACATTAACTGTTCCACTTTCCCCGTACTATTGTATGCTTTCGACTAGGTTTTAATCCCTAACTTATACATCAATGAGTAGTCCGTAAATGTTTCAACGGATGCAACGACATTACTCGTTACGTTGGGTATTATTGGAACTCCGTTACCATACAGGTTAGTAAACTACCATAGTATAATTTATAAGTATACTATTCGTTTAACCAGCTTAGGTAATCCCTTCTTAACGTTGAATAAAGTGTGTGTGATTTTAGGTCTCTATCAGTTCTTTACGCATTCGCCTGCGTTGTTAAGATACATGATGTTTACTCAGCCTATACGACATGCTAAGTAATATATCTTCCTACCCGGAATACCCGTATGGTAGTGCCCCGACTTTGACAACTCGAACTAAGATTCGACAATAACCGTCTGACCATAATCACCCGTGCTAGACAAGCCTCTTGTAGTGGTATCCTACTTACTCGCCATTACCGACATGCTACACTCCCCAGCGTCTTTCGTTGACTGGATAAGTCGGTTGCACTAGAAATATACATCAAATTTCTACATACCTATTGTATGCGTTTTATTCAGCAATCGAAGGCGCACCATATAAATCTGGAGATGATACCATAGTTCTAAGTGCTAAATCATCTCCCACTGTAAGAGGAGTAGTTTGAACAGTAATTTTAGTTACTGGACAAAAAATTTCTTTTTGACGAAGATTATGTAAAGCCTTTAATTTATTAAGGCCACCTAAAGATCTCACATTTGTAATTGGCATTTTTATTTGTTCCTATTTATTTTTAAAATTAACCATCAAAAAACATAGAATAAAATTTACTAAACTTCAACAGTACAAAATTATTATTTGCACATTTTAATTTTTAATGACTCGGTAATTAAGTTAGAAATGTTATTTAAAATTATAGATTCTTCAATATCCCATTTTAATTTAGCTAAACATTCTTTACCTAATGACTTTTTAAATATTCCCATTATATAGGAATAATTTTTTTCTTTACCTTGTTCTTTAGCTAATTCTTCTGCTTGACTAAATAATTTTTCAACTTCATCAACAGGTTTATCACATATTTCAGATACTTTTTTAACTGTTGCGTTTGGCATAATTTCTCCGTAAATATAATAGGTGGATCTGTTAAAATCCACCTATTATATTATCTTACATTAAATCCAATTTTCATAATTAGTCATAGTAATACAACCAATAGCTTCAGGAGCAGTAAGTTCAATAGCAGTACGAGATTTAACAAAAGTACGACGCTGAGAATTATCAATTTCCTCGATAATATAAAGAGGCTTATAGATTAGATCAACAATAGCAGTACGAGTTAAATCATCATTAGGAGCGCGATAAACTGCATATATCTTATTATCAGGAATTGGTTCACAAGCAAGAATAGTTTGTTTACGGAAATCAATAGCAGCATTCTGAGAACTAAACCCAGCTTCGCCATTATTATTAGATTGGAAACCAACCATAAATGCTTGCAAAGACTCAAGTAAAGAAGCAGTCTTTAGACCAGCAATAAGGAACTGAGGTTCTGCACGGAATACTTTACGAATATTCCGATTAACGCTAACGATATTAGGAATAATACCCTTAAATACATCTAATACATTAGCAGGGGTAAAATTATTAGAACTAACAAGACCCTTAGACATATCAAAAGTAGCAGTAGAACCGAACCGAGCATATTCAGGCTCATAAATACCAAGATAATATGCTAAATCATAATCCTTATTATAAAGCATCTGATTCTTAATAGCCATCGATAAAGTACGAATCATATCGATTTCATAAATATCAGAATAATCCTGAATAACTTCCTGATCTAATTTAATCTCAAACGAATCGCGGACATCGATATTAATATCCCAACCACTCATCTTAAGATCAACACGAACACGCCCAATATCACCAGTACGAGCGGAGAAAACAACCTTAGAGGTTAAATTCTTCATAACTGCATCAACAGCAGTGCCAGGGCTAGTGATATTAGTTAATGTAGCATTATACTGAATATTACCAGTATCCCAATTCACATTACCAATTATAGTTAA
>Ga0116188_1002366_pt1 | contig 14930 bp, 8 predicted proteins | sample AD_JPNTR2_MetaG_FD_89807 | JGI IMG/M metagenome (GOLD analysis project Ga0116188, IMG submission 89807) | Active sludge microbial communities of municipal wastewater-treating anaerobic digesters from Japan - AD_JPNTR2_MetaG | ecosystem: Engineered > Bioreactor > Anaerobic > Digestate | place...
CATCCGGCGGGCGACCGAGGGTGACGCCCGGCGACCCCAGCAGGCCCGCAAGCCTAGCGGACGGCGGACCAAGTAGTACAACGCACGCGGACGCCCGGCCGGGTGCCTCGACGGGCCCGGCCGGGTGTCTTTTCTGGGGAGCATCATCATGCCGAGACCATCAAAAATCCACCCGCACCGGGGTAAGTTCCGGTTCCGTCTGGCCGGCCAGGAGTACGAGTACGAGACCGAGCGCGAGGCCAAAGCCCAGTTCCACATCCTCATGGGGCGACACCTTGCCGAGACCGGCAACACGGATCGGCCGCACACCGTCGCTGGTGCCGTCGAGAAATGGCTGGCGTTGAATCCCTCGTCAGCGTATGCAACGTGGCTGCCGACGTTCGTTGAGTTCGCAGGTCGCGAATACCTGATGGACGTCGAGCGCGACATCCTGACCCGGTACCACGTCCACCTGAAAGCCCAGCGGGTCAAGCGGAACACATACGACCGCGCGACGAAGGAGTGGTCCGTCAAGGCGACAGATAAGCCTCTGGCTGCCGGGACCGTGCGGCACTACCTGAAGGCTGCGGCGGCGGTGCTGGAGTGGGCCAGGGGGCAGGGGTGGCTTGAGTGCGAGCCCGTCGCCCCCAAGGTGCCCAAGGGCGTGCGCAAAGCCCGTGACGTCGAACCTGGCAAGCTGGCCGATGCACTGGACGACCTGCCCGATCGTGCCGGCCATATCCTGCGGTTCATCGCGGCGACGGGGTGCAGGCCGTCGGAAGCCTGCCGGCTCGAGTGGCGACACGTCAACATCGACGCCCGCGTATGCAGCCTCGACGTGCACAAGACGATGGGCGAGACGGGCGAGCCCCGCACGTTGTACCTGACCGATGCGGCGCTGGTGATCCTTCAGGCGTTGAAGACCGACGGCGCCGAGGGCTTCATCTTCACGTCGAGACTGGGCAAGCCATACACGCCGGCCGGGCTGCGTGCGATCCTCCGGCGGCACGGTGGATTCACCCCGTACCAGTTACGTCACTCGTTCGCCCAGCAGGTCAGCGACAGCGGGGAGGTTCCTGTCGAGGTGCTTTCAAAACTACTGGGGCATCACGACATGAAGACCACCGCGTTCTACTTCAAGGTGCGCGACCAGCGGGCCAGGCAGGCAGCGAAGTCCATCAAGCTGAAAATCGCCAATAGGGAATAAAGGGGCAACGTGCACGAAAAGGGGCAGAAAACACAGACGGCCGGACCTACAATCTCTCGCAAGTCCGGCCGTCTGCGTTACTTATCACTCGGGGCGACTGGATTTGAACCAGCGACCTCTTGACCCCCAGTCAAGCGCTCTAGGCCAGGCTGAGCTACGCCCCGGTCACTCTGGATGGGCCGGACGGCCGATGGGGGCCGGACCGGCGACCAGAGACGCGTATATTAGCAGAGATGGGGCCGGGCGTAAACTCCGGCGGCGAGCAAGCGCGGCGAATCGGCCGCCGGAGTTCGGGCGAGCCCGTGACATGATGGAGATCGTCATGGCGATCAGGCGAGACGACCGCCGCAGCCATGCCGTGGCCGAAAGGTTTGAGGTGGGGGCACGAGGACTTCGCAGTGACCTCGGCCGGTCGGTGCGGAGCGGCGGGGGACGGCGGTGTGACGGGCGCGGGCAGGGCGATGTCGTGTATGGTCACTCCCGCCACGGGTAGGCAGATCGCGGGCCGGTTTTTCCGGACGCTCGGGCGGTGTTGACAACCCGGGGGGACCCGAGTTTAATAGGGGTCTTGCCAGCGGATGTGGCGGAACTGGCAGACGCGCAAGGTTCAGGTCCTTGTGCCCCACAAGGGCGTGGAGGTTCGAGTCCTCTCATCCGCAAGTTCTTGCATGTCAGGCGGTTAGGGTGAAAACCGAGCCGCCTGATTTTTTATGCGCCAGCTATAAGCTGTGAGCTATGAGCCAGACAAAAGAACGGTGCGTTTTGCAGCGAGCGGCGGGGCTTGACCCCGCCGTTTCAGTTCCCCGTCAGTTCGCTCACCTCGCGACCCTGCCGGGCGAACAACCCGATCGCTAAACACGGGCACGCCAGAAGCGTGCCCCACAAAGCACGCGAGGCGGGCAGGATGCCCGTTCCCCGGGGGGCGGATTCAGCTCCTGGGCGTGGGCGAGACCGGCTCGGTCGCGTCGGCTTGCTGCCGAGTGTCGCGCCGGCCGACGCTGAGGGCTGAGCGGGGCGTCAGCTTCCAGGTGAACGACAGGAAGAGGACGGCCAGGCCGGTGCAGATCAGGATGGCGGCGAGCACGATATTCCAGGCCGTCTCCTTGCCGTACAGTTCCTGGAAGTGCACGAGCATCCATCCGAAGCCCTTGGCCTGCGCCATGCGGCCGATGTAGCCGAACAAGCCGATGAAGCCGGCGGCGGTGCCGATGGCCTTTTTGCCGGTCGCGTCCAGGGCCATGATCACGATGAGGTTGACGACCGGGTAAATGAAGAAGCCGATGGCGGCGAGCATGGCCATATCGATCTGGAGATACCCGGGCGGCGTGAGCATGATGGTCGCGAAGGCGACGATGATGGGCAGGAGGCACAGGACGCAGACCATGCCACGGCGGCCGCCCAGCCGATCGGACAGCCAGCCCAGGGCGATGGTGGAAGGGATGCCGCCGAACTCGAGAACCAACACAGCCAGGCCACCGCCGGCGAGTGACGCATTCTTGACCTCGCGGAGATACGTGGGCCCCCAGTCCAGCATGCTGTAGCGGGCGATATAGGAAAAGAAATTGCCCAGTGCCAGCAACCAAACCAGCTTATTGGCCAACACGCTATCGATGAACAATTCGCGGTAGGTCAGCTCACGTTCCGGCGGAGCTTCGGTCCGGGGCTCGAACACCAAGCCGCATTCCGGGCACCGCGGTTGCGGCAGGCCGTGCAGGTCGTACCCGCAGCGCTCACAAAAGCGGCGATCGCGATGATAACCCTCGATGGGCGGCAGACCGACGGATTGGGGCGTGTCGACGAGCCGCAGGAACAGGTACACCGATCCGATCAGGGCGAGAATGCCCGGGAAATAGAAGGCCCACTGCCAACCGCCCCAATGGATGGCGGCATAGGCCGCGATCATGCCGGCGATGCCCCCGCCGACGTTGTGGGAGGTGTTCCAGATGCTGAACGTCAGGCCGCGCTCTTTCTCGCTGAACCAGTGGCCCATGGATCGGCCGCACGGCGGCCAGCCCATGCCCTGGAAGAAACCGTTGAGCGCCCACAGGCCCAGGTGAATCCAATAAGTGCCGGTCAGGCTGTGCGCTCCGCCGAGCCATCGAGGAATCCAGCCTTGCTCGGCCAGGCCCGTGATCCAGGCGGCACCGCTGGCGGCGGCGCCGAACGCGAAGTTGCAGATCGCGGTCAACAGAAGGCCGAAGGCCATGAACTTGCGGGGGTTGCTGCGATCCGACAACGCGCCCATGACGAACTTGCCGAGCCCGTAACTGAGAGCGGCGACAGCCAGGATGTCGCCAATGGCGGCATTGTCGTATCCGAGATCGCCCTTCATGTCCTTGGCGACCACGGAGAGGTTGTTTCGCACGAGGTAGAACATGGCGTAGCCGATGAAGGTGGACTCCATCACACGCCAGCGGTAGCGGGGATAAAGCCGCCGCACTTCGTCCGGAGGCCTGAGCGCGATGTGTGGGGCGGGGGCGAAGAATTGTCGGATGTGTTTGAACATGTGGGTTGTCCTTGGAACCGTGCGGGTCATCAACTCCACGAGGCTGCTATTCCGGCCAGGCCATCTTCTCGGTGGCGATCGAATAGAGGATGGTTTTGTTACCGGTGTATTCGTGGATGGCCTCGTCGAGGCCCAGGTCGGTGCCGATACCGCTCATCTTGTAGCCGCCCATGGGCGTGTTGGCCCGGAACCAGCCGCCGCCGTTGATGGCGATCTTGCCGGCTCGAAGCCGCCGAGCCACGCGCAAGGCCCGTCCGCCGTCGGCGCTCCAGATGTTGGCCATCAGCCCGAAATCCGTGTCGTTGGCGATGCGGACGGCATCGTCGTCGTCCTTGAACGTCAGGATGCTGAGCACAGGGCCGAAGACCTCCTGGCGGGCGATGGCCATGTCGGGCGTGACACGATCGAAGATGGTCGGCTGATAGTACAGGCCACGCTCGTACTCGGGCCCTTCGGGGCGCCGGCCGCCAATGAGGAGTCGAGCCTTCTCGGCCACGGCCCGCGCGACATGCTGTTCGATGGATCGCAGATGCGATTCGACGCCAATGCAACCGAGATGGTTCCGTTCGTCCATTGGATCGCCTTGACGCAGGCTCTTGGCCTTGGCGACGAGCCGGTCCACTAGTTCGTCGTGCTGGCTTTCGTGAACGAGCAGGCGCGATCCGGCGACACAAACTTGTCCCAGGCAGCAGAAAATGCCGGTTAGTGCGCCGTTGACCACATGATCGAGTGGAGCATCAGGAAACACGATGGTCGGCGTCTTGCCGCCGAGCTCGAGCGTGACGCGTTTGATGCCGTCCTTGGCGGTCTCGAGGATGGCCCGCCCGGTTTCGAGCCGGCCGGTGAAGCTGATCTTGTCCACGCCGGGATGCCCGGTGAGCACGCTGCCGATCTCGCTGCCCAAGCCGTTGATGACGTTGATCACGCCTGGGGGGATGCCCACTTCATCGGCCATCTGGACCAGCATGAGCGCTGACAGCGGGGCCAGTTCGGACGGCTTGAACACGACGGTGTTGCCGCAGGCCAATGCGGGACCGAGTTTGATGGCGGCGTTGAGCAGGGGATAGTTCCACGGCACGATGGACGCGATCACGCCCAGCGGCTCGCGGATCTGAAACATGACGCATTCGGGATTCGTGCCGTGACAACGACCGGCGATCTTGTCGGCGAGACCGGCGTAGCTCTCGAACAGCTCGATGGCAGCGGGCACGTCGAAGCTGCGAGTGTCGCGGATGGGCTTACCGATGTTGAGCGTATCGGTCATAGCCAGGTTTTCGGCGTGCTTGCGAAGGCGTTCAGCCAGCCGGAAGAGGTATCGGCCGCGATCCAGCGGGTCGAGCCGCGGCCAGGGCCCTTCGTCGAAAGCTTTGCGTGCGGCGCGGACGGCACGGTCCACGTCTTCGGCATTGGCCAGGGCGACTCGGGCCAGCTCCTGGCTGTTGGCAGGATTGGTGACCGCAAGCGTGCGGCCCGACACCGAGTCCGTCCACTTGCCGTCGATGTACATCTGAGCGGGCCAGTCAGCTCTCATGCTTCCTCCGGCGCTCGAAATGGTCGGGGCGTTCGCCCTCATGATGGGGGCAGACCTGTCACGGCGGCATGGTACTCGCGAACCGCGGGGCGGCTCAAGGCTGGAAGGGAGATGTGTGGTCCCGGGTGCTGCCGGTCGCTCAGGGCACAGCCGGCGTCACTGCCGCGGCGGGAGCGGCGCTGGCCGAAGGTGGAGCAGGCGGCGGAGCGTCGCTAGTCAGCTTGATCTCCGGCTCGACCTCTTGAGCGACGGCCAACGGCGAATCGCCCGCATCCACATTGAGTTCCGGCCGGCATGATCGCAGATCGGCCACGGCTCTGTCGCTCAGGCCCGAGCCCCAGACGTGTACGCGCTGCAGAGCGGGCATGGCCGCGAGGTGGGCCACCGCGGCATCCGTCAGCTTGGTGCGGACGAGCACCAGTTCGCCGAGTTGCGGCAATTTCGCGATCGCCGCTGCGCCGGCGTCGGTTGTGGACGTGCCACGCAGGTCGAGTCGTCGCAGGTGAGGCGCGGATGCCAGGAGTGCAACCGTCTTGTCGCCCACGTTGCAGCCGCTGAGCGATATGGTATCGAGGTTGGCCAGCAGCGGCGTCAGTAAGCGTTCTGCCGCAGCATCATCGGTGCGATTGGCGGCAGCGGCGAAGTCGATGAGCAGCAAGTTGGAGCCGGGCGCCGCCGCTTCGAAATGGACCAGATGCTCGGCCAGGGCTTGCAACGCGGCCGAGTCGGGCGGCGGTGGAGGGGCGACGACCACGGTGCCGCTTGATTTCGGTTCGAGCGGGGGCGGCGGGACTTCAGTCTGTTCGGCCGATGACGCCTCGTCGCGGGACACCGTGGCCTGGGCGAGCACCGCACGCTCCGGCTGCGGCGAAGCAAGCTCGCGAGATTCGATCCACGCTTCGATGGTTCGGATCTGCTCTTCGGACAACGGCGTCTTGCCGGCGGGCGGCATGCGTTTGCGATCGCCTTCGGGCAGCCGAAGCCGCCGGACGATCTCACTCTCATCGGGTTTACCGGCCACGAATACGGAGCCGCTTCTGCCGCCGGCGGTCAGTGCGGCCAGACTGTGTAATGCGAGCCCGCCTTTCTGGCGTGAGCTGCCGTGACACTCGACGCACGCCGTCTTCAGGATCGGCTGGACATGCCGAGTGAAATCATCTTCCGGCGAAGCCGCCGGTTGGGCGACCTGCACGACCGATGCAACTTGCTCCTCGGGCGACACGGGCTTGGCTGCGATCGCCTGCGCCGGTTGCGTCTCGGCTGCAGCGAACATGGTTTGCTCCGGCGGCGATTGTGGATCGAGAGCCATGGCCGTCGCTCGGAGTACGCGAGCCAGCGGTGCGGAGACGTACGATTCGCCGTGCGTGAGGCTCCCGCCCAGATGTCCGACCGGTATGAGCAGGGCCAATGTGATCAACAACGCAATCCGATACACGCGCACACTGGTCGAAGCCCAGTGCACACACGCGGTCAGGCCGCACGCTATGGCCAATGCGATTCCCAGTTGCTGATGGCGGGCGACGATGTTGCCGGCGTCGGTGGTCTCGCGGCCCAAGACGTAACCGGTCGCGGCGGCCATCAGCGTGAAGACGGCCGCGACGCCGATCAGCACGCGGGTCACTTCGCGCGGGTTGGGTTTGCGACGCGCTAGAGCCACAAGCTCCATGGCGCCGAGGCCGGCCAGCAGCCCGATGGGCAGATGCAGCACCACGGGGTGCAGGCGACCAAACAGTTCCAGCCAGGCAGCAGCGGTTTCGCTCACAGGAGGATGTCCTTGATGATGCGGCCCGACACGTCGGTCAGGCGGAAATCGCGACCTTGCACGCGATACGTCAGACGCTCGTGATCCAATCCCAGGAGGTGGAGCATGGTTGCGTGCAGATCGTGCACCTCGACCGGGTTCTCCAGGATGTTGTAGCTGTATTCGTCGGTTTTGCCGTAGGTGATGCCGGGCCGGATGCCGCCGCCGGCGAGCCAGAGCGTGAAGCATCGCGGGTGATGATCGCGGCCGTAGTTGTCGGAGGTCAGCGTGCCCTGGCTATACACGGTGCGGCCGAACTCGCCCGCCCACAACACGAGCGTCTCGTCGAGCAGCCCGCGCCGCTTGAGATCGCGGATGAGAGCAGCTTGCGGCTGATCGACGGCAGCGGTCTGAGCGCGAATCTCCTTCGGCAGGTTATTGTGAGCGTCCCAGCCGCGCATATAGAGCTGAATAAAACGCACGCCGCGCTCGGCGAGCCGGCGAGCCAACAGGCAGTTCGCGGCGAACGTGCCGGGCTTGTTCACTTCGGGGCCGTACATCTCGAGCGTCTCGGCATCTTCATCGGAAAAATCGGTCAACTCGGGCACGGACATCTGCATGCGATAAGCCATCTCGTACTGGGCGATGCGCGTGCGGACCTCAGGATCCAGGCTGCGTTCGGCCTCGCGCTGGTTCAGTTCGCCCACCAAATCGAGCATGCGCCGCCGATCCTCACGGGTCACGCCCGGTGGATTGTGGAGGTAGAGCACGGGCTCGCTCCCGCCGCGGAGTTTGCAGCCCTGGTGCTCGCTGGGCAGGAAGCCACTATCCCAGAAGCGGGCGGCCAGCGCCTGCATGTTGCCGAAGCCTTGCGAGATGAGCACGACGAACGTAGGGAGATTCGCGTTGGCGCTGCCCAGTCCGTAGCTGACCCACGAGCCGAACGACGGTCGGCCGGGCTGCTGCGTGCCGGTTTGGAAGAACGTGATGCCCGGCTCATGGTTGATAGCGTCGGTGTGCATGGTGTGGATGAAGCACAACTCGTTGGCGACGCCGGCCGTGTGCGGGATCAACTCACTGAGCCACACGCCGTCTTGGTTGTTGGCGTAGCGGCTGAACTTGAAGATGGATGGCGCGACCGGGAAGCGCGACTGGCCGCTGGTCATGCCGGTGAGCCGCTGACCCTGGCGGATGGAATCGGGCAGATCCTGGTTGAAGCGCTGGCGGAGCTTGGGCTTGTAGTCGAACAAGTCGAGCTGACTGGGCGCGCCTTCCATGTGCATGTAGATCACGCGTTTGGCTCGGGCGCGATAGTGGGGGCCGGGAAGGGCGATGGACGACGGCGACGCGCCGGGCGACAGCGTTGCCGCGGACATTCGGTCTCCCAGCAACGAACCGAGCGCGAGCGAGCCGAGACCGGCTCCCAGCCCGCGTGCGGCGAGCCCGAAGAATCGCCGCCGCGTCAGATCCCGATAGTGTTCTTCGAGCGGATGCATGTCGGATTTCCTGCGTATCAACGTTGGGTGATGGTTTCCGAGAGATTCAGAACCGCGTTGGCTAGCATTGTCCAGGCGGCCAACTCTGGCTTGTCGATGCCGTCGGGCAGAGGCGCCTCGCCCACGTCGAGCAATCGAGCGGCGTCCTCCGGGGCTGCTTGATATCGTTTCAGGAACGCATCGAGCGTCTGCAGAAGACGCTCCAGTTCGGTTGCGTCGGGCGGCCGGCCCGTGCACGTCCGATAGAGGCGAACAGCCCGCTCGGCGGCGTCGGCTTTGTCGTTGCGAAGTCGTGTGGCCAACACGCGTGCCGCCTCCACGAACTGTTCGTCGTTCCAGAGCACCAGCGCCTGCAGCGGTGTGTTGGTGTTGGATCGACGGATCGTGCACGCCTCGCGCGTGGGGGCGTCGAAGACCATCATCGACGGCGGCGGACACGCCCGCTTCCAATACGTGTACATGCTGCGCCGCCACAGCTCCGGTCCGTTGCCGCGCACGTACTCGCGGGTGTTGGATTGGATCATGGCGACTTCCTTCCACAGGCCGGGCGGCTGATACGGCTTGACCGACGGCCCGCCCACTTTCTCGACCAGCAGACCCGATACGTAGAGCGCTTGGTCGCGGATGAACTCGGCGGGCAGTCTTCGTCGCGGGAACCATGCCAGCAGCCGGTTGCCGGGATCGCGGTCGCGGAGTTCGGGACGCACGATGGATTGCTGGCGATACGTGCTGGACGTCATGATGAGCCGCAGGATGTGCTGAACGTTCCATCCCGATTCGCGGAACTCAACGGCCAGCCAGTCGAGCAGTTCAGGATGAGTCGGCCAGTCGCCTTGCAGGCCGAAGTCTTCGCTGGTGGCAACGATGCCCGTGCCGAACAACATTTCCCAATAGCGGTTGACGGCCACGCGGGCGACGAGCGGGTTTTCCGGTGAGGTAAGCCACTGAGCCAGGCCGAGTCGGTCGCGCGGCGCATCGTCGGGTAGCCGGCCGAGGATCGCCGGGATGCTGCGAGCGACGGGTCGGTTCTTGTCCGGCTTGTCATATTGACCGCGGGTGAGCACGAACGTCTCTCGCGGCTGAGCCAGTTCCTTCATGACCATGGTTCGTGGCTGGCTCGCTTCGATCCGGGCAACCTGCTCGTTCAGCGCGGCGAGTTGTGCCGATTGCTCCCGGTATTCGGGCAGGTAGTTCATCTTCCAGGCTTGGCGCATGCGGGCGGCGAAATCGCCGGATGGTGCGGATCCCGGAAGGAGCAGGGCGGCCAGATCGATGGGCAACTCGTTCGATCGGGGCAGCGCACGATGGAAGAACCCGCCCGGGCCACTGGTGTTGACGATCTTGATCACCAACGCGTTCAGGCCGGCGTTCAAGTCGATGGCGGCTTTGTCCTGATCGGCGGCAACTGGGCGGTTCTCGCTTCGTGCCGCGACTTGCTTTCCGTTGACGAACAGCGCGAAGCCGTCGTCGCTGCCGAGCGACACCTCGATGCGGCGCGGCGTGGGCGAAAATACGCGCCGGCCGAAGTAGTAGACGGTGTTCACACCCTCAGGCAGCGGGAACACCACACCGTCTTTCACGTTCGCATCGTATGCCCACCGTTTGCCGTCGCCGAAGCCCTTGCCACGTCGGACGTGGAGCTCCTTGTGCGGGCCATAATCCCGCATGTATGCCTCGTCGGCCGAGTTCGCCTGGAACGGCCCGGTGATGTACCAGTTGCTCACGGCCGCGGGCAGCAGTCCGACGCCTTCCTTCGCGATGCTGCCGACGCCGACACGTACGCGGCCGAACACGTGCTGCGCGTAGACGGACTTGTACTGCAGCCGGACATGCAGCTGCGTTCCGCCTTCGAATCCGAACGGCTTTTCACTGAGCAGCACGGCCACACGGCCACCTGCGCGTTCGTGGCCGGCTACCGCCCAGCCTTCGCCGTCGCCGGTCAGGATATTGCTGACGCGGAAATCCCCGTTGGCTTGCTCGTGGTCGGCCCAGGCCCAGAGGAAGCGGATCGACTCCTTGCGGGCAGGATCCTGGATGCTGACGGCTTCGGCCTTCACCGCGGTCAGCACGGCGTTGCCGTTGGGAGCCCGGCCCACGCGGCCGTCGGGCAGGCTCGGGTCGGCGAGAGCTTCGAGTGACAGCAGTCGCAAGCCGGCCGCGTCGGTCTGCAGCGTGAGGACGTGCTCATCCTTTTCGGGATTCTCGCCCGACGCCAGGAACGAGTTGTCATCCTGGATGGTCAACGTCGCGCCGTTGGCGGACGTCGCCTCGGTCAGCGTGGCGGACGACCAGCTTACGCCGAGCTTCTCGCGAGTGGTTTTTTCGAATTCGGTGTACTGGCGTTCCTGCTCGGCCGTGCCGCTTTCGATGAGCTGGGCCAGTTGTGCGATCTTGCCCCGCAGATCGGTCAGTTGCGCTTCCTGTTCTTTCGTCGGCACGATGATGAATGGTTCGAGCGCTCGCTGTGGATCGGGGCTTTGCGAGTACAGGCCGGGCTCGTCGATCGAGTTGAAAAACGCGTACAGCCCGAAGTATTCCTCCTGCGAGATCGGGTCGTACTTGTGATCGTGACAGCGGGCACATCCGACGGTCAGGCCCAGGAAGACGGATCCCGTCGTGTTCGCCCGATCGACGACATACTCCACGCGATATTCTTCATCGATGGCTCCGCCTTCGTCGGTGGTGACGTGGTTGCGGTTGAAGCCGCTGGCGATCTTCTGTTCCACGGTGGCCTCAGGCAGCAGGTCACCCGCGATTTGCTCGATGACGAAGCGGTCGAACGGCATGTTGTCGCGATAGGCTTGAATGACCCAGTCGCGCCAAAGCCACATCTGCCGGCCGGCGTCCATGTGAATGCCCGACGTATCGGCGTAGCGGGCGGCGTCGAGCCAGGGCACGGCCATGCGTTCGGCGTACCGTGTGCGGTAGGGCTCTTCGGTCATGAGCCGATCGAGCCAGCGTTCGTAGGCGTCGGGCCGCTCGTCGGCCAGGAACGCGTCGATCTCTTCGGGCGTGGGCGGCAGGCCGGTCAGGTCGAGAAACGCGCGACGAATAAGTGTCTCCCGATCGGCCGGCAGCGAGGGCGTGATGCCTTCCTGCTCCAAACGCTGCAGGATGAACCGGTCGATGGGGTTGCTGCACCACGTCTTGTTCTCGACCGCCGGCACATCCGGGCGCATCGGCGGCACGAACGACCAGTGCGGCTCGTACTCAGCGCCCTGTTCAATCCAGCGGCGAATGAGATCGCGTTCCTGCTCGGACAGAGGCTTCATGTTGCTGTCCGGCGGAGGCATTTGAAAATCGGGATTGTCGCTGGTGATGCGCCGCCAGAGCAGGCTTTGCTGCGGCTGGCCGGGCACGATGGCTGCCAGACCGTAAGGCGGCTTGCGTGCAGTCGCGCCGTCGGCCGTGTCGAGACGAAGCTCGGCCGCACGTGTGGCGGGGTCCTGGCCGTGACAGGCGAAGCATCGGTCCGACAGGATGGGCCGAATGTCACGGCCGTAACGGATGGGTTGTGTCCCGATGGGGCGATCGCTGTCAGTGCCGGCAATTGCGGCACTTGCGGAGATTGCCGTCCACACGGCGAACGCGACGGCACACGCCGACAGAGCGCCTGCCGCGCCCAGACATAGACGGGTGTTCACGGACTTGCCGACCCGCTGCATGTCCTGACCTCATCGCCTCTCGATCTGCCGGGCAAGCCGCCGAAATGCGCGTCCGCGCCCGTTGTCGAGGTTGAACTGAAATGGATGAACCGGCTGCGGCCAAGGAGGTGCCGCGCCACCGCCTCGTGCCATTGTAGACCGCGCGACGGCCTTCGGCGAACGTGCGAGAGTGAGACATCTGTGTCAAAAATGGTTCATTTGGCCGCTCCTGTCCTCGCCCAGTCTATCTACCGGCAAATCCTTGCTCGGGGAGCGCGAGGGAAGAGGAATGAGATTGCTTTTCCTTGTCCTCCTCCCTTTTCGACCACGGATGATACGGATGAGCACGGATGAAAAAGCGCGAACCACAGAGGTCGCAGAGGAGCACAGAGGCGAGTATATCAGCTTTTCCTCTGTGACCCTCTGCGACCCCTGTGGTTCATCGATTCGAAGGAGCGTATTGCCTCGCCTGTCAGGCCCGACAATCATCAGAGCCGCTCAGGTCAGGCGACGTGGACCGAAGGACTTGCCGTCGGGGTCGATGTGCCGCCACTGAGCGTCCACGAACTGCTCGCCCAGCGCGCGCGTCTTTTCAATGCCCATGATCGTTCCAGCCCGGATGACGAGCAGGAGCAGAGCCGCGGCCGCACCCAGCGAATACCGCGCGACGTGGATCTGTGCGCGTTGCCAGCGGTTAAGGCCAGGCTGCATTCGAAGCAGCCGATCGGCGGCGCGGGATGCCCGAGCGGCGCGCCGCAGAAAGCGCAAGGCCCGCGCGTTGGCGCGAGCGGTGAGGGCCGGCGGAGCGGTCTGCGTCTTGAGAAGCATCAGGCCGGCATGGACTTCGCTCACCCGGCGGACGCGCTCGGCGCACGCCGGACATTCGCGGAGGTGTGCGGCCAGCCGGAGGGGTAGCGGTCCGCCGCGCGTGCTCCATTCAGCCAAGTCTGCCCGGTTGCAGGTGGGTTTACTCATGGGCGGTCTCCTGTCCGAGCAAATCCGCCAGGCGAGCGACGGCCTGGCAACGATAGAGACGGGCGGTTCCCACTCCGATTCCCAAAATGGATGCGACTCGAGTATACGGCAACTCCGCCAGATCCCGAAGGACAATCACGGCGCGCATATACATCGGCAAGTGAAAGATCGCCTCGCGCAGCCGGTCGAGCGCCGCCTGTTGATCGTATACGGAGCCAGCCGAGGCGGCGCGATCCGCAGCGCGTCGAGCCTGGTAATCGGCCAGCATGGGCTCGTGCTGTCGATGTTGCTTGCGGTGGCGCAACGTGCTGATGCCGGCGTTCATGGCGATGCGGTAGAAGTAGCCGCCCGGGTTGGTTCTGGCCGCTTCCTTGCCGCCCGCGGTCAGGCGGCAGACGGCCGTCTGGTACGCGTCCAGGACTTCCTGCTCCGAGCCGAGCAACCGCCACAGCATGGAGACGACGGCGGCTCCGTGCTGACGCAGCAGATGGAGAATCCACTGCTGGTCGTCGGCCACGGTGGCGGAACTCAGGCCGGCGAGCAGGGATCGCAGCTCCAGCGGCAAGGCTGTGGGCGTGCTGCCCATCCAGGATCCTCCTCATCCACTATTGTTCCGGCACCGCGCCGAGAAGTACAGAGCAATCGGACGGGGCTCCACGGGCTCGGAACAAGCACCTCCGGCTCGCACCGATGCGAGCCGTGCCCCCCGAGGACAAAACCCGTCGCGTCGACACTAATACACGTGACGCTTGTCCCTCTGACATTGCGAGGTGGAACTTTCGTGCCTGATGCGACGAACACAGATGTCGGCGTGGTCGAACTGGTCGATCGCATGCTGGCTGGGGCCATCGCCCGACGAGCCAGTGATGTGCATTTCGAGCCTGAAGATACCATCATGCGCGTGCGATACCGGCTCGACGGCCTGCTGCACGACGTCGACGTGCTACCCGGGACGCTTTCGCAGGGCGTGATCGCCCGACTCAAGGTGCTGGCCGGCCTGCTCACCTATCGGCCGGATATCCCGCAAGAGGGCTCGTTCACCATGAACGGCCGGGCCTCCGTCGAGGGGCCTCCGATCGATGTCCGCGTGGCGACGTTTCCCACCGTTCGCGGTGAGCGGGCCGTTCTTCGTTTGTTGTACGGTGCCGGTCCGGTGAGCGGCCTTGATGCGTTGGGCCTGCGTCCGGAGATGGTCGCGAGCCTGCGGCAGGCCGCCGAACAGCCAGCCGGTCTCATCCTGGTCACCGGACCGGCGGGCAGCGGCAAGAGCACCACGCTCTACGCGCTGGCCCGTCACATCATGACGGCCACGCCGGGCCGCAGCGTCGTGAGTCTGGAAGACCCCGTCGAACAACGCATCAACGGCATGGCTCAGATCCAGGTTACACCGCATGGCGAGTTGAACTATCCGCGGGCCATGCGATCGCTGCTGCGTCAGGACGTGCAGGTCCTGCTCGTGGGCGAGATCCGGGACGCGGAGACCGCTCACATCGTGGTCGAGGCGGCACTCACCGGCCACCTGATCATGAGCACGCTGCACAGCGGCGACCCCGCCGAAGCGCTCGTCCGGCTGCTCGAGATGGGCATCGCGCCGTACCAGGTCGTGGGGGCGGTGAGCGTGGTCTCATCACAGCGCTTGCTGCGCACGGTCTGCCCGGCGTGCCATAACGATCGCCGAGACGTTGATCACGGCCAGATGGCGCCGCCCGCCCGCGCTGTCGCGTGCGAAACCTGCGCGGGTACGGGTTATCAGGGCCGGACCGCGTGCGGACAAATTGCGGTCGTGGACGAGCGGCTGCGTCAGGCGGTGCTGCGGCAGGCACCGGCCGGTGAACTCCGCCGGCTGATCGC
>Ga0116188_1002369_pt1 | contig 14918 bp, 10 predicted proteins | sample AD_JPNTR2_MetaG_FD_89807 | JGI IMG/M metagenome (GOLD analysis project Ga0116188, IMG submission 89807) | Active sludge microbial communities of municipal wastewater-treating anaerobic digesters from Japan - AD_JPNTR2_MetaG | ecosystem: Engineered > Bioreactor > Anaerobic > Digestate | place...
CAAGGGAAACGGGCCGGTAACGGTGCTGGAGGGAATCAGCTTCGACGTGTACCGCAGCGAGACGCTGGTCATCATGGGCGGCTCGGGCAGCGGAAAGTCGACTATTCTCAACTGCCTGATCGGTGAAATCGAGCCCGAAGCGGGCCGCATTATCTATAACCTGCCGGAACTGGGGACGGTGGACCTGACCCACGCGGATGAAGAGACGCGCGACGCATTGCGCAAACGCTTCGGCATTCTGTTCCAATCCGGCGCGCTGTTCAGCTCGATGACGGTCGCCGAAAACGTGGCCCTGCCGCTGCGCGAGCACTCGCACGTGCCGGAGTCGGTGATTGATATCGTGGTGGCGATCAAGCTGCAGCAGGTTCACATGCTGCCGCACCGCGACAAGTTGCCATCCCAGCTTTCGGGCGGGCAGCGCAAGCGGGCCGCCCTGGCCCGGGCCACGGCCCTCGATCCGGAGCTGCTGTTCTATGACGAGCCGAGTTCCGGCCTCGATCCAATCACGGCCAATTCCATCGACGAGCTGATTCTCGACCTGACCCATAAGTTGAAGGTGACCAGCGTAGTGGTTACGCATGATATGGCTTCGGCCATGCGGATCGCCGACCGGGCAATCATGATTAAGGACGGGCGCATTCTGCGCATGGGGCCGCGTGCGGAATTCGAGGCCCTGCGCGACGCTTCCCCGGACTCGCTTCAGAGCCCAGAAGATCGCATTTTGCACCAGTTCCTGATCGGGTCGTCAGAGGCCCTGCGGGAAGAGGGTGAGCTGGGCGAGTTCGAGAAGCTGATCGTGGGAAAGTAACCAACTCGCCAAGGGAGAGCAGAGCCGGGGCGTGTCGCCTCGGAATGTGGTGGCGTACCGCCAGGAGCGTGCTGGAGTGCCGCACGCAGGGGCATGCATGGCACCCACGCTGGCACCCATGCTCCGGAAATCGGCGTGATCGGCTGCGCGGCTGCAATGTAGTGGACCGCGACACTCGCCTTAAAGGCAAAGCCATGTGAAGGCGCTCATTCAGAATTCACATTTCGTTCAGAGCGTCAAAGCAAGATTCGGTGCTGCGCGATCGGCGTCGACGCGCGAATCGCGGGATTACCGACAACGCCAGTCCGGAAGGAAGCGTGAGCCAGTCGCCTCCCAATCCGCCGCCTCCAGAACCCGAACCACCGAGCGCACCGGCGGAGGTCGCGCCGCCCAGACCGCCGCCGGCTCAGCCACCGCCTTCTGCGCCGCCGATAGCGGTGCAAGCGCCGCTATGGCCGGCGCGAACCGAGCTGTGGATCTTCTGGTTGAAATTGCGCCTGACGCTCGGCGTTCTTGTGGTGTTGATCGCCGCCGGGCTGATGCTCTGGTTCCAGATGGAGGTACTGCTGCTCGGATTTACGGGCGTGCTGCTGGCCATCTTCTTGTTCACGGTGAGCGACTGGGTGGCGCGCTGGACCCACGTGTGGTACTGGCTTGCGCTGTTGGTCGTGTGCCTGGTGTTGCTGGCAGCGACGGCAGGCGGGGTGTGGCTGCTCGCAGACCAGATTGCGCCGCAGATCCGAACGCTGCGAGAGCAATTGCCCGAGGCATGGCAAACGGTCAAATCATACATGGAGCAAAACCCGGCCGGTGCGTGGGTGCTCGACCAGGCTGGCGCAGGCGTGGAAACCTTGCAGGACGGAACGGTACAGCAACGCGAAGTCATCTCCAAAGGGCTGGGTTACCTGTCGTCGTTCGGACTGGTGCTGACACACGCGCTGGTGGTTCTTTTTGTCGGGCTGTTCGGCGCCATCACGCCGTCGCTGTACGTGCGCGGCATGCTGCGGCTGGTGCCGATGAGACGGCGGCAAAGGGCACGCGAGGTGCTGCAAGCGTTGCGCCGGTTGTTATGGTGGTGGATCGTCGGCCAGTTGATCGCGATGGTCTTCATCGGCGTGGCGACATCGGTGGCGCTGTGGGTGATGGGTATCCCGCTGGCGCTGGCGTTGGGAGTAATCGCGGCGGTGTTGAACTTTATCCCCAATTTTGGCCCGATTTTGGCGACTATCCCGGCTGGGCTGGTGGCCTTGATGCAGGGGCCGGCGGCGCTGGTCTGGGTGATCATCATATACATCATCATTCAGGCCGTGCAGAACCACGTGGTCATGCCGGTAACGATGCAGGCGGCGGTCGAGTTGCCGGCCAGTATTCTGATGTTGGCGCAGGTGTTTATGTGGTATTGGGCGGGGCTGCTGGGGCTGGCCTTGGCGCCGGCGCTGGCGGCGGTGGTGATCAAGTTGGTGCAGATGCTGTACCTGGAGGATTACTTGGGCGACCCCATGCGGCGGGATTGGAGCTTTTGGCCGGAGGGTGCGGAGGAGAGCCCGGAAAAGGGTGGGGGCTGAGGGCCTTGGGTCGCAGGTGCGTGCCGGGCTCGGTCCCGGGCGGCGCTACGGCGGGGCTTGGCGGGAGGCGTTCCTGCGGTATCATGGAAGCGTGTCCGCGAGAGTGGCGGAATTGGCAGACGCGCCAGATTTAGGTTCTGGTGGGTAAACCCCGTGGGGGTTCGAGTCCCCCCTCTCGCAATTAGTCGTTTAAGCATTTCGGTGATTGGGCCAAGAAAAGCGGAGCCCGTTTGTCGCATACGCTGTGGCGACATCAGTATCAACCCGCTTGTTCCTTGCCCGATGAGTGTTTACTCTGATGGGAAATGTCTCGCTGGAAAACAGCAGTTGGCACACACCTGCTGCTGAGCGCAGCCGCGGCGTTTGGTGCGCCTGACGGGTTGCCGGCGAGCTACTGTTCCATCTCCTGCGACTCGCCCGCCGCATTCAGTCGCGGCGCGTCGAGCGGGCAGCTTTACATATCCTGGGACCGCGGCCCGGGTGACCGGCGTTACGTCATTGACAACTTCGCGGGCTTTGCGGGCAGCATCCACAGTATCAAGTGGTGGGGCAACTCCACCATCCTCTGGGACGGCCCGGATTGCGACTTTGAGCAGCCGGCGCCGTTCGTGATCAAGTTCTATCACTCCAGCGGCGACGGACCGGATTACCAAAATCCCTCAGCCGTGTACGACCCGGTCTACGCGACATATGCGGACACGGGCTATACCTGGATTGGTATGCCACAACTCGGGCAGATCGATTGCTACACGGTGTTGCTGCCCACCGGCTACACTCCCGGCGACGGTGTGCACTGGATCTCGATCGCCAGCAAGACGGCCGACTGTGATTTTGTGTGGGCCCCGGGCACGGCTGACGGCCCGGCCCCCAGTCAATGGCTCTGTGACAATGGCATTTGTGGACCTGACCCGAGCCAGGGCCATCGCAGCTTCTGTCTGTATACCGCCGACAGCGCCGGCGCCTGCTGCAACGAGGTTACCGGCGCGTGTACGGAAGGCCCGAGCGAACCCGACTGCCTGACTCTCGGTGGCACTTTCTACGAAAACCAGAGCTGTGATGAGCTGCCTGTGCCGAGCACTTGCGGGCCCTGCGGCCCGACAGCCGACGCCAACTGCGACGGCGCCGTGAACACGTTTGACATTGACGCGTTCGTGGTGGCCCTTACCAACCCGGGCTTATGGCGGGCGCTACAACCCTGCGACCTCCTCTGCGCCGCGGACTGCAATCGCGACGGTAGCGTGAATACGTTTGACATCGATGCGTTCGTTCTGTGCCTGACGGGCGACTGCCCCAGCCAACCAGAGTGATAAAGTGATAAAGTGATAGAGTGATAAAGTGGGTCCGCGGATCGCGCCCTTATCGCCCTATCATCTATCACTCTATCACCCTGACGCTTAGCTCCGCCGGCCGCGCTGGGTCAGGAATTCCACTAGCGCCTTATCGAACGGCATCGACGTGTCGAGTGGCACGTAGTCCGCCCGGGCCGCCGCCAGGCGGTCGCGGAGTTCACTGCGCCACGCCTCGACCGCCTCCACGTAGCGCGGGCGGACTGCGGCGGCGTCGGCTACCAGGCTCTCGCCGGTTTCCGGGTCTTCCAGGCGCAGGCTGCCTTCGAACGGAAAGCGGACTTCGGCCGCGTCCAGGATATGCATAACGATGAGGTCATGGCCGCGGAAGCGCACATGGTGCAGCGCCTCGAGCGTCTTTTCCTGATCGGTGAGCAGATCACTGAGTACGACCACCAGGCCGCGATGGCGAATCTGGGCCAGCGCCTGGCTGATGCCCTCCGCCAGGCCCGTCTGCCCCTGCGGGACCACTGCGGCCAGAGCGCTTAGGAGTTGCACCAGATGCTGGCGCCGCGAGCGGGCCGGGAGAAACTGCTTGAGCCCCTGCGCCCCGATTATGCCCAACCCAACGGCGTCCTGCTGGTGCGTGACGAGATAGCCCAAGGCGGCCGCCAGGTGCATGGCGTACATTAGTTTCGCGGCCGGCTGCGGAGAGGGCAGGCCAATCGGCCCGAGCCCGCCCACGTAGCCCATGCTGCCGGAGGCGTCCACCAGCAGGAAGCACTCCAGGTGTGTTTCGGCGTTGTACTTGCGAATGTAGAGCCGGTCTGTGCGGCCGAAGACGTTCCAGTCGATGGCCCGCACGTCGTCACCCTGAACGTACTTGCGGTGCTCACTGAACTCGACGGAAAAGCCTTGCAGTGGAGAAGCGTGCAGGCCGGCCAGAAAGCCTTCAACGATGAAACGCGCCCGCAAGTCCAGCCGGCTGACCTGCTGGATAACCTCGGGATCAAGATACTGGGCCAGCGACGCCATCAGTCACTTCTACACCGGAGAAAGGCCGGCGCAACGCGGCTCTGGCACGGCGCGCCCGCCGTATTAGCTGGACGGCGTGGATTCGCGCATCACGTCCTTGATGGCGCTGCGGACGAAACGCATTTTCACGTTGTTCGTCTCGTCCACCTTCAGCACCACCTCGTCATCGCGGGTGTCGACCACCGTCCCGATGATCCCGCCGATGGTCTGGACGCGGTCATTGCGCTTGAGATTCCGAAGCATATCCTGGTAGCGCTGCTGCTCGCGACGCCGCGACCGCGACATCCACCACCAGAAGACACCAATAATCAAGATTAGCGGCAGGAACTGGCGCAACAACATTTCCGTGCCCGAGGGTGGGGCGCCTGTCGGCTGTGTCGTCTGGGCCAACGTTAGCAGTAGGTCAATCATCGAGTTCTCTGTTCGCTTCAGCCGCGGGGCTGGTCAAGAAGTCGCGGCGGAACGCATCGAACGTGCCGTCCGCGATGGCGGCCCGCGTTTGCGCCATCACGTTCTGATAAAAACGAATATTGTGTAGTGATACTAGCGTCCCGCCAAGTATCTCGCCCGACATAAACAGGTGCCGCAGGTAGCCGCGCGAAAAATTGCGGCACGTCTGGCAGTCACAAGCCGGATCCAGCGGCTCGGCCGAAAGCCGGTGCACCGAATTCCGCAGTCGCACCACCCCGCGGCTGGTGAACGCGTAGCCCTTGCGGCCGTTGCGCGTGGGCAGCACGCAGTCGAACTGGTCGATTCCGGCGGCGACGGCTTCGAGCAGATCGCGCGGCGTGCCGACGCCCATGAGATAGCGCGGGCGGTCGCTCGGCAGGCGCCACGCGAAGTCGTCCAGAAACCGCCACATCTCCGGCGGCGGCTCGCCCACGGAAAGGCCGCCCAGCGCGTAACCGTCGAACCCGATCTCGACCAGCCGGCCCAGGCATTCCTGCCGCAAGCTCTGGTCGAGCCCGCCTTGCACGATGCCGTAAAGCGCTTGATCAGCGCGCTGGTGGGCGGCGCGGCTGCGTTGGGCCCAGGCCAGCGTTCGCCGAACCGCGGCGTAGAGGACGTGCGGCTCGGCCGGCAACGGAGGGCACTCGTCGAAGGCCATGATGATGTCCGCCCCGAGCGCGTTCTGGACCGCGATCGACACTTCCGGCGTGAGGCGCACGAGCGCTCCATCCACGTGCGATTGAAACTCGACGCCTTCGTCGTCCAGCCGGCGCAGGCGGGCCAGCGAGAAAACCTGAAACCCGCCGCTGTCCGTCAGAATCGGGCCATTCCAGCCCATGAAGCGATGCAGCCCGCCAAGCTGCTCAACGACCTCCGCTCCAGGCCGCAGCAGCAGGTGGTACGTGTTGGCCAGTAGTATCTGCGTGCCGGTTTCGCAAATCTGTGCGGGCGTAAGCCCCTTGATGGTGGCCTGCGTCCCGACCGGCATGAACGCGGGCGTGTGAATCTGCCCGTGCGGAGTGCGGATCACTCCGGCACGCGCCTTTCCCGCGGTCTCGATAAGCTGAAACGAGAAGCCGCCCGACACCCCGGGACCGCTACTCAGACCGCTTCGGTGCGAGACTGAGCCCGAACTCGGCCAGCCGGCCCTTCACTTCGTTCAACGAAGTGACACCGAAATTGCGCGTGGCCAGCAAGTCCGCTTCAGTAAGTTGAATCAAATCGCCCAACGTCACCACGTTCAGCCGCTGCAAACAGCGGCGGGCGCGGACCGAAAGCTCGAGCTCACTGACCGGCTTAGAGAGCAGCGCTTCGCGTCCCGGCGGCACGTTCACCGCCGGCGTCGGCGGCGGCGCTGCTACCGAGGGAGCCGCAGCCGCTCCGCTTTCCGCAGCCTCCTCAGCCGCCTGACCCAGCCGCAGGCCGCGCTTGGCCAGCAGGGCCTTGATCTCGGCCAGCGAGGTCTCCCCAAAGTTCTTGTAGCTGGTCAGCTCGGCCTCGTTCAGCCGCAGCAAATCGCCGATCGTGCGGATGTTCATTTTCTTGAGGCAGTTGCGGGCCCGCACCGACAGCTCGAATTCGGAGATGGCCGCATCCAGCAAGCGGTTGCGCGGCTCGACCTGCTCGTCGCCGGCCTCAGCCACGACCATTTGCCGGCAGCTCAGGACGTCCTTGTAGAACAGCCGGGCCCGGGCGTGGTTCGGCCAGGCTTTCAGGACGCGCTGCAGGCATTCCAGCGCCTCGTCGTATCGCCCGAGGTCTTCGTAGATGACCGAGAGATTAATAAGAGAGTTGACGTATGCCCGCGGCTGCAGCGACAAGCGTTGATACAGCTCAATCGCCTGTTCGTCGTTACCTTGGATGTCGTACAGCCGGGCGCAGCGGAACATGGCCCGCTCGTGGTCCGGGTCGAGCGTCAGTGCTCTTTCATAGTCTTCGACCGCGGCTTCGCGCCGGTCTTCGTGTTCCTCGATCAGGGCCTTGAGGAAGTACCATTCGGCGCGGTCCTGACCGGCCTGCGCGTGCTTGTCGAGCAGTTGCTGCGCGGTTGGCAAGCGTCCTTCGTGCACGTGAATGGCGGCCGCGGACATGTCCACCTCGAACTCGTCCCATCCTTTTTGGGCCGCTTGCCGCAGCTCGGCCAAAGCTTCCTCCGGACGCCGTTGCCCAATGGCCGCCTTTGCGGCGTAAAAGCGGCGCAGCCGCCCGTCCGGCGTCTTGCCGAACCACTCACGCGCGGCGTCAAACTGCCCCAGTATCAGCCGGCCGGCGGCTAGCTTGATTGCTTCACCCTGCCCCTGCTCGACGCGCCGTTGGTACTCGGTCAGGAGTTCGCCGAACCGTTCGCGCGCCGCGAAAGTCGCGTGCGCCAGGTCCGCAATACGCTCAATCGTCTCGGGATTAACTTCACCCGTCTCAAAAAAAGCCGCGAGCTCGCTACTGACATCCGCCATGGGCGCAGTGCTCCGAAACCAACCTGTAATGGTAGAGCCGATAAACGTCAAACAAGCTATACTATCAAACGTTCGCCGGCTGACAAGCCCGTTGTAAGGACCGCAGCGCTGCAAGCGACCCAAGCACGCCGCAGTCGACCCGCTTTGCGAGGACGGCCGTCACGGATCCGGCCGGACGCCGCTGTGGCGTCCCGGCCCGGCGCCGGTAGGCGTGCGTGAGCCCCGACCGAACCGTCAGGCAGCCGGCCTGGAGTATCCCGCGTGCAAACAGGCAAACCGCCGCTTCTCGACTTGCTGCCTCACCAGGTGCTCATCTTCGACGGCGCCATGGGCACCAATATCCACGCTTTCAACCTGCCCCTTAGCGATTACCGCGGCCTGGAGAATTGTTCAGAGATTCTTATCGAAACGCGGCCGGATGTGATCGAGCAGATCCATCGCTCCTTTCTGGAGCAAGGCTGCGACATAGTTGAGACGAATACCTTCGGCGCCAATCGCGGCGTGCTGAACGAATACGGCCTGGCCGCGCGGACTTACGAGCTGAACGTGCAGGCCGCCCAACTGGCGCAGCGCGTCGCCTCGGCCTACAGCACGCCGAAGCAGCCGCGCTACGTAGCGGGTTCGGTCGGCCCGGGGACGCGCCTGGTTTCGCTGCGGCAGACGAACTATGACGAGCTGCTGGCCGGTTACCTGGAGCAGATGCGCGGGCTGCTCGACGGCGGCGTCGATCTCATCATGATTGAAACGTGCCAGGATATCCTGCAAACCAAGGCCGCCATTCAGGCGGCCCGCCTGGCGTTCGAACGCTGTTCGCGCCGCGTGCCCCTGGCAGTACTGATCACGATCGAGACCAGCAACACTATGCTGATCGGGACCGAGTTGCCGGCAGCCCTGGCGGCCATCGAGGCCTTTCCGGAGGTGGACATCTTCGGCCTGAATTGCGCGACCGGACCACAGGAAATGAGCGCGCACGTGCGTTTCCTGGCGGGCCATAGCTCGCGCCACCTCGCCGTTCTGCCCAACGCCGGAATACCAAGCCTCTTGAATGGTCAGCCGCGTTTTCCCTTGACGCCCGCGGAGCTGGCACGCTGGCTGCGCGAGTTTGTTGAGGCCGACGGCGTGAAGCTGGTTGGTGGCTGTTGTGGAACCACGCCCGAGCACCTAGCCGCCGTGGTCCAAGCTATCCGAGGTCCGGGCGCCGCGAAGCACCACGGCTCCAGCCCGGGACACGAAACCGCCCGGCCCTCGAACACCAAACCGCAGCGAGAGCCGGCCGTCAGCAGCCTGTATTCCGCCACGGCCCTGCGCCAGGAAACGAGTTGTCTGCTGATCGGCGAACGCTGCAACACAAACGGCTCGCGGAAATTCAAGCGTCTGCTGGCCGAGGAGAATCTGGACGGCCTGGTCGAAATGGCGCTCGCACAGGTGCGTGAGGGGGCGCACGTGCTGGACGTCTGCGTGGACTTCGTTGGGCGGGACGGCGTTACTGACATGCAGCGGGTCGTCGACCGCTTTGCGCGCGAGGTGGCCGTTCCGCTCATGCTCGACAGCACGCAGCCGGAGGTCATCGAAGCCGGTCTGAAGCTCGCCGGCGGCAAGTGCATCGTGAACTCGGTGCATCTTGAGGATGGTGAGGAGAAGCTGGCGCGCATCGCGGGGCTGCTGCGGCAGTACGGCGCGGCGGTCGTCGCCCTGACGATCGACGAAGACCCGCAACAGGCCATGGCCAAGACTGCGGCCCGCAAGCTCGAAGTTGCACTCCGCATCCACGAGCTTTTGACCCGCAAATACGGAATCCGCGAAGAGGACATCCTCTTCGACTGCCTCACCTTTCCCGTCACCACGGGAAACGCCGCCGATCGCCGGCTGGCCCTGGAGACGCTTGACGGCGTGGCGGCCATCAGGCGGGCGCTGCCGAATTGCCAGCTCAGCCTGGGAATCAGCAATGTCAGTTTCGGCCTGTCCCCGGCGGCGCGGATTGTGCTGAACTCGGTCTTCCTGTCCGAAGCCACGGCGCGCGGGCTGACGGCGGCCATCGTGCACGCCGGTGGAATTCTGCCGCAGAATCAGATTGGGCCGGAGCGTTGGCAGGCCGCGTTGGACTTGATCTACGACCGCTCGCGGGATGGCGTCACGCCGCTGGAACGCTTCATCAGTCTCTTCGCCGATGGCGAGCAACTCGCTCAGACGGTCAGTATCTCCGCGTTGCCGCTGGAAGAGCGCATCAAGCAAAGGATCATCGAGGGCGACCGGCTGGGAATGGAGGACGACCTGAATCAAGCGCTGCGGCGCTTTTCGGCGATCGACATCATCAACAACCTGCTGCTGGAAGGCATGAAGACCGTCGGTGAGCTGTTCGGCAGCGGCCAGATGCAGTTGCCCTTCGTACTCAAGAGCGCCGAGGCGATGAAGGCGGCCGTAAGTCACCTCGAACCCCACTTGGAGAAATCTGACAGCGCGCAGCGCGGCAGCATCATTCTGGCCACAGTGCGCGGTGACGTGCACGACATCGGCAAAAACCTGGTCGATATCATTCTCAGCAACAACGGCTACACGGTCCACAATCTCGGCATTAAGCAGCCCATCAACCAGGTCATCGAAGCCTGGCAGAAGCACCGTGCCAATGCGATCGGCCTGAGCGGGCTGCTGGTGAAGTCCACGCTCGTTATGCGCGACGATCTGGAAGTCCTGAACGAGCACGGTATCACCGTTCCGGTGATCCTGGGTGGGGCAGCTCTGAATCGACGCTATGTGGAGGACGAGCTGCGCAAGATATATCGCGGGCCGCTTTATTACGCCCGCGACGCGTTCGAAGGCCTGACGATCATGCGCGAATTGACTGAGCCGGCGGGCCGCGAGAAGCCGTCAGGCGCGGGCGAAGAATCGGAGGGCGACGGCGATGCCGGGGACGACCGCCCTGTTCCTCCGTTGGTCTCGGCCAAGTTCGGATGCAGAACGGGGCAGGCTGCGCCGGGGGCCAAGGCCGACACTGCGCCGCTCGAATACACGTGCCGCGTTCCTCAACCGCCGTTCTGGGGTGACCGCGTGTTGACCGGCATTCCTCTGGCGGCCGTTCTGCCCTACGTCAATGAGGTAGCGCTTTTTCAGGCTCGGTGGCAATTCCGCCGACATCGCCGCCCCGCCGCGGACTTCGCGCAATACTTAGACGAAGTGGTGCGGCCGATCTACCGTGAACTCATTGCGCGCTGCGAGCGTGAGGACATTATCCAGCCGCGGGTGGTCTACGGATATTGGCCGTGCAATTCGGCGGGAAACGACTTGATTGTCTACGCGCCGCCGCCGCAGGCTGATGCTGCGCCGCGCGAGCATGGCCCGGAACTGCTGCGCTTCAGCTTTCCGCGGCAGCGTGAGGCGCCGTACCGCTGCCTGGCCGACTATTGGCGTCCGGCCAGCGACGGCGTCACCGACGTGGTCGCGTTCACTCTGGTTACTGCTGGGCCGCGCGCCTCGGAAGCCGCTGCGGAGCTGTTTAGCGCGGGACACTATCAGGATTACCTGTTCTTGCATGGTCTGGGGGTCGAAGTGGCCGAGGCCCTGGCGGAGTATGCGCATCGGCAAGTGCGACTTGAACTGGGAGTAGCCGATCACGACGCGCAGGACGTCCGCGCCCTGTTTCGCAAAAGCTACCAGGGCTGTCGCTACAGCTTCGGCTATCCGGCCTGCCCGGCCCTGGAGGATCAGGAATTGCTCATGAAGCTGCTGCGGCCGGAGCGCATCGGCGTGACTCTTTCCGAGCGATTTCAACTAGAGCCTGAACAATCCACCAGCGCTGTGATTTCTTATCACCCGGAGGCGCGCTACTTCAACGTGCGTTGATCACGCCCGTTCCTGTACTTCGCGAGCCGTGATCTTGGCGTTGAGATTTCACCCTCCGGACTAATTCGCCCCTCCGGACAAATTCGCCGCCTATCTCCAAATTCGCCGCTCTGTCATACGGCGTTAAGTTCGCCGGGCCACCTTTTGGCGTTAGCGCGTTTTGTGTTTAAGCGAGGAGTGGCAATATGGCTCTGTTCAGGCAACCGCTCAAGTCAGCTAGCCGGGTCGGCCGAATCTCCAGCTCGCTCCAAGGCCAGGTTAAGAATGTGGGCAAGGCGCTACGCGGCCTGCGGCCCACCGCGCGGTCAACGGCGTGGTTGCGTCTGCGGCGGAAGCCGACTGCGGCCGAGCGGGTGCAGGACGTGGGAAAGCGTCTGCTGTCTTCGCCGACGTTTCGGGTTTTGGCGGCGGCGGGCGCGGCTTACGGCGTATACAAGCTGGTTCAGAAGCTGCGCGAGGAAAGCCTGCGGGGCCAGGTGGTGCTGATTACCGGGGGATCGCGCGGGCTGGGGTTCTTGCTGGCGCGCGAGTTTGCCCGCGAAGGCTGCCGGGTTGCGATCTGTGCCCGGGATGAAGACGAACTGGCCGACGCCGCGCGGGAACTGCGGCGGCAGGGCGCCGATGTGTGCGCCCTGCGCTGCGACGTGGCCGAGCGGCGCCAGGTACTGAGCCTGATTGCGGAAGTAACGGCGCGCTTCGGTCAGATTGACATCCTGGTGAACAACGCCGGCGTGATGCACGTCATGCCGCTGGCAGCCGCGACCGAGGCCGACTTCGAGCGGGCGCTCGACATCATGTTCTGGGGCACGCTTCATGCGTCGTTAGCGGCGGCGCGGCACATGCGTCCGCGGCGCACCGGGCGCATAGTGAACATCACCTCGATCGGCGGCTTTGTGAGCGTGCCGCACATGGCGCCGTATAGCTGCGCCAAGTTCGCCGCGGTCGGGCTGTCGCAAGCTCTGCACGCCGAATTAGCCCCCGACGGCATTTCGGTGACGACGATAGTTCCGGGCCTGATGCGCGTCGGCTCGCACCTGAACGCCTGGTTTCGCGGCGAACAGAAGAAGGAATTCGCATGGTTTTCGACCGCGGCCAGTGTGCCCCTGTTGACCATAAGCGCGGAACGCGCCGCGCGACAGATCGTGGCCGCCACCAAACGCCGCGAGTCCTTGCGCATACTCGGGTTACCGGCCAATATCCTGGAGCGCTTGCATGGCCTGTTCCCCGGATTGACAAACCGCATTATGGCCTTGGTGAATTACAGTCTCCCCGCCATGTCGCGCACCGGCACGACCAGCGATGCACGCGGCATTGATCTTGAGCCGGAACTGCGCTCGCGTCTGCGTGAGCTCATTACGAAACCGGGGCGTGTGGCGGCGCAGTACACGCATGAAACGCGGTAGCGACCGGCGGCTAAAGCCTTTCCGGTTCATTCCGGCCCGATACGGGCCGGCTCTGCTCGCGCTAGGAGATAGAAAAAGAACGCCGACCCGACGATGCTCGTCAATACTCCAACTGGAAACTCGTAGCCGACCGGGCGCTGATGAATGAGGGATAGCGCCACCCGCCCCAAGCCGTCGCAGGCCGCCAGAAACGCCGCTCCCAAAAGCGCGGCTGCGATTGTCAGCGGCAGCGTCCGCGCCCCGAACAGAGCCCGCCCGAAGTGCGGAATCATCAGCCCGACAAAGGCGATCGGGCCGCAATTCGCCACGATTACCGCCGTCAGCAGGCCCACCAACACAAAAGACGTCCATATCAGCGGTTGCACCGCAACGCCGCGTGATGCGGCCACGTGCTCGCCGAGCGCCAGCAAATCCAGGCCACGGCTGGCGAAGATGGCAAACGCCAGCACAACCAGCACCAGGGCAACCACTTCGAGGCTCGCGGCCGGGCGGTAGAAGCTGAGCGAGCCCATCAGCCACACTACGATTTCGTTCGTGACCGTGCCGTCGGATGCGTAAGTCACAAGCAGGATTCCCGCCGCGCTCAAGTAAGAAACGCACACTCCCGCCAGCAGCAGATGCGTCATACTCTGGCCGCCGCGAAGCCGGGCCATCAGATAGACCAGTCCCAGCGCCCCCGCCGCGCCGGCGAGCGCCAGCAGTACGCTGAGCGGTATCCAGCCCAGGAAGCCGGTCAGCCCGGTGAGCATGGCGACGGCCGCCCCGAGCGATGCTCCACTTGCCACCCCGAGCGTGTAGGGCTCCGCCAATGGATTCCGGAAGAGCGCCTGGAAGATTACCCCGCCCAGCGCCAAGCCCGCGCCGGCCGCCGCCGCCAGGCACGTTCGCGGCACGCGCAACTGCCAGAACAGGTTCGGGGCGCGCTGCCCGAAAATCTCGCTCAAGGGAGTCGGGCCCAGCAAGCTGGAACTCGCGACGATCACGACCGCGATAACCGCCAGCAGTGCCAGACGGGCCGCGGTGGACCGCCCGCTGGGCACGTCAGGGTTCGCGCGGGGGCTGAATCTCGAGGTCGTACTCGTAAAAATTCCGGGCGACATAATAGGCGGTTTCGCGGGCCAACTTGGCGGTCTCGGAATCGACCCGCTCCGCCCCCTCATTCTCGCCAGGCTGGCGCTTACAGGTGACTTCGCGGCCGTCGCGCTCTCTGTCAGCATCCGGCCAAAGCCGGGCATTCGCGGCCGGAGCGCGCGGCGCGATCAGCTTCAGCCGCAGGGCGACCGAAGGTATCAGCAAGGGGTTGTTCTTCTGCGCCAGCCGCAGTTCTTCAATGCGGACGTAGAGCACTTGGTCGGCGTTCAGCTCGCGGCCGATCTTCTGCACGCTCCAGGAAGCGAAGTCGGAGTGAGACTGGCGCAAGCGGTCGATCTCGTCGTAAGCCAGGATTTCGGCCTTCACCTTGTTTTCGCGAAGGAGCTCCACTACGCGTTTATGGAACGTGGTTTCGAAAACTGGATTGGCGTGGTTGGCCCGGGCGTAGTCGATGACGATCGCTACCCGCCCACTGAGGTCGACTTCCGGCTTTTGAACCTGGCGGGGCTGCATCAGATAGGCCAGGCCGCGCAGCCCGACGCATCCCGTCTGAGACGCAGCAATGAACACCAGCGACAGGAGAAAAGACCAGCTACCAAAGCCTGGGCGAATCACTTCACCTTCTCCCGGTGTTCGTGAAAGCGGCTCGCCAGGTCATTGGCGAACAGTTCCATTATGGCCCGGCGCAGCGTGCGTTCGTCCGTACCGTAGGCGGCAATGCGGTCCGGTGGATAGGCGACTTCAATCACAGTCTGATAGGCTGGGCCGGACTGCGGGTACGCCGTGTCAAGCACCTTCACATTGCCCCCCATGTGGCCGCGGTACAGGTGCGTACTGCCGGGCTCGCGCGTAGTGTACTGCGTCACCTCGATCACGATTACGCGGTCGGCGCCGAATTCTTTGCCGATTTCGGCGGGGTTCCGCGACTGCCAGTTCGGTTCGCGCTTTTGATAATCGATGATCTGGCGGTTCGGAACCACGCTCACCCC
>Ga0116188_1002370_pt1 | contig 14916 bp, 12 predicted proteins | sample AD_JPNTR2_MetaG_FD_89807 | JGI IMG/M metagenome (GOLD analysis project Ga0116188, IMG submission 89807) | Active sludge microbial communities of municipal wastewater-treating anaerobic digesters from Japan - AD_JPNTR2_MetaG | ecosystem: Engineered > Bioreactor > Anaerobic > Digestate | place...
AAAGAGTGTTGTTTGAAGATTGGAATAAAAAAATGGAGCCTTTTTGGGGACTCGAACCCCAGACCTATTCATTACGAATGAATTGCTCTACCAACTGAGCTAAAAAGGCATCACTTCCGAATTGCAGATGCAAATTTATATAAAATTTTCGAGATAATCTCTCGACAAGAAGGCAAAAAAATCAGTATTCCGGATTATTTTCTCAAGAAGCCGGTGCTGAAGCAGGTAGATTTGCTCTGTTTAACGCGTTTATTTGCTCTGTTTCAACAGATCTCGAATTTCCGCCAGTAGTTTTTCTTCGTTGGTCGGTTGAGGAGCAGGTGTCGGTTTTTCTTCTTTCTTGCGACTAAGCGAATTCATTGCTTTAATTACAAAAAAAATAGCTGTCCCAATAATGAGAAAATCAATGACGGTTTGAATAAAATTGCCATAATTCCAAGTAATAGCCGGTATAGCAATCTCTGTACCTTCGGTCGCTGCTTTCCTTAAAACAATTTTTAAGTCCGAAAAATTGGTGTTCCCTAAAAGCAATGATATCAGCGGCATGAGGATGTCGTTTACAAACGAAGTTACGACTTTGCCAAAGGCTGCGCCAACCACAATACCTACTGCCATGTCAACTACATTCCCTCGCAGTAAAAATGTTTTCAATTCAGATGAAAGGCTCATAATGTTTAAAATTTAAATGTTTAAGGTTTTTATTCATTGCAAAGAAAAGGAAAAAATCGAATTAATGAGGTAAATTTGGGCGAATTTGACACACAAGAGGAACTTTTTCCAAAGACAACGTAACGATCGGAGGATTGGAACATAAAAATGTATCGGGGGCGGGAACACTTGAATTTCTTTTACAGAAATCTAAAAAAATAGGATATTTTGTAACATTGTAAAATAAAAATCGAGAAAATATGTCATTTATGAATATTTTTTGTATTTTTGCTGCTCTATTTGATTATTCTATATTGTTTTATTTCTAAATTATTATTTTCAATGAAGACTTCAGCGGTTATCGACCAATTAAAAAGGCGTTTTCCTAACGAACCCGAATATTATCAAGCTGTTCAGGAAGTATTGGAATCGATTGAGGATGTGTATAATGAGCATCCCGAATTTGAAAAAGCAAATCTTATTGAGCGTTTGGTTATCCCCGATAAGATTCATTCGTTTCGGGTAACATGGGTTGACGATAAAGGCAAAGTTCAAACCAACATGGGATATCGAGTTCAACACAATAATGCTATTGGTCCTTATAAGGGAGGTATTCGTTTCCATGCATCGGTAAATTTGTCTATCCTCAAATTTTTGGCTTTTGAGCAGACTTTCAAAAATGCGTTAACTACTCTTCCGATGGGCGGTGCCAAAGGTGGGTCCGATTTTTCTCCGAGAGGAAAATCGGATGCAGAAATTATGCGTTTTTGTCAGGCTTTTGTAGAAGGCTTGTGGCGCGTGATCGGGCACAATATGGATGTACCTGCCGGAGACATTGGGGTAGGAGGTCGTGAAGTGGCTTATATGTTTGGGAAATATAAAAAACTAACCGGTGAATTTACCGGCGCTTTCACCGGTAAAGGTATCGAATTTGGAGGTTCGTTACTCCGTCCGGAAGCCACCGGTTATGGGAATGTCTATTTTTTGAACGAGATGCTCAAGACGAGAAATATAGCGCTTAAAGGAAAAAAATGTTTGGTTTCCGGTTCGGGAAACGTAGCACAATATACATGTGAAAAACTTCTCCAGATGGGAGCAATTCCTGTTACCTTATCGGATTCGGATGGCTATATCTATGATCCGGATGGGATTGATGAGGAAAAACTCAAATACGTGATGGAATTGAAAAACATATATCGTGGGCGTATTCGTGAATATGCCGAAGAATACGGATGCAAATATGTTGCAGGAGAACGTCCGTGGGGTGAAAAAGCCGATATTGCGTTGCCTTCCGCCACACAGAATGAGATCGATAAAGAAGATGCGGAAAAACTGGTTGCAAATGGGATATTTGCCGTTTCGGAAGGTGCCAATATGCCTTCTACTCCTGAAGCAATTGAAGTATTTCAAAAAAATAAAATTCTGTATGCTCCGGGAAAAGCAGCCAATGCCGGTGGAGTTTCGGTATCCGGATTGGAAATGACGCAAAATTCAGAACGGATCAGCTGGACAGCAGAACAAGTGGACGAGAAACTGAAATGGATTATGCGTAATATTCATGAAAATTGCGTGAAGTATGGTACAGAAAACGACGGATATATCAATTATGTGAAAGGCGCCAACATAGCCGGTTTCATGAAAATTACCAAAGCAATGATGGCTCAAGGAATTTTGTAATCGGGTAAGTTATTGTTCGCCGATTCCAATTCCAACCAATAAAAGAGGCTGTCTCAACATAGAAAAATGAGGCAGCCTCTTAAAATTGAGCGATGATGCCGGAGGGAGAAACCAATCATGGAAATTCTCCGACATAATCGTTTTACAATGAAATTAAAAGCCTTACTTTTGTGTTATCGTAAAAATGAAAAGCGTATTGCAAAATCAGGAGAGTGAGAAATAGATGCATAATTCACGAAAGATTTCTCTTCGAAACAGACAAAAAATGTATATAGAGATCAACGATATTTCGGAAATTCCACAGGCAGCCCGTCAGTTTTTGTCCGAAATGGGCGACAGTAAAGTCTTTGCTTTTTATGGTGCAATGGGAGCAGGGAAAACCACCTTTATTAAGGCTGTGTGTGAAGAGATGGGAGTGCACGAAACAGTTACCAGTCCTACTTTCGCGATTATCAACGAGTATCATACCGATAAAGGCGATACGGTGTACCATTTCGATTTTTACCGCATCAATAAGCTTGAGGAAGTTTTCGATTTTGGATACGAAGATTATTTCTATAGCGGCAATTTGTGTTTTATAGAATGGCCGGAATTAATCGAACCTCTTCTCCCGCCTAATGCCGTTAAAATTGCCATTACCGAAACCGAAGATGGCGGCCGAATTGTTAAGACCCTCGGAAACGAATAACGCTACGGGTTCGTATGGTTTTGTGGACAATCGGTTATCGAAATCGTCTTATAAATAATATGCATTTCCTATCGGCCAGCGTACATTTCTTCATAGTAACGCATGTAGTTGCCGTCTGTGACATTTGCCAGCCAGTCTTGATTTGAGAGATACCAACGGACGGTCTTTTCGATCCCCTCTTCAAATGTTAAAGAGGGCTTCCACCCGAGTTCGTTTTTCAGTTTCGATGAATCGATGGCATAACGCAAATCGTGTCCTGCACGATCGGTAACAAAGGTGATGAGCTTTTTGGACGTACCTTCGGGACGTCCCAACAGTCTATCGGTGATAGAGATGACAATGTTAATCAAATCGATATTTTTCCATTCATTAGACCCCCCTATATTGTAAGTCTCACCCGGTTTCCCTTTATGAAAGATTAAATCAATGGCGCGAACATGGTCTTCCACATAGAGCCAATCGCGAATATTTTCGCCTTTCCCATAAACGGGAAGCGGTTTGTTGTGGAGAATATTGTTGATGGTCAATGGAATCAGTTTTTCGGGAAACTGATACGGACCATAATTGTTGGAACAGTTGGAAATAAGGGTCGGCAAACCATACGTATCGTGATAGGCACGGACAAAATGATCGGATGAGGCTTTCGAAGCCGAATAAGGCGAATGCGGATCATAGTTGGTTTTCTCGGTAAATGCGGGATCGTCAAATTGTAGAGCACCATAGACTTCATCGGTGGAAATATGATAAAAACGTTTTCCCGTATAATCGGGCTTCCACGCTTCTTTGGCAGCCTGCAACAGATTCAGCGTACCTATTACATTGGTTTTGGCAAACGAAAACGGATCGGTTATGGAACGATCGACATGGCTTTCGGCTGCAAGATGAATAACCCCATCGATACGATATTTCGAAAAAATCCTTTGCATATCCTCAAAATCGCAGATATCGGCTTTTACGAAAGTATAGTTAGCCTTGTCTTCCACATCTTTCAAGTTTTCCAGATTACCGGCATAGGTAAGCTTATCGAGATTTACAATATAATAGTCGGGATGACGATTTACCATCAAACGCACCAAGTGAGAACCGATAAATCCGGCTCCTCCGGTAATCAGGAGGTGTTTTTTGTAGTTGTCCATATGAAAATGATTCATTTAATGTCTCGGCAAATATACGCATTAGCAAGCATATTCGAAACATATTTTTTGATAAATCGGTTTGTTATCGCCCACATACTTCTTTAAAAGTACACCATTGACAATTTTTTTCCTGTTTTGTTTGTGTAAACGGTATATTTTCATCGAAGATTTCCTGTAAACAAGCATTGAAATGTTCGGTAAATTCGTCAAAAAAACAAGAAATATCTGCTATCTTTTGTTTATTTACGGTAATCGAAGGATTAAAATTATTGAATATCGATCGTAAATAATATAGGGCAGGAAAAATCGTGTGGTTTGGATTTTCTTTCGCAAAAAACAGGGCATACACAAAAACCTGCAAAATATGCTCGGGGCGGTTACTCCTTGACGAATCGAATAATTGAGCAATGTCCTTAAAGTTGGTTGTTCCACTACCGGTTTTGTAGTCGATGATCCGATATCTGTCTTCTATTTGGTCTATTCGGTCTATGCTTCCTTTGAAGTTGACCGATAAATGATCTGCAACGCGATAAATGCTGTTAAATTTATATTCTGCTCCAATATATCGAAATGGAGCAAACTGTTTATCTGCTTCCAGGGTTTGTTTTACATAACTCCGCAATATTTCGCCTATCAGAAAATGCTGTCCTTGCAACGGTTGAGGATGGTCTTTATCTTTGAAATAATGTTCAGCAAAAGCTTTTTCGATCAATTCCGTCAGATATGCATCGTTTTTCGCTAAAGCGGTCAGTGTATCGGGTGTTACCATTTTTCCGATAAAACGACGATAAATTTTTTCCATCAAGCTATGATAAATGGTACCGAAAATTTCGGCCTCAACCGATTCCTGAACTTCTTCTTTCGTGGATAATTCTTCTAGGGCAGAAAAGTAAAATTGCAATGGACAGGTGATGTAACGATTAATTAAGGAAGCCGACAGATATTTATCGCCTCCTGCTTTAAAAGCATCCAATTTTCGCAATACTTGTGGCGTTTTCACCATCGTAATCGGTGAATTATCAGGGGCACTTGCATCGTAGGTCAACACACGTTCATTAATATCGAAATAATTGTTGTACAGATATTTCAATTGATAAAAGTAACGGCTTACTTCACCGGTTTGCAATTCTTCTGTACGGGTATCGTAAAGCATGAATATCCGTTTTGCACGGCTGATCAACCGATAGAAATGATAGGCATATGTACTTTCTTGATGTTCGTAAGTAGGCAATCCGAAGCCTTTGCGCAAGGTAAAGGGAATAAATGAGCCTGTCGCTTTTTTCGAGGGGAAAATACCCTCATTCATCGACAGCAAAATGAGATTTTCAAAATCGAGAACGCGCGTTTCCAATACCCCCATGATTTGCAAACCCGATAACGGCTCTCCGCTGAAGGGTACACTCAGGTGTTGTACAAATTGTTTCAATAAACGAAAATAAGTATCTACAGACAACGTTTTAATTTCGGCAAGGGTTTCCTGTAATCGGGTAACCGATTTATAATATTGAACAATGAACTCGCGTTCCAAGTCGCCGGATTGTGCCTGATTATTCGGATTCTTATTGTTTTCTTTCGCGTTTTTCTCTTCAGTTAAACGATTGTAGATAAAAATCAAAACCGACTGCAAGTATCGGGCAATTTCTTCCCATCGGGTGAGGGGCTTGAAAATGAGTTGCAATAACGGATGATCCGGAATCTCGGATTCGGTTATGAGCATTCGGTTATTGTCCGTAATGTGTTTTTTGAGAAATTCCACTTCATTTTTTGCCGAAATCATGATTAACGGATGATGGAGAATGGCAAGTACACAACGGTAATAAAAAGCAGTTTCGTCTTTCGATTTTCGGAGATTACACTGCAAATCGGCCAACTGTTCGATAAGACTTGCGATGGACGAATGCGATAAACCATACCCCATAGTTACATTTATTTTTTTGATATCTTGAGGAATGGCATAGAGTACCGGTAATAGCAGGTTTTCGTCCGGCAAGATGATTGCCGTATGGATGGCTTCTTCAGGATCTATGGCTTCTGAGGCAATAAGTTGGGAAAGAATAGTACCTGCTTGTTTGGCCTGACCCACGGCCGAAGGAACGCCAATGAGTTCAATTGTTTGCTTTTCTTTTTCGGGCGTTTCCGATTTTATGTATTCTTCGGTGGGTAAATGGGAGGGAAAACGCCATAAATTATCTTTCATCCAATAAGATGCCTTATTTTGTTTGTCGCTGATGAAAGGCGAATCGTAATCCCAATAAAAATCGGCAACCCCGCGATTTTTAAGATATTCCAACAAGACGGTTTCTGCAGGTGTTAAAGCGTTTAATCCCACAAAAACAATATCGTTGAAAGGAAGATGTATTTTTTCTTTTGCTTTGGTGCGTTCCGCAACTTCCCGAAACAACATTCCTTCATATGCATATCCCTTCTCGTGCAAAGTATTACGAAAAGCCGTATAAAGCTTGAATAAAATCTGCCATGTTTCTTGAAATTTTTTCTTGGTATCGTTGCCTTCCGCAGGCATAAAATGTTCCCAAAAATTGCGGATGGCCTTTATTTGTTGCTCAGAAAGATACGACATGTCGGCATCAAGCGATTTCAGGTCTTGCACGTTACGGAAAAGTTGTTCGGCATCGATCAAATATTTGTCGATATCATTAAAATCGTCCAGCAACATTTCGCCCCAATATAGAAAATCATCGAACGACTCGTCCGATCGGCTGACAGCTGCATATTCGTTATATAATGTAACGAGCATGCCGATCCTGTCGCCGGGTTGATACGGCGAGAGTGTTTCAAACAACTCTTGAATGGTGAGAATAGTAGGGGAGAACAGCGGCTTCCCGGAAATATCGGTTAAATATTTTTGAAAAAAAATACCTGCACGACGGCCGGGGAAAACAAAAGTATGCTCGTGCAAAGTATTTTTGTATCGGTTATAAAAACGTTGTGCCAGCCGATAAAGAAACGGCGTCATCGATATTCCTTATTTTTTTTGTTAGATTACTCCCTGTGCCATCATGGCATCGGCCACTTTCATAAATCCGGCTATATTGGCTCCTTTCACATAGTTGATATAGCCGTCTTTTTCTTTTCCGTATTTCAAACATTGATCATGGATGTTGGACATGATGTAACGCAATTTTTCATCCACTTCTTCTGCCGGCCAACTCAAATGCATGGCATTTTGCGACATTTCCAGTCCGGAAACTGCCACACCACCCGCATTCACTGCTTTGCCCGGTGCAAACAACATATGGTTTTCGAGAAACAAATCGACGGCTTTTTCCGTGCACCCCATATTGGATACTTCGGCCACACACAAAACGTTATTTCCGATGATATTACGTGCATCATTTTCGTTCAGTTCATTTTGAATGGCGCAGGGCATGGCAATGTCAACTTTCTGTTCCCAAGGACGTTTGCCCGGATAAAATACCGCTTCAGGGAATTTATCGACATAGGGTTTTACGATATCGCGGCCGGAAGCGCGAAGTTCCAACATATAATCGATTTTCTTTCCACTAATGCCATGAGGATCGTAAACATAACCGTCGGGGCCGGAAATGGTTATCACTTTTGCACCCAGTTGTGTTGCCTTTAAGACTGCACCCCATGCAACATTACCGAAACCCGAAACAGCAACGGTTTTCCCCTTAATATCCATTCCTCGTTCTCGTAACATTTGCGATACAAAATACAATGCGCCGAACCCTGTTGCTTCGGGACGAATAAGCGATCCGCCGTAAGATAGCCCTTTGCCGGTGAAAGTACCTGTATTTTTGCGTGTCAGCTTTTTGTACATGCCATACATGTATCCGATTTCACGAGAACCTACGCCGATATCGCCCGCCGGTACATCGGTATCGGGACCGATATTGTGCCACAATTCCAATATGAAGGACTGGCAAAAGCGCATGATTTCTCCATTTGAGCGTCCTTTAGGATTGAAATCGGCTCCACCCTTGCCACCACCCATCGGGAGAGTAGTCAAGGCATTTTTAAAAATTTGCTCGAACCCAAGAAATTTCAACGTGGAAATCGAAACGGAAGGATGAAATCGAATTCCTCCCTTATAGGGTCCTATGGCATTGTTGAATTGCACCCGATAACCCGTATTCACATGAATATCGCCCTGATCGTCTGTCCAGGGAACCTTAAATATGAAAATACGGTCGGGCTCAACAAGTCGCTCGAGAAGGCATTCTTTTTCATATTCGGGATGTTCGTCATATACCTCTTCAATAGAAGGGAGTACTCCTCTCACGGCTTGCAAATATTCTTTTTCGTTGGAATACTTGGCTTCAAGTTGTGCCATGATATCTTTAACTTTCATATTCCAAAAAATTTTCGTTATTGGGCAAAGGTAGGGATTAAAATTAAAAAAAGATACTTTTTATCGATAAATAGCAAAAAATGTATAGGGTTGATATTTGACGTTAAATTCGTAATTTTGCAAAAAGAAAATCGAAAATATTCCGAAATGGGAAAGAATAAGCTATCCAAATTTGCCGATATGGCCACTTATCCTCATGTTTTTCAATGTCCGTTTGAAATGCTGAAAAGCGAAGGTTTTCCATTGAAAGGGAAATGGAATAGCTATTTTGAAAACAATAATCCCTTGGTATTGGAACTTGGATGTGGAAAAGGCGAATACACTGTTGGATTAGCTCGTTTGTTTTCCGAAAAAAATTTTATCGGTATCGATATAAAAGGAGCGCGCATGTGGAAAGGGGCCACCGAGGCGCTGAAAGAAAATATCACAAATGCGGCTTTCTTGAGAACACAAATCGAATTCATTACTCATTTTTTCGTGGAAAATGAAGTTTCGGAGATATGGATTACATTTCCAGATCCGCAAATGAAGAAAACGAACAAACGGTTGACTTCTACACGCTTTATGGAAGAATATAGTCGTATTCTTAAACCCGACGGAATAGTACATTTGAAGACCGACAGTGATTTTCTTTACACCTACACGAAAGCCTTGATCGAAGAAAACGAACTTGAAATCGTTTTCGATACAAACGATCTGTATCATTCGGGAATTGATGACGAAATACTGCATATTCAAACTTTTTATGAACAACAATGGCTTTCTCGTGGTTTAAACATCAAATACATTGCATTTCGATGTCCGAAAAAGGCAAGTTGGTCAGAACCCAAGATAGAGATCGAACGCGACAATTATCGGAGTTACAAGCGGAATGCTCCCCCGAGTAAATGATATAAAGATTATTTCAATTACTCGAAAGTAAAGATTTAAATTTTTTCTTTATTAAATAGATAACCAATAGATTAAATTATGACAATATATCCACAACTTATTCTTGATGCACTCAAAAACGTCAGGTACCCGGGAACAGGGCAGGATATCGTTTCTGCCGGCATGGTTGCCGATAATATTCGAATAGAAGGGAGTAAAGTCAGTTTTTCGCTTATAGCGGAAAGGCCTAACGATCCGTTCATTAAATCACTGGTCAAAATGGCCGAACAAGCTGTTTTAACTTATGTAAACAAAGATATCGATATCAAAGGAAATATATCGGTAAAATATAAGCAACCACCCCGTCCGGCACTACCGGAATTGTTGCCGGGTGTAAAAAACATCGTTGCAGTTGCATCGGGCAAAGGTGGTGTGGGAAAAAGTACGGTTTGCACCAATATGGCAGTGGCTCTGGCTATGAAGGGGTATAAGGTTGGCTTGCTCGACGCCGATATTTTCGGACCTTCGGTTCCGAAAATGTTGGGTGTAGAAGATGCTTCTCCTCTGTTGGAAAAAAAGGAGGAAAGAGATCTGATTGTTCCGATTGAAAACTACGGCGTAAAAATGCTTTCCATCGGATTTTTCGTCAAAAAGGAAAATGCTGTGGTGTGGCGTGGAGCAATGGCCAGCAATGCATTGAAACAACTTATCGGCGATGCCGATTGGGGCGAATTGGATTATTTTCTCATCGATTTTCCTCCGGGAACCAGCGATATCCATTTAACACTTGTGCAAACCATACCCATTACCGGAGCTGTGATAGTGAGTACGCCACAGGAAGTGGCGCTTGCCGATGCACGAAAAGGAATCGACATGTTTTCGAATAATAAAGTTAATGTACCCATCTTAGGGTTAGTCGAAAACATGTCATGGTTCACACCTGCCGAACTTCCTGAAAATAAATATTATATCTTTGGGAAAGAAGGTTGTAAACGATTGGCGGAAGAATCCGGTTATGCCTTACTGGGTCAGATACCTATCGTTCAGAGCATTCGAGAGGGTGGAGACGATGGTGTACCGGTGGCTCTCAATACCGACAGCATTACCGGCATGGCTTTTTCCGAACTGGCGGATAATCTTATCGCTGCTGTGGATAAACGCAATCGCGAATTGCCGCCCACCCGAATCGTTAATGTGATCATGCGATGAATCTGCAATTTTCAACAAGAATTTGATGCCTATGGCTGTTTCGTTCGAATTTTTTTTACTGTTGGCATCGGTACTGCTTCTCGTCAGCATTTTTGTCGGCAAAACGGGATATCGTTTCGGCATCCCTGCTTTGTTGCTGTTCCTTCTCGTAGGCATTCTTGTGGGCAGCGATGGCGTTGGAATAGAATTTCGCTCACCTCATCAAGCTCAGTATATCGGAATAATCGCCTTAAACATCATCCTCTTTTCCGGGGGTATGGATACCCGGTTTGTGGAAATAAAACCGGTGATTCTTCCCGGTGTGATTTTGTCGATAGCCGGTGTTTTGCTTACCGCTCTCATTACGGGTGTTTTTATTTATTGGTTGACAAACAATGTAATACAAACCGTCACCTTTTCGCTTATCGAATCGTTGCTTTTGGCAAGTATCATGTCGTCAACCGATTCTGCTTCTGTTTTTTCCATTTTGCGGTCAAAAGGATTAAACATTAAGCAGAATCTTCGTCCGCTACTCGAATTGGAGAGTGGTAGTAACGATCCCATGGCTTACATGTTGGTGATTCTTTGCATTCAGTTTTTGCAGTCGACTGCCATTCAACCGGGGAAAATTATTTTTTCTTTCTTTCAGCAATTGATAATCGGTGTGTTGGTAGGGGTAATACTGGGCAGATTGGCTGTGTATCTTATTAATCATATTCATTTAAATTATGAAGGTTTGTATTCGGTATTGCTGGTTGCCGTTATGCTTTTTCTGTTCGGCTTCTCTTCCGTTTTGGGAGGAAACGGTTATCTTGCTGTTTATATAGGAGGACTTTTAATTGGGAATCAGCGCTTTGTGTATAAGCGTAGCATGATGAAATTTTTCGATGGCTTGACATGGCTGTTTCAGATCATTATGTTTTTAACATTAGGACTCTTGGTGAATCCGCATGAACTGTTGCCTATTGCCGGAGTGGGAATCTTAATCGGTTTGTTCATGATTCTTGTTTCGCGTCCGCTATCGGTTTTTTCCCTCTTGTTGCCGTTCAAGAAAATTACGTTCAAGGGCAAATTGTTTGTTTCTTGGGTCGGATTACGTGGTGCGGTGCCAATCATTTTTGCTATATATCCTTGGATAAGTGGGGTTGAACAAGCCGAGATCATGTTCAATATTGTCTTTTTTATCACCATACTTTCTTTGCTTTTGCAAGGAACATCCGTGCCGCTGATGGCACGTTGGCTTGGTTTAGCCGTTCAGAACAACAGCGAACGCAAACCTCAACTGAAAGAGTTCGATATCGATTTGTCGGACGAAATTAATTCGGCAATAGCGGAAATAGTGATAACGGAAGAAATGCTTAAAAACGGCAACCGACTATCGGACCTTGCATTACCGGATAAAGTGCTGGTTACCATGATAAAGCGAAGTAGCGAATATTTGGTGCCACGAGGAAATACATCACTCGAAGTTGGGGATATCGTTTTGCTGATTGCCGATAACGAACAAGCGTTGATGGAAACGTATCGTCAATTGGGACTGTAATCTTATTTTTCCATCCGGCTAAATCCAACTTGACGCGCAATACTCCGACAGATGTTTTTCCATTATACAATTGTTCCCCTTTCGTTTTTTTGCTAATTTTGCAGCCATAGCGTCGAAACAATCCCTTAGGCTTGGCATTAAAAAATAAGCCGCTGAGAATTGGATAGTTAAAAATTATTCTCTGATAGGAGTACGAATACAAAGAGGGTAAAATCACCGGATGATACACTCGGGTACAATAGACGCGATTTGTATTCCCACATGCTAAAATATTAAAATAGAATAGTGGAAAATCAAACAAAAAATTACGGGTTTACCATTCTTGTTCCTGTATATAATGAAGAGGAGAATATATATTTATTGGAAGAAAAATTGCAGCACTTTCTTCCGCAATCCATCTATCCGGCCTGTGTGCTTTTTGTGAATGATGGTTCTACGGATGACAGTTTAAACCGAATTCGCGAAATATGTGTGCGAAACAGCGATTTTTTTTATCTGAGTCTGGAAAAGAATGGCGGGCTCAGTGCTGCTCTCAAAGCAGGAATCGATTCTGTTTTTTCGGCATATGTGGGATATATGGATGCCGATCTGCAAACCGACCCCGAAGATTTCAATCTGTTGTTGAAAGATATCGAAGTCTATGAAATGGTGACGGGAATCAGGGCAAATCGGAAAGATTCTTTTTTTAAAAATCTTCAGTCGAAAATTGCCAATGGTTTTCGCAGAATGATGACCAATGATGGCGTTTCGGATACGGGATGCCCGCTGAAAGTCATGCATACAGATGCAGCCAAAAAAATGCCGCTTTTCAATGGGATGCACCGTTTTTTGCCGGCGTTAATTTTGCTGCAAAACGGAAAAGTAAAACAAATTCCCGTACGTCATTATCCCCGCATGGCCGGAAAATCCAAATATCATTTGTGGAACCGTTTGACGGGACCTTTTATCGACTGCTTTGCCTATCGATGGATGAAAAAACGTTACATCAACTATGTTGTGAATGACAGCAATTTGAATTAACTTATGCAACAGACTCAGATTTGGGTTTTTGGAATTGGGTTACTGGCGCAACTTTTTTTTTCTGCCCGTGTCCTTTATCAATGGATCGTTACCGAAAAAGCCAAAAAGGTGCTTTCTCCTCCGGCTTTTTGGGTATTAAGTATTTTGGGATCGTATCTGCTTTTTATTTATGGCGTACTTAGGAACGATTTTTCCATTATCCTCGGGCAATTTTTGTCGTACTACGTTTATTTATGGAACCTGAATATGCAGGGACTATGGAAAAAAATTGCCAATATAGTTAAAGTGATTTTATTGTTGACCCCTGTAGCTGCTGCAGCATATATGCTTCGTGATTTATCGGCGTTTAACGTTACTTTTTTTCATAATAAAGATGTTCCCATGTGGCTATTGATCTTCGGTTCGATCGGGCAGGTGATTTTTTCTCTACGATTCGTTTATCAATGGATTTATGGCGTACTTCATCACTGTTCTGTTCTCCCTCTTGGTTTTTGGGTTTGGAGTCTGATAGGTTCATCTATTATCATCATCTATGCCATTTTTCGTCTCGATCCCGTGTTAATACTTGGGCAATCTTTCGGCTTCGTTGCCTATATCCGAAATATTATGATTGGAAATAAGAGTAAAAAAACAGCATTGAATGAAAACTAAATACCTCTAGATGAAAAAAATATTGGTTACCGGTGCTGCCGGATTTATCGGATATCATACCGTTTGTCATTTGACGGATCAAGGATACGAAATAGTCGGCATAGACAACATCAATTCCTACTACGACGTGGAACTGAAATATGCCCGTCTTCAAGAAGCCGGAATAGGGAAGGGGGAAATAAAGCCTAATGAATGTATTCAAAGCAAAAAGTTTCCGTCTTATCGTTTCAGGCAATTGGATGTGACAAACAAAGACAATCTCCATGCTCTTTTCGAACGCGAAAAATTTACACATATTGTTCATCTTGCAGCTCAGGCCGGCGTAAGGTATTCGTTGGAAAATCCTTATGCATATATCGACTCCAATATTGTGGGATTTGTCAATTTGTTGGAAGCATGTCGGCGGTATAAAGTCGAACATTTGGTTTTTGCCGGTTCCAGCAGCGTATATGGTGCAAATACGAAGACCCCTTATAAGGAATCGGATCGTACGGATTCGCCGGTAAGTTTATATGCAGCAACAAAAAAAGCGAACGAACTAATGGCTTTTACTTACAGCAAACTCTATGGCATTCCGACTACGGGAATTCGCTTTTTTACAGTTTACGGACCTTGGGGACGTCCGGATATGGCTCCTTCGCTGTTTATGTCGGCAATTTTGGCGGGGAAACCGATCAAGGTTTTCAACTATGGGAACATGGAGCGCGATTTTACTTATATCGACGATATTGTGGAAGGACTGTTAAAAATTATTCCTTCACCTCCCAAAAACGAAATACCGTATGCCATATACAATATGGGCTGCTCGTCACCTGTAAAACTTATGGATTTTATTGCAACTATCGAAAACATCACGGGTAAAAAAGCCATAAAAGAACTGATGGATATGCAGCCGGGAGATGTTATCAGCACTTATGCCGACACCTCCCTTCTTGAAAAAGATTTCGGCTACAAACCTTCTACACCAATCGAAATCGGCATCCGTAAATTTTACGAATGGTTTACGCAATTCTATCGGTTTTGAACCTTATCTTTTATCTTCTACGACAATGTTTAAATGTTCAATATTCGATTTTTAAGAACGTAAACCCGCTTTGATTTCTTTCCACACCGTTACGATGGCCGTCAATAGCATCAGGGCCAGTGCAATATAAGCGATGGT
>Ga0116188_1002389_pt1 | contig 14820 bp, 12 predicted proteins | sample AD_JPNTR2_MetaG_FD_89807 | JGI IMG/M metagenome (GOLD analysis project Ga0116188, IMG submission 89807) | Active sludge microbial communities of municipal wastewater-treating anaerobic digesters from Japan - AD_JPNTR2_MetaG | ecosystem: Engineered > Bioreactor > Anaerobic > Digestate | place...
TCGATTTCAGTGTAATCAAATTCCGCATCAGAAAGGAAGACCCCCAACAAGCGGGTCCAGGGTACCCTCCACAAGGTGTCGGGTCCCCTGACCCGTGACGTTGGCAGGAAGACCAATGCGCGTGATCTCGACTTCGCTCTCGGTGCACACGCACGGCATCCCCAGCCGTTCCGTCATCTCTGGTTTCCGCAGCAAGGCGTCTGGCTCCCACTCGAAGCCTTCCGGCCTGCCGCCCTGCATGGTGTTTCCGTCCGTGCCGTCAAACGCCTCGGGTGGCGGATCGTGCAACCCGAACTTGACTCCGACTCCGACAAGTGAGTTGTACACTACGGTCGCTTCGCGTCCGTCCGGCAAGCGGACTTGTGTTCCGAGTCTCGTAATCCCGTACTGCATGGTCACTCCTTTCTGGAATCCAGACTGCCAACAACGCCGTGCAGCTCTACGCCGCATTCGCGGCGAGGCTGACGGCTGGGGTTCAACAAATGAGGAGTTGTCCCCAAAACCCCAACGTCCTCGCGGAGGGGTGACGTTACTGGAAAAAAATGAGAAAAAGCGCAGGATTTTGCGCCTAAAAATCGTCCAAAACGCCCCAAAATGACCTCAAAAACTGAAAAACGCGCCATTTTCGACGCACAAACACCAATTTTCTGGACTCAACCGCCTCAGCCAAGCAGAATGGAGTTGTTGAACAAGGCGCTTGAGGCTATCGGCGACAAGTCGCCTCAGCCTCATCGCTGACGTTGGCTGGAAATAATAATATGGACTTTATCTCATATCAAATTACCCGCGGGATTTACTTCATCGTGCTCCTCATTCCATTTAGTTTTGTGGGTATGGTCGGAGGCGAGTTGGAAGTTGCACCCATATGGGTCACTTTCCCGATAGTGATCATTGGCCTTATTTACGTATTGTATGCTTCAGCATGGGCAACTAGATCTGCAAAAATGACCTCGTTTGAGGGAAAATCATTTCTTGCGGCGCTACATGAAGGACGGACCCAACTGAATTTCGACATCCGGATATGGGCTAGTTTCATGCCGATTATTGGTTCTCTATTCGGCAACAAAAAAGATCCACCTGCCCCAACATTTGAGGAATGGAAAACTAAGCGTAATCAGGACCCAAAATGAAACAGCCAACAATGGGGTCCAGGGTACCCTCCACAAGGTGTCGGGTCCCCTGACCCCTGACGTTCGGCACAAACGAAAGAATAAAAAAATGAAAACTAAAGAAATATACCTCGCCACTGCATGCTTACTACTTTTTATAGCGCTGGCTATTGGCGCGGCATACTCGAACCCTTACTGGCAGGCATTGCTGATTAATCTCTCAACAACTGCCCTAGGACTGGCAATCGCCCTTATTGTCATCAATGTTTACCTCGATAGATCTGCCCGCAGAGAAGCTGTTCGCCCACTACTCAAGCTCATCGCCCCCGCGATTGGAGCACACCATAACGATCTCATCCACGCGGCATGGGATCGATTTGGCAAACCGCAATTCGGAGAAATTGCCAAAAGATACACAGAGAATAACGGCGATCCCCGCGCGTTAACTCCAGACGAACGAAACAGCTTATACGATATTATTAAAACCAATCGCGACAGGGTGCTAGATTTGCTGGGGCGGATTGATAATGATTTACGCGAACTGGTTGTGATTATCGGTTGGTCATTCGACCCCGATATTCTCAAACATGCCTTTTCCTGTCGCTATGCCATATCTCAATTAAGGATTATTACTTTCGATGATAGCAATGATGCAAAGCTGGCTATTTGCGAACAATTTCTGGATGCGGACATGATGGCATTTGCTGTTCTTCGAAATCTACACTCATTGATTGGTTCCCCCAAGGAAGAGCTATTCACATGACAGCCGAACAATCGGTTCCAGGGTACCCTCCACAAGGTGTCGGGTCCCCTGAACCGTGACGTTCGCCGAAAGATCAAATTGAATATGAACACTATTGAAACTCTTTGGTCTAGTCGCCCCAGGACAACTGCGTTATGTGCAGGATGCGCAACGTGGGGGTTGTCTATCTTGCTCTACTTCTCTTGGGTTATGATGATCCCAGAAAATCGTTATCGGTGGGACGCCTTTTTAGGTCTTTGCAAAGACCCACTGCGACGCGATATTGCCTATCCTATTCTTTACTACCGGATAACGGTACCCCTTATCGCATATATACTTAATTTGCCACCAATACTCACCTTTGCAATTCAGTATGTTGCAATTATTATTGCGCTGTCCATTATCTTCTACTTCGTGGCAAAGCGCATTGATGCAACGGCTGCCCTCATCTTATCTGCAGCTTTAGCCTGTTCCGCTTTTACGCAGTGGGGAAATCTGTACCCGGGAATACCCGACTCAGTTTCACTCATGCTTGCAGCTATATGCCTCCTCCCTGTAAAAAGCATAACCTATTTGCCAATTGTTCTTTTGGGTGCACTGAATGATGAACGTATGCTTTTTGCCTTGCCGTTCATTATTCTATTAAAGCATCCCAATCTTTTTGAATTCCGCAGTGCATTTAGAAAAGCATTTGGTGATGGCATATGGATGTCGGGTGGTATTCTATTATGGGTTGGGATTAGGCTAATGCTAAAAATAGGTGTTATAGGCCCGGGCATTGATACACCACAAATATACAAGGAATTTCCAGAAACAATATTTTCATTGACGCCCTATTCCCAGACATGGTTCACATGGATGTGGAATGCTTATATGGGCCTAAGAGGGTTATGGATTATTCCAATTCTGGTAATTATACTCAATGCATCACATATTTGTTACCGTATGTTTTACCTCATGTGTTGGATCGCCATTGTGGCATCAACTATAATTGTTGCCGATGTAAGCCGCAGTCTTGGCTTTGCATTTACCGGAGTGCTTTGTGGCGTAATGATGCTTTACAGAATTATGTCGGCATCAGTTTTGAAAAAGTTGCTTTTAGGAATCAGTGTTTTTCAAATCATAACTCCAACTGGATTTTACATCGGTGGCACCATACTGTGGCTTGCACCACCGCTTTACAAGTTGTTGCGTGAGATTGGATTATTATAGGCGAACAAGGCGTTGCACCACTACGCGCCACAAGCGGCGCGAGGGTGAACGCTGCCGTTGGCCGGCAGACGACGACAGAAATGCGCCACATTGAGGCGATATAGATGACCTTCATCGACATTCTGAACGACATACGGAAGAAAGCCTACTCCGAGCAAGACAAGGGCCAGCGCTTCGAGCGTCTGATGCGGTCCTATCTGCTGACGGACCCTCTCTACGCGAATTCGCTGGAGTCCGTATGGCTGTGGGCCGACTTCCCCTTCCGCAACGACTTCAGCGGCAAGGATACCGGTATTGACCTCGTCGCTCGTACCACGGCTGGCGATTTCTGGGCCATCCAATGCAAATGCTACGCCGCTGATGCCTACATCGACAAAGCGGGCGTGGACAGTTTCCTGTCGACCTCCAGCAAGCAGTTTCAGAACGAGGGGTTGGAAAAGGTCTCGTTCGCCCACCGTCTGTGGATCGCCACCACGAACAACTGGAGTCAAGAAGCCAGCAAGGTTCTTCTCAATCAACAGCCACCGATCTCCCGCATCAGCCTTTCCGACCTTTCTAATGCCCCTGTGGATTGGGATCTGCTGCTTCAAGACCGCGCGGGCAAGACTTCACGGCTGACGACACACAAGGTTCGCAAGCATCAGCAGGAAGCGCTTGATGCCGCCCGCACCCACTTTTTAAGACAAGACCGCGGCAAGATGATCATGGCTTGCGGGACTGGCAAGACTTTCGTGTCACTCCGGCTGGCCGAACAGGAAACCGGGGGCCGCGGCCTTGTACTTTTCCTCGTGCCCTCAATCTCTCTCTTGGGGCAGACCCTGCGCGAATGGTCAGCACAGGCGAATGAACCCCTCAAGGCGATCTGTGTCTGCTCCGATGCCGAGGTCAGCAAGGCCCGCAAGCGCACTGCCGACGATTCCGCCGACCAGATCGAAGACCTGGCCTTGCCCGCCTCAACCAACGTCGCCAGCGTCGTCTATCAACTCAAGGCCCATGAACAAGACAGGCGCAAGAAAGGGCTAACCGTCGTCTTCTCGACCTACCAGTCCATTGATGTCATCTCGAAAGCCCAGAAGAAGTACGGTCGTCCCTTCGACCTGATCATCTGCGACGAGGCACACCGAACCACCGGCGTGACGCTCGAAGGCGATGACGAGTCCGCCTTCGTGAAGGTCCATGACAACGCTTTTCTCGCCGCCCGCAAGCGCCTCTACATGACGGCCACCCCGCGCATCTACGGGGAGGTCGCCAAGGCCAAAGCCCAGGAAATGGATGCGGCCATCTGCTCCATGGACAATCCCGACTTCTACGGGGAGGAATTCTACCGGATCGGGTTCGGCAAAGCCGTCGAGAAACTCCTGCTTTCAGACTACAAGGTGCTCATCCTCACCGTTCACGAGGACAGCATCCCCAAAGCGTTCCAAAAAGCCCTCGCCGCCGCCGAAAACGCCAAGGAAATCCCCGGCGACGATGTCATGAAACTGGCCGGTTGCATCAACGCCCTGTCGAAGACTACCATTGGGCAGGACACCTCGTCCTTGCGGGAAATCGACCCCGAGCCCATGCGCAAGGCGGTCGCTTTCTGTCAGAGCATCCGGGCGTCCAAGGCCATTACCAGTTCTTTCAACGCCTTCAAGGACACCCTTTACGAGCAGTACGCCCCCGCCGACCGCCGCCGCCTCGTGGATGTCGCCGCCGATCATGTGGACGGCACCATGTCCGCCCTGACCCGCGACGCCAAGCTCTCTTGGGTCAAATCCAGTCCCCGCGATGGCCGCGAATGCCGCGTCCTCTGCAATGTCCGCTGCCTCTCCGAAGGCGTGGACGTTCCGTCGCTCGATGCCGTCCTCTTCCTCTCGCCCCGCAATTCGCAGGTGGAAGTCGTCCAGTCCGTTGGCCGCGTCATGCGCACCGCCCCGGGCAAGAAGTACGGCTACATCATCATCCCGGTCATCATCCCATCCGGCACCGCGCCGGAAGACGCCCTCGACGACAACGAGCGCTTCAAAGTCGTCTGGACTGTCCTCAACGCCCTCCGCGCCCACGACGACCGCTTCGACGCGATCATCAACAAGATCAACTTCAACAAACGTTTGCCCGAACAAATTCAGGTCATTGACAGCGCTGGCGGCTCTTCCGCAGGCCAAACCTGGTCCGACGACGAACGCCGCCAGTTCGAAGCCGCCGTTGACAAGAAGAACATCGCCGATCTCGGCGCGCTCTGCCACGTCATCTTCGCCAAGATGGTCGAAAAGGTCGGCAACAAGCGCTACTGGGAACAGTGGGCGCGTGACGTGGCCCATATCGCCCAGCGCCATATCGAACAGATCACCGCCTTCATCGCCAAAGGCGGCCCGCAGCAAGCCGCTTTCGACCGCTTCATGAAGGGCCTGCACCAGAACATCAACCCCTCCGTCACCCAGGAGGAGGCCATCCAGATGCTCGGCCAGCACCTCATCACCAAGCCGGTGTTCGACGCGCTCTTCGAGAACTACGCCTTTGTCGAAAACAACCCCGTCTCCAAGGCCATGCAGGGCATGCTCGACCAACTCGACGCTCTCACCCTCGACAAGGACCGCGCCGTCCTGCACGAGTTCTACGAATCCGTCAAGATGCGCACCACCGGCATAGACAACGGCGAAGCCCGCCAGAAGATCGTCATCGAACTTTACGACAAGTTCTTCAAGACCGCATTCCCAAAAGTCGTCGAGAAACTCGGCATCGTCTATACCCCCGTCGAAGTCGTGGATTTCATGCTCCAATCCGTAGCCGACGTGCTCAAAGCCGAATTCAACCGCGACCTGTCGGATGAAAACATCCACATCCTCGACCCCTTCACCGGCACCGGCACTTTCATCACCCGCCTGATCCAGTCCGGCCTCATCAGCCGCAAGGCGCTCGACCGCAAATACACCCGCGAACTCCACGCCAACGAGATCGTCCTGCTGGCCTACTACATCGCCTCCATCAACATCGAGAACGCCTACCACGAACGCGACCCCGAAAAGCCCTACAAGCCCTTCGAGGGCGTATGCCTGACCGACACCTTCCAGCTTGGCGAAGGCGAGGGCATGCTCGACCTCAACGACGGCTTTGTGGATAACACCCGCCGCGTCCGCGCCCAGCGCAAGGCCCCGCTGCGCATCATCATCGGCAACCCGCCCTACTCCGTCGGCCAGAAATCCGCCAACGACAACGCCCAGAACCAAAGCTACCCCAATCTTGAACGGCGCATCGAACAGACCTATGTCGCCGCCAGCAGCTCCACCAACAAAAACTCCCTCTACGACTCCTACATCAAAGCCTTCCGCTGGGCCTCCGACCGCCTCGATCCGCAAGGCGGCATCGTCGCCTTCGTCTCCAACGGCGCCTGGCTCGACGGCAACGCCATGGCCGGCTTCCGCAAAACCCTCCAGCGCGAGTTCTCCTCGATCTACATTTTCAACCTGCGCGGCAACCAGCGCACCAGCGGCGAACTTTCCCGTCGCGAGGGCGGAAAAATCTTCGGTTCCGGCTCCCGCACTCCGATTGCCATTACGATTCTGGTCAGGAAACCGAAGGAGGCTGGGAGTGCCGGGAGTACCGGGAATACTGGGAAAGGTGGCCAGCCATGAGCGGACTGCTCGACCCGCGCGGGGATTTTAAGAGCCTGCTGACTTACCAGAAGGCCGAGTTGCTCTACGACCTGACGTTTTATTTCGCTCATACGCATCTTTCCAGGGGAGACCGCACGGTTGACCAGATGGTGCAGGCCGCGCGGAGCGGCAAGCAGAACATCGCCGAGGCCAGCGCGGCGGCCGCGACCTCTGCCGAAACGGAGATCAAACTCACTAATGTCGCGAAGGCCAGCCTGATCGAATTGCGCATTGATTACGAAGACTACCTGCGCGTCCGCGCCTTGCGCCAATGGGAAAAGGACTCCAAGGAAGCACTCTGCCTGCGTGAGAAATCCCGCGACAAGGCGCTGAAATCGGCCTGGTATCTTGCCATTGCGCGAACCCGCCCGGCGGAGACGACGGCCAATATCTGCATCTGCCTGCTGCATCAGGCCGACTACCTGCTGCAACGTCAGTTGGAGTCACTCGAAACAAAATTCCTGTCGCAAGGCGGTTTCAAGGAAAAAATGTTCGCCGCCCGCCTTCAAGCGAGAAACAGGCCCGCTTCTGGAAGTCGCGTGTCTCCTCCGTCCAGCACTCCCAGTACCCCCAGCCCTCCCAGTCCTCCCAGAAATCCCAGAAAGGCCCCATCCCAGTGAACCCGCCAACACACAAAGCCACCATCTACTACTACGACATCGGCGACTACCTCTCCCGCGAGCAGAAGCTGGAGATCATCCGCAACTTCGGCTCCATCGCCGCCATGCGCGACAAATTCCAGATTCTCCATCCCAACAAACACGGCGACTGGATCTCCCACCGCGACGAGGGCTTCGAGGAACTCATCCCCCTCGCACCGGAAAAGAAATTCGAAGGCAGAACACAGAGCGTGTTCACCGTTGTTTCGCGAGGTTTCGAGACTGCCCGCGATGCTTGGATTTACAACTTCTCGAACTCGGTGTTGACTTCCAAGATTCGCGGCATGATCGGCTTTTATAATGAACAAGTGCTTAACTTGGAGGTGCCTTCCGACAAGAAACCCTCTGAAGTCGTATCGATGGATGAAACGGTTATCAAGTGGTCAAGCAGTCTGCTTTCGGCACTCAATGAAGGAATCACAATCAATTATTCCGAGACAGACACAAAAATAGCGCTTTATCGGCCATTTACCAAAAACCACGCCTATTGCGGCGAGCGTGTGATTCACCGCCGAGGTCAGTTTGATCAAATTTTCCCCACACCCGAACACGAAAACCTGCTGATCTGTGTTCCGGGAATTGGTGTGACCAAAGATTTTTCTGTCATCATCACCAACATGTTGCCCGACCTCGAACTCATCGGCAAAAGTCAATGTTTCCCGCTCTACTGGTACGAGAAAAATGAGCAGGCGGAGCACATGAATCTTTTTGACACCGGCGAGGAGTACACCCGGCGCGACGGCATCAGCGATTTTATTCTGACCCGTGTCCGCGAGCTGTGCGGTTCAAAGGTGACGAAGCGGGACATTCTCTTTTATGTTTACGGTATTCTGCACAGCGAACAGTATCGGAAAAAATTCGCCATCAACCTCAAAAAGACCCTGCCGCGTCTGCCGCTGCCGGAGGAGCCTGCGATTTTCTGGGCGTTCAGCAAAGCCGGTGCCGAACTGGCGGAGCTGCATTTGAATTACGAGACCCTGCCGCCGCATCCCGACGTGCGTGAGGACAGCCCGAACCCACACCCCTCCACCCGCGTCACAAAAATGCGCTTCGCCAAAGAGGGGAAGGAAGAGAACAAGAGCGCCATCATATACAACGACGACATCACCCTTTGGAACATTCCGCTGGAGGCGTACGAGTATGTTGTCAACGGCAAATCCGCGATCGAGTGGATCATGGAACGCTACCAGGTGACGACCCACAAAGAGAGCGGCATCGTCAACGACCCCAACCTCTGGTGCGACGAACACGACAACCCGCGCTACATCCTCGACCTCATCAAGCGCATCGTCACCCTCTCCCTCGAAACCCGCCGCATCGTCAAAGCCTTACCCGACCTGAAACTCTGAACACATGGAACCGAAAACACGGCCAACCATCGGCTTCTGCGTACGTCGCTATCGCGCCGCCGCAGAGCCGTGACGTTGGGCGTATTAATGTCCCGCAGCAATGTTCCGCACCCAGCTTTGCAACATCTGTTTTCGCCTCCTGCGATGTAGCCATAGTGCATCGGAGACAAATCCCACCACCCTTGGTCGTGCTTGCAACAAAACTCGCAAACCTTCATATGGTTGTGGTCGTAGTGGCGATAGCCAGTTCCGTTGCATTTCGGACACGGCCCAACAACCGGAGGCAGGGTACCGTAGGCAACTTGCGGCTTGGTTTCGTTGGGGTTCATTGCTTGCCTCCGGTCCCCTGCTCCGTGGGGTTGGGCCTGTGCTCATCTTCCGACTTCATATAGCCCTCATGGTGTCCATTGATGAATCCGCAGGCATAGGCCGCGTATCCTGTAATCAACGGAAATGCCGACAAGGAAACCATCTGCCGCCACGTTATGGAGTCAAGCTGGTCGCCTATGGCAAGGACGGCAATCATCGAGAAGAAGAACAGAAAAGGCCCAACAAACCGTCGCACCGTACCGGAGGCCCGTTGCGGTTCATTTTGATTGCTATGCGTCATTGCTGGCCTCCGGTACGGTGGACTCTGGGTTGGACAAAAGAAATAGATTTCGGAGATGAAAATAACATTGTTTATTGTGATGCTGGCACTGACAGCTGGATGCAACCGAGCCACACAAACAAGTCAATCTGAAGCCATAATATATCTGGAAAAAGAGTTATTTCACCTCAACTCCACCCAACTCTTCGCTCGCGGCATAACCGAGGTGGACAAAGAAACCGGTCAGTCACGCTGGATGCTGGCCAATTACATGGATGCAGATACCAATTCGGCGGCACATGTCAGGGCACTATTCCAAAAACACGACATTGTTTGGGACGGATCTGGCAACCTGGGAATGTGGGCAGTCTATGTTCCTAAGAAGGATTTTCCACGGGCTCAGGCATTACTTATGGAGTGTAAAGAGAAGAATGGGCTTAACCTTCGAGTCTGGCATCCGGAGGAAAACAAAGAAGAAATAGATGAATGGATGTCCAACAACCAGTTCCAGGCTATCGACGCCAAGGCGTCGAAGCCTGACCTGTAACGTTGGAATGAAGGAGAAAATATGAAAGCTCACGCATTGATATTCATCGGGATAGCTCTGGTTGGCGCAGGGTGCGCAAGTCTTGATCGGATGAAAGCAACGCACGATGCGGTTCATGCCGGTCTTATCAATGGCCTCAATGAATCGAATCAATTCTCGGCTATCGTATGGAGTTGGCCGAGCAAGCCATGGGGACCGTATGCAAAACTCGATGGCCTCTATGCCACAATCACCAACGGGCCGTACTGCGGCCACCATGCAGTATTCTTCCTTGGCAAGTCCTACAAGACAAAAGAATGGGAAGTCTTCTCAACGCTAGTGTGGGATGAAGGAAAATGGAAACCTCTACCCGTGACATTGCCGGACTCGAATGCAACACAATAGCATTCCAACAACGGGCTGGTGCGTACTGGCGACCCGCGGACGGCTCGCCAGTCCGCACAGCCCTGACGTTGGGATCATGAGATGAAAAATATGAACACAAAATATTGCATCGCCTTTATAGCCACCCTACTGGCATCCCTAACGGCCTTCGGCGCGGACAAGCTATGTGTCATATTTCCCGAAACAACCAACCTCATCTTTACCGTTCCCATCCACGGAAATACGGGCGAACGCCCATATGATTTCTTTCTCGAATTCCCCGCTGAATACGAAGACGATGGCCGTCCGACTAAATTCGAACGCACCGGACTTGGTTATTATATCTTTGTTGAAGTAATCGAAGAAACCGATGCGGGCGTTCGATGCAAGCTAAAGGTTGACTGTCATAATCTATCGGATTGGATTCCATACACCTTTGGAGAACTGGTTATGCTTCAACCCGTGCTATCCTCATTATCAACGGATACCGAGATAACCCTCCCAATTGGTGAGTGGTATCCACTTGGGGTTTTCGTTCAAAAGAATAACCAGCTCCTTAGCTGGAAGTTTCTTTTTCAGAGAGAAGAAAAATCCCAACAATCGGGTCCAGCGTACCCGCCACAAGGTGTCGGGTCCGCTGACCCGTGACGTTCAACAAATGAGGAGCGATCGCCAAAACCCTAACGCTCTCGCGGAGGGGTGACGTGACCACAAAAAATGAGAAAAGTGCCGGGTTTGACCCCAAAATCACCAAAAACACCCCAAAATGGCCCCCAAAACCGAAAATCACGCCATTTTCGACGCCCAAACACCAATTTTCTTGCCGCAAACACCCCCATCACGCAAAATGAAAGTGTCGAACAAGGCGCTTGAGGCTATCGGCGGCAAGCCGCCTCAGCCTCATCGCTAACGTTCAACAAATGAGGAGTGATCTCCAAAACCCCAACGCCCTCGCGGAGAAGTGACGCTACGCCAAAAAATGAGAAAAGGTGCCGGTTTCGCGCCCAAAAATCACCAAAAACACCCCAAAATAGCCCCAACAACATGAAAACCTGCCATTTCCAACGCAAAAACACCAATTTTCTGGACTCAAACACCGCGACCGGACAAAATGAAAGAGTTGAACAAGGCGTTCCACCACTACGCGCCGCAAGCGGCGCGAGGGTGAACGCGAACGTTGTGCTAATTTATATTGAGAAAACGAACGGTCAAAGCTAGGCTAAAGGAAAATGTGATGGCTAGGCTATGAAATCGGCGATTACAGACGACATGAAGTCGCAGAGGATGATTCTACGGCACTCCCCTCGCCGCTATGATTTTCCACGCTATGGAAACTTCTACAGCGATTTTTCCACGCTATGGAAAATATTTTTCCACAGTATGGAAAATGTAGGTAGGGCAACCGCACGAACTAGACGGGGACGCTGTTGCTATCAAGAACCATCCCCGCGTATTGGTGATAAAATGCACAACAATGCCTTGCACCGTACGGCGCACAAGGTGCGCCGTCCGGTGAAGGCTGACGTTCGCCTGAAATCATATTTTCGACGTAACGTGAAAAGCCCCCGCGTTATGCCGATATAATAATGGGGCAAAAAGGAAAATGAGTATGTCCTGCAAAACCTGCCGAGGCTTCAAAACCATTACATGTCCCGTTTGCCGGGGTTCCGGGAAAGTAAGCGGAAAAGAGTGCCACAATTGCGGCGGCAATAAAAAAGTAGTATGCCCCACCTGCCACGGAACGGGAAAATAGATCAATAACGGATGGCTGGGCTTAGCCCAGCCATCCGTTAATATGAAGGGATTACATATGGCTTCGCCCATCAAATTGAACGATCTAATAACAATTTCATCTCCGACTGATTATAAACTTCATCTTGCCTGTGCTAACGAGGAAGGCACGCATCCTCTTAATGTGTATGCGGCCGACAGAAGTGAATGGGTTCTATGGAATGAGTGGCGGGGCGTCAAGAACGACTGGACGCGCCCATTCATATTTTCATTTATTGAATATTACCCCATCTGCAACGCTTATCTTTTCGGCGGCGTGTTTGAGGTCAAAGAGCGACTTCCGAAAAAATATGTTCTGCAAGAGGTAGAAGCATTCAGCAAATGGGAAGGGCGTTTGATATGCAAGTTCTACCGCTATCAAGGGCTTCGCGGCCGAGCATTCCGCCTTGAAACACTGATTGATTCGTTTGAAGTCCATTCACTTCTTCCAGAGCAATATGATGGGGAGCGGTTCTGCGGATATGAAGCGATTAACCACTCCTTCGCTACGCTGCGCCCAATTATGATGCGCGAGAAACAGGATTGGAAGGCATCCCTAAAGGCAGTAAAGGGAATCTATCTCATTCTCGATACCAGCAACGGGAAATCATATGTAGGCTCCGCCTACGGCGACGCGGGCATATGGTCTCGACTATCCTGCTACATCAATACGGGGCACGGATGGAATGACGAGTTGGTTAAAACGATTAAGGAAAAGGGCATCGACTACGCCCTTGCCAACTTTAAGTTTTCCATTCTTGAGGTGTTTGCATTCAACGCCTCAGATGATGTTATTCTTGCTAGAGAGGCCCACTGGAAAAACGTCATGCTTTCAAGGCAATTCGGCTACAATAAAAACTGAGGCGAACAATGGGCTGCACCGTACGTCGCACAAAGTGCGCCGCCGGTGAGCGCTGACGTTCTGCATCCACTTTAACCTATGATTCAAAGCAGCTACAGCCCATTTTCCACGCTATGGAAAAAATATTGCGAAGTTTTCCACAGCATGGAAATAGTTATCCAGGCTATGGAAACCAAGAGCAGAACAAGCTGCCTCGGCTTTGTGTTTTGCAAAGGGGCGCTACCCCTCGAAGAAACACGGATTGGGGCCGTGCCACTTTTATCTGCGACACATTAGTCGGCAAAGGAGCGGAAAATGGAAGCAATTGAACTCATTTGTCCTGAATGCGCGGGCTGCCTGACGGTTGAGGCGTCCGATTGCGGCCAGGAGGCAGTCTGTCCACTATGCGGCAAGCAAATCATGATCCCGCCCGTTGTCGCCCGTGGCGCGAAAGAACGACCATGTCCGCACTGCGGAAGCCCTATTGCTGCCGCTGCTCTCCGATGCAAGCACTGTGGAAAGAATTTGATTCTGAAAAAAACCGCCGCGCACAATCCCACACATGATCAAAGCGAGGTTGGCGGAGAACATCTTGCCAACCCGCTAAATCCAAACCTCAATGGGGGAGGCTTGCTTGGAGCCCTTATTGGCGCTCTTATTCCTGTCGCATTGTATTTTATGGGGTTTCCATACAGCGACAGCTTGGCTAGGCTGGGTGTTATTTGCTTGGCTGCCGGAGCTCTGGTTGGGAATTACATCTGGGCGCTCTGGATCAATAAAGGTATTCTTGGGGCGTTTGCAATTTTCCTGGGCCTTTTCTGTAGGGTGATTGCAGCCATTGCCATTGGATATATCGCCTCGGGGGTCATTTCCCGTTTCACCGGTGGAGAGGACAGGCAGGAAAGGGAGGCTGTGCGGCGCGCTCTGATTGAGTCCGGTTTGCCTGCAACCCCTGAGGCCATCGACGAAATGATCCATCGACTGGATTACAAAGATACTGAGAGTATCCGCCGCATGGCTGAAAAGGGAGATGCCAAGGCACAAAGCATCCTGGGGACCATGTATGCCGAAGGAAACGGGGTTGCCCAAGACCTGAAAGAAGCACTCAAATGGACACGAAAGTCAGCAGACCAGGATCATGCAATGGCCCAGCTCAACCTTGGGGCGACTTATTTATCTGGAGAGGGTGTAAATCAAGATTATGGGGAGGCCGCCAAGTGGTTCCGCAAGGCTGCTGAGCAGGGTGTCGCTGATGCGCAATACACTTACGGTGTGATGAGATTCAAGGGCATGGGAGTGCCTGCCGACATTCCCGATGCTGTGAAGTGGGTCCGGTTGGCTGCAGAGCAAGGGCTGCCTGAGGCTGAATCTGATCTAGGTGACGCATATCTAAACGGCAATGGAGTCCCTCAGAACGACGCGGAAGCCTTGAAGTGGTTTCGCAAAGCGGCAGACCAGGGATATCCTATGGCCCAGAACAATCTGGCGGCCATGTATGATAACGGTCGGGGCGTACCTATGGATGATGTGACCGCGGTAAATTGGTACCGAAAGGCGGCTGATCAGGGGTATGCTCCGGCTCAATTCAATCTAGGCGTGATGTACGACCACGGCGAGGGCGTGAAACCGAACAAAGCGACCGCCAAGCAATGGCTGCGAAAAGCAGCGGCGCAGGGTCACGCTGGCGCCCAGGAAGCGTTAGAGCTATACGGTCGCGATTAGTGTAAGGGGTCAGTCCCATAATATATAATTCAATACAATTATGTCATATTATAGAACTGTCTCTTTTAGTTGAAACAAAAGGCAGAACAAGCTGTCGCACCCTATGCGCCGCAAGCGGCGCAAGGGTGGACGCTGACGTTGGCCTTTGACTAGATGGCAGCACTAGTTTTTTTCTGTTGCTGAACTTTTTTCTTGCATTGCGGTGTTTTTGTGCTTTTATAGAGGTCTAGCATATATGCTAGGGCATTAACACAGGAGAAACAATCATGGGATACCCAACAA